>Ga0194129_10001505_pt1 | contig 38114 bp, 28 predicted proteins | sample TA2KigCa35mmetaG_FD_150862 | JGI IMG/M metagenome (GOLD analysis project Ga0194129, IMG submission 150862) | Freshwater microbial communities from Lake Tanganyika, Tanzania - TA2015038 Kigoma Deep Cast 35m | ecosystem: Environmental > Aquatic > Freshwater > Lake | place: Tanzania: Lake...
GATACAATTGATATTGATATGTTTGAATCACTTATTAATAAAAAAGAAATATTTGCATTATCAAGAATAGAAAGATTATTGAATGGTAATTTAATAAAAAATGATAAATTGATATATTATTTATATTCCAATGAACAAGATGCATGGTTATTTTATTCACCAATTGAATTAAATGAAAAATCATTTGATAAATTGTCTACTATACATTTATATGATATAAATAGTCATTTATATTTTAATAAAATAATGATTGACAATAATTATAAAATAATAAATAATAGTAAAAAATATAAAATAATAAGATTATTGTATAATTTCAATATTGTAGAAAGATTTATTATGAATGAAAAACTAAATAATATTGAATATAATGATTTATATTTATTACCATCAAATGAATATTTTGATAAATTAACTATTGAAAATTTATTGAAAATAGCAAAAATTGAAAATAATGATGATTTATATGAAATCAAATGTTATATTTTTAATAAATATCTAAAAAATAAAATTATAAATAATATTATAGATAAATGAATCCAGTTTTAATAATAATGATTATATTATTTTTATTATTTATTGTTTTATTATTTTATTTTTTAAATAGAATAATGACACAAAAAAATATAATACAATATAATGTAATAAAAACACCAATACAAGAAGAAGAATCAAAAATAAATTATGAAAAAGTTAAACATAAATATGATATTACTAAATGTAATCAAATGTGTAAACAAGAAGTTTGTGATGATTATCAAGTACAAAAAATAAAATATGATTTATGTAAAGAATGTAATAAAGAAATGAAATGTTATGATCCTATTGAAGGAGTATGTAAATATTGTATAAATTTAAATTCTTGTGAAACATTATATGGTTGTAATGATAAACCACCAATTAATCCATTAAATAATTATTGTTATAAATGTTGGAATTAAAATTATATAATATTATAATATATGATAAAAACAATAATAGTATTTATAATAATAATATTATTATTTCTATTAATAAACTATATTATTTCTAAAAAAGAATATTTTGATATTACTGAATATGATAATATAATGTTAAATAATTATTATAATAATTTCAATAATTTATATAAAATTGGTTTAAATAAGAATATACCCATATATAGAGATGAATGTTTTGATAAATGTAATGCAGAAGAATGCATAAAATTAGAAGAAAAAAGAAAATGGTTAAAAAAATGTAATGAATGTAATAAAATAGAAGGAAAATGTTTTCATAAAAGTATTATAGGTGGAAATTGTGATGATTGTTTACCAAATGAAGAAAAAATAGATTGTTATAATATAGATAATTTTGGTTGTACTACACCTTCTAATATCAATAATCTTCAAGTATATAATGGTATTGAACCATATTTTCTAGAAGTTCCTGATAATAATCCAAATTCACCATATAATAAAAAGTGTGTGTTTTGTTGGGATATTATGGATAGTTTATAAGGATATATAATAAATTTAATTTATTTATTATATATAATAAAATGAATATATATTATAATTCATTTGAAACTACTATAAATATACCAAATGATATGTGTATAGGTGAAGTACAAGAATTAATATTAAATAGATGTATGTTATTTGTTTATGAAATTGAACATATAGAAATTATAAACAATAATAAAAAATATATATTTGGTTCTGAAAATATACCATTTACTGAAAAATATAATGATTTTCTAGAAAAAAATAATATAAATATTGAAGACAAAATAAATTGCTATATAATAGATAGAAAAAAAGATGAAAATGGAAATGTTTTTAAAAATAATGTTTTTATAGAAAATTATATCAAATGGTATAATGATTATATAGAAAAAATACAAGAAACGAATGAAAAAACAAATGAAGAAAATGTATTATATAATCCATTACAAAATATATTAGATTCAATTTTTAGATATCCATTATTTGAACCATCAACAGAAAGTATAATTATTCAAGAAAATGAACAAACATTAGAAGAAACAAAGGAACCCATTGAAGAAATGAAAATAAATGAACCATTAGATGAAATTGAATCAATAAATAGAAGAGTTGATAGTGCAATATCATTTTTAAATCAATATATAGAAAATATTGGTGTTACAAATATAGCTACACCTATAATATCAACAACAATTATATATAATGATTATATTGATATTGATATAAGTAATAATTTTTTATTTAATGAATATGAAGATGTAAAAATAATATTAGAAGATGAAAAGTTTGAAGAATTAGAAAAAATAGAATATGATGAAAATATTACTCAAAAAGAATGTTTAATATGTCTAGAAACATTTAATGAAAATGAAAAATTAATAAAAATTAAATGTAATCATATTTTTCATATAGATTGTATTAAAAAATGGGTATGCTATGAGAGCAATAAATGTCCTGTTTGTAGAATAGATGTCAATGATGGAATAAAAAAATGATTTTTTTTATATATAAAATCTATTTTATAATAATAATATAAGAAACATATATTTAAAAAAATGGATAACATACAATTAATTGAAGAAACTATTCAAAAAATCAATGATATAAGAGAAACAGAATTTAAAATTAACAATCATGTCAATATTGAAAAAAAAGTAGAACTCAAAGAAGTAAATGCCAATATAAATGATTTTAGAAATTTTAAAAGTGGATTGATAAAAAGGTCTATTCGAGATAAAAGTAAACCATTTTATCAAGGAAAACAAGAATATGAAGTAGATACAAGTGGAACAAATATATTGAAAGATGATATATTTGAAATACATGATGGTACTGAAGAAAAACAAAAAGAAAAGACACAAAATATGGACATATTAACAAAAGAAGAAAAAATGAATTTAATTAAAGAATTTATTTCTAGAAAATCAATTGAAATAGAAGAAAATCAAATTCAAAGAATCGAAGACATGTTAGATAATCCAGAATTTTCATTTAAAAAAAATATAGTATTATCAAAAACATATAATCAAATTAGTAAAATATTATTTTTAAAAAAATTAGAAAATGGAAGTCATATTGTTGATTTTTCTACAAATAAACATAAAAATAAAAACATATTTTTCAAATAAAATAAATATTATATATTTATAGTATATTATGAAACAATTAAATATATATATAATTATAATATTAATATTATTGTTCATTTTTATAACAATTTATTATAAAAATTATATGGAGAATTATTGGTCGTTTGACAATAATGAAAAACCAGAATATGTTGTAAATTATGAAAATATTGATTTCAAAAAAGAACCAAATTATAAATATGAAAATATAACACAATATAACTTTGATAGATTATTTGAAAAAATACAACAAATAAATAAAGATAAAGTAAATTTACCAAATCTATCAAATTATAATTTTTATACACAATCAACTACTGATGATAAGTTAAGATTAGATTTAGATATGATTACAAAATGTGTAGTAAATGTATTAAATAAAGATGAATATTATGATTTTTCAAAAACAAATTATGGAGATGTCGAAACCTGGATTGATTCTAAAGGAAATGAGCAAATAAAATATGAATTGTTTTTATGGGACAAAAAGAATTATTTTGAAATAAAATTATGGGTAAATGTATTAAAAATAATTAAAGGAGAAGCTGAAAAATATGGAATTGAAAATAGTCCATATATGTTTCCAGATTATTTAATAGGATGGCCTTTTAAAGATCAATTAATACCATTACCAACAGATACTATTACACCTGGTAATTTTGATACAAGTATTGACTCAATTAAACCAAATAATCCTAGTAAAATAAAATATTTATTTTTAAATGAAATAGAAATTCAAAATTCCACATTAGTTGTTGATTATCATAAGGATAAATATCCATTTAAACAAATGAATGTAGATGAAAATGGATTTTCAGGAATAACTGACCAAAGTTTAGAATATGCTAATTTAAAAACAAATGCAGAACATAATCCTTATTTTGATAATGGTAAAAAATACAATAAATGGCCTACTTTAGATAGTGAACCAAAATGGAAAGGTCAATATCCATCAAAAGCACCTATGATTTTTTATTGGAATGAAGATGGAGTATATACCAATAAAAAGCCTGATAGTGTTAATAAAACACCAGAAATTAAATTTACAAATATGTCACCAACAAATAGTACAGAATTATGTGATATTTATGAACCAGGTACAAGATGGTCATCTCAAAAAGAACCACTCCAACCTTATTTCTGGGTTAGTAATTATCAATTACCTAAATGCGGTGAAAATGAATGGTTATTCAGTAATCTTCTTGGAACTGGTGATTTTGGAGGAAATGTTTTTTTTGGAGGAGGAAAGAAATAAATATTTTATTCAATATATTATCAATATTTTTTAATAATTTAATTATATAAAATTAAATTATTATATTAAATTTGCATGAAATTTGCATGGAATTTACATAGAATTTGCATGGAATTTTCATGGAAATTGCATGGAATTTTATTCAAATCAATATAACTCAATAATTTCAATATATATCAATAAACATTTCAATAAATAAAAAATATAATTATTATTTGTTATTTTTCGTGACAATATGGAAAAAATAAAAAACACATGGAATTTTTGATGGAATTTTTATTTTAACAATAATTTTAATAAAACCAGTATGTTATATCATTATTATAATGATATAAATATTTATTTTTAAAAAACACAAAAATTTTTGATGGAATTTTTGATGGAAAATATTATGGAATTTTTGATGGAATTTTTTGGCCTTTTTTTGAGTTTTGATGGAATTTTTCAAAAAATATTTTTGATGGAATTTTTTTATTAAATCAATAAACATAAAAACTAAATATATATTACTGTATTTTGAACAATATAAAAAATAAATATTTTTATGTCAAAAAAATCATACAATTTTTGATGGAATTTTTGATGGAATTTTTATTTTATCAATACAAAAATATATTTGTATATAACACCAATATTTTATACAATAAAATAATATTTTTAAAAACTTTAAAATATTTACTCAATAAAGTACAATAAATATAATTTTTATTAATTCATTATTGAAATAAATGCAATAAAAAAATATAAAAATAAAATACAAAAAAACATCAAAAAAATTATTATGGAATTTACAATGAGTAAAAATTTCCCGCGATTTTTTTTGTTCAATATTGTAAAAAATTTATTTTTTTTCTAAAAAAATAAAGTTAAAAAAATTATTATGGAATTTTTATTTTTACAATGATTTTTTAAAAATAAAAAATGATAATAATAATTATTATATATTTTTTATAAAATGATTAAAAAAATATGTACAATGAAATTATTATGGAATTTTTGATGGAATTTTTGATGGAAATTATTATGGAATTTTTGATGGAATTTTTGATGGAAAATATTATGGAATTTTTGATGGAATTTTTTAAGTCACAATAAATGAAATTCCATGCGTTTTTATAACAATATTTTTTTGTTCAAAAAATAAAAATTTTAAAATATTTTTTTATTCTTTGTCTTTTATGTAATTTTTTGATGGAATTTTTTTTTTGATGGAATTTTTGATGGAATTTTCGGAGGGGTATCAATAAAAAAATTCCATGCGTTTTTTAAATGTTTATAATTGTAAAAAATATTTTTTTTTAAAAAGCTATTGATACACAAAAATAAAACGCATGGAAAATTACAGGATTTTTGTCAGCTACACAGTAAAAAAATTTCCCGCGATTTAACCTGCGAATTTTAACAATGTTATTGAACCAAAAAATATTTTTTTCAAAAAAAATGAGAAAAATCGATTTTTGATGGAATTTTTGATGGAATTTTTATTTTATATCAATGAAATACAATAATATAAAAACATTAAAAATAATAATGTTTACAATAACAATAAAAATATATAATTTTTAACTAATTTTTTGTTCAAAAAATTTTGATGGAATTTTTGATGGAATTTATATTTTTATCAATATATATCAATAAATAAAAATATAAAATATAAAAAATTACAAATAACTAACAATGATTTTTTATAAAATTGAAAAGCACTATTTTTTTATAAAAATGAGAAAAAATGATTTTTTAAAAAATTGTACAATAAATACAATAAAAATATAAAATCAATAATTATTTAAAATATAATTGTTAAATAAACAATAAAAAAATATATTTTTTATCTTTCAAGCTTTTTTTGTACCAATAAAAGCTCGTATAAAAGAAGAATTTATAATCGACAAAATTTTATAATTTTTCCAAAAAAAATCGAGAAAAACTCATTGTACACGTTTTTTACAATCTTTTTTAAAAATGAAAATCACTACCAATAAAAGTACAATCTTTTTAATTTAACGAAAAAATCTTTCAAGCTTTTTTTGGTACAATAAAAAACCGTATGAAAGTTGTTAAATTCCGCTTTTCGTAAAAATAACTTTTTGATTTTTTTCACTTTCAATAAAATTATTTTTTTAATATTATTAAACAATATATAAACAATACAAATTAAAAATAATCTTTCGGTTTTTTACCGTACGAAAAAAGCTCGTATAATAGCAAATTTTGATGGAAAAAAATTCCATCAAAAATTTTATATCAATAAAAATATTTTTGACATTTTTCAAAACAATAAAATAACAATAAAATCATAAAATAATCTTTCGGTTTTTTATCGTACGAAAAAAGCTCGTATAATAGCAAATTTTGAAAAATCGACAAAATAAAAAATTCCATGCGTTTTTTTCGTTCAATGTACTTTTTTATTTTTAATTTAAAAATCAATAAAAATACAATAACAAAACGTAAATATAAAAATTTCTTAAAATTGTTAATTTTTTTCACAATTTTAAGAAAAAAATGACCCAAAAATTCCATCAAAAATTCCATCAAAAATTCCATCAAAAATTCCATAAAACAAAAATCATTGGTCTCAATGAAAAAATAAATATAAAAAAACATTGTAAAAATTATTGTTAAAAAAAAAGGTCAAAAAAACGCATGGAAAAACGCATGGAAAAACGCAGGAAATTCAGAAAACAGTAGTTTCAAAAGATGTTTAAGATCGATTTCCGATTTTATTTTTTAAGACGGCCCAAAAATGGATTCCGAAAGTACTGTTTTCTGAATTTCCTGCGTTTTTCCATGCGTTTTTTCCATGCGTTTTTTCCATACGTTTTACCATACGGTTTTATATCAATAGTTAATGTTTATAATTTATATTAATAATATTATTTTTAAAAAGATTGTATATATTGTATATATTTTTTTTAATATATTTTTTCAAAAAAAAAATAATATAAAATAAAAATAATAAATTATAATAAATGTCAATTTCATATTTATGTAAAAAATGCAATTATTCAACAGTATTATTTAGTGACTTAAAAAGACATATAAATAAAAAGAAAACATGTTCTAAAAATGAATTAATGTTTGTATATTCAGAAGATCAAGCATTAATATTAACTTTAATACCATATTTTGAAAATAAACATCAAATAAATATTGATGAAGTTAATTATTTAAAAAATTCAGAAATAATTTATAATAATAAAATAGAATTATTTAATATATTAGAAGATATTGATAAACATAAAATAAAAAAATGTAGATATTGTGAAAATACATTTTCAAAAATAATAGATTTAAAAAAACATATATTAATAAAATGTTTTTTTGAAAATATTACAAAAAGTAATAACAATAATACTAATACAAATAACATTACATTAACTAATTCTAATAATAATATAATAACTATAAATAATAATAATATAACAAACTATAATATAGAAGTGAATCCAGTAATATCACCAATACCATTTGATGAAAAATGGGATATTTCTAAGATTGATTCTAAACATAGAACAGAATTTATAGTTTCAAAAGAAATGTATACAAGTTTATTGGAAGAAATACTGAAAAATGAAATAAACTTAAATGTTATAATCAATAAAGATAATAAAACAGGAATGGTTTATAAAAATAATATTGATAAATATATTCAAATGAAAGCAAATGATATTGTATTAAATACAATGAATAAATTGAAAGAACATTTATTAGAAATGAATCAAGAAAATACAACAACAATAAAAAATATATTGGATTATAGTAGACAAATGATAAATCAAAAATATAATGATTATCAAAAAAACAATGAGATTCAAGATATTGTAAAAGGATATTTTTTTACAATATATAATAATCAAAAAGATAGTGCAGTAAATATTGCTAAAAATGTAATAACAAAATATTAATTATTTCCAAGTACCATAACAATTATGTTTAGCATATTTACCAAAATATTGACTTTTATCAAATATTAAAATATGTATATCATTTTTATTTTTATAATGATAATACATATTTGTAACATAATCTGGTCCAGTTGTTTTATATATATAATTGAAATTAGTTTTTTTATCATTAATTAATTTTACCTTATTATTCAAAGCAATATAACTATCAATATTATTATGAATACCATCTATTAACATTTTAATAAAAGGGTCATTTTTTCTTGCACCAAATGCATATTGTCCAAGGAGAAATTCCATTTTTTTATTACAAAAATATTGAAAACGAACATTTGAACATCTTTCTTTATATATAAATTCATCTATTGGAAATATACATTTATAATTTAACAATTCGTCTAATGGATACAATGCAATCATATCTAAATCATAATAAAAACCTCCATAATGATAAACAGCAATATAACGGAAAAAATCTATCTTCTGTATCACTACAGGTAATTTTAAATAGGTTTCATAATATTCAGGATATGAATTTTTCAAAAAAGTATCAATATCATCATCTGTAAAATATAAATATTCAAATCCTTTATTTATTTTTTTAACTGATTCTATAGAACTATGATATTTTTCTGGAATATCATTTGTTTTCCATGTTTGTATTATTATTTTTGGTATTGGTTCATTATTTTCAATCATATTGTCATCCAAAATATTAGGAATAGTTATATTATTTAATACTTCTAATATATTATTATTAAATCCAATATCAACAAAATTCTCATATGATAACAAGTAATTTACTCCATAAAAAACAAAAAACAAAAATATAATAAAAAAAATTGTATATTTAATATTATAATCAAACATTATAATATTAAAAGAGATAATTATAATAAATTTATTTTTTAACTTGAAAACAAATATGTGTTTGTTTTGAAATCTTCTTCATATGTAACATCATTATCATTTTCTTCAGTTAAAATTATCGTTTTATTTGATTTACTGGACCTACTTTTTGTAGATACACTTGTTTTTTCTTGTGTTTGAGTAACTTCAATATAATCCTGAATAACTTTTTGTTTTTTACCATTTTTCTTTTCATAAATATCATTATTAATATTAATATTAACATTACCATTTGATATGTCTTCTCTTAATTTTTCTAATCCAAGTTCTCTATATTTTAAAACATTATTCCAAAATAATTGAAGTTTTGGTCTATTTGTTTGAAACCATTCTTGATTTCTAAAAATAGGTATACATGATACTTCTTCTAAAAACCAATATGTAAAATTACTAAAAATAATGTCTTCTGTTTTTGTTTCCAATATTATTTTGTTTTTCCAATTATCCAATTCTTCTCCAATTAATCCAATAGATGAATATTTTTTAATATATGTTTTACTAGATTTAATATAAAAATCAGCAATAACACCTTTTTCATTACCAATAGAATTTAACGAGAAATCTTCATTGTAATTATCATTTAAATAATCATTTTCATCTGCATATTCTTTTAAACAACATTCAATAAAGTCACATCTATCAAGATCACATACTTCTAATTGACCCTGAACTTGACACCAATATTCAGGTTTTGGAATACCTGTGATTTTTCTTGTATATGGACACTTAATTTCAACCATAATTCCATCAGGTGTAATACCATCAGGTGATGCTCCAAGAAAATCAATATATGGATGACGTAAACATCCAAATTCCAATACTTCAACATTATTTCTTTTTTGATATATCAAATTAGCAACTTGTTCATATTTATTACCCCAATCAATAGCGGCACCTCCAATAAATCTATCATCACCACATTTTTTTAATAAAACATCATTTTTTCCATCCAATATTTTACCCCAATCACTAGCAGTTAATAATCCATTTCTCATTTCATACCATTCTGGTGATTTTTGAACAGGTTGATGTGTATTATATAATTTATTTACTTGTTTTCTTAAATAATCCAACTTATATTCATTAGGTTTTGGTAAATCCTTATCATAATTAAAAACTAAATCCATTTTTATTTTTTATATAATTGTCTTTTATAAATAATATATATTATATATTCTTTATAATCATTTTTTTTAACCAATTGCTATCCAATCAAATGGTTCAACAGAAGCTTTTTCTAGAGATGAAATAGTAAAATTACCTGATTTATTATTGATAACCTTATTTTTCGAATAATTAAATCCATTTGTAGTAACATTAAAAATTTGTACAGAATAAACATTTCCTGTTGTATTAGTATTTGTATCATCATCTTCAGTAGTAGAACTATTTGTATTTTCATTATTACCAATTATCTGTGTAAATACCTTTGGTTTATTAACAAAAGATACAGGAAAATCAATAGAACCAGATTGAGATATACCACTTCTACCAGTTTGTATTTGAATATTAGGTGTCATATTTGCAAAATTATCAACAACATTATTTTTTATAGTAATTGGAATAACAATTAAAAATAATATAATAATAATAAATAAAAATATAGCACCAATTAAAGACCCATTTTTTATACTAATACTTCCTAAAGTACCTCTTTTTCCAATAAAAACAAATAAACATATAATTAAAGATATAACTATAATAATAATAAATAATATAAATATTATATTTAAAAAAGCATTTGTACTTGGACTTGATGCCATAATAATATAATATTATATAATATTTTTTTTATTATTCATCTTGTTCTGCACTATAATCAAATCCATCACCTGTTTCAAAATCATATTCATTAAAACTACCATAATCAGCACCTTGGTCAATTACATCATCTTTTTTAACATCCAATGAATAATTATTTTCATCATTTTCTATCTCTTGATCAATATTTAACTCACTTAAATATTTTTCTTTATATTCATTTAAATCTTCATCTGATGGTTCATAACCAAATTTATTATATAATTCTTTTTTACCTTTTTCTAGAATATAATATTCTCTATCATTTTCTTCCATATTTTGTAAATATTCTTTTTCAGCTTTTTCATTTTCTTCAGCCAAATAATCTAGTGAATAAATTCCCTTATCCACCTTTATTTGTTGTAATAAAAAGTCTGTTTTGTCTTCTCTATAATATTCTTTTACTTTATATTCAATAATATCATGTTCTAAACTATTTTTAATAGTATCATATGCATTTTTACAATTTACAAAAAAATCCTTATCAGATTCTAAATCTTCAAATAATAATAATATATAATTACAAATATATTTACATTTTATATTTTTATCATCAATATTCATTAATTCATTTGTAGTATTTGATTCTTTTTGTAATTTATTTGATATTGAACATTTAATCATATTATTCAACTCTTCAATTATAATATATAATACAACATGATATGCATCATTGAAATTAAAATCACTATAATATTTTATTTTTTCAAATGTACTATTATATATATTATCAATTCCATATATACTTTTTATTTCACTATTAGTATATTTTAAATCTATATTCATAAAATATTGTCTAACATTATCATCCATAAATGGTAACATTTTTTTATAATATTGATATACTTCACTTTGTAATTCTATACTGATTTGTTCATCACCTGAAAAACTAAGGTCAACATGTTCAATATTTGTTTTATCAATACCATTCTTAATTGATGACAAATATTTTTTCATCCTTGAAACATAAAAAGTCTTTAAATACTCTAATATTTGTTTATTTATTAATTCTCTTTTTTTAATTTTTTCTCTATTAGTAAAATTATTGTATTTTTCATCATTAATATTATAAAACATACCAATATTTCTAAATAAATCAACATAATTTTCTATAAAATCATTTTTTTTATTTAATATTAATGCAATATTTCTAACTAATGATTTGATATTATTATCTAATTTATCATAACTTGTTTTTTTTAATTCATCTAATGTAGAATTATTTATACTTATTACATCAATTGGTTTATAATATCGAATATTTAATTTTTCAATATTATCCAATAAAACTTTATATTGTTCAATTGTATAATTTTTTGATAATATTTCTTTTTTAGTTAAACCACTTTTAGTGTCTACTTCATCATCAATTGTTGAAACATATTCTCTCATAGTACCAACATAAGGTCCAGAATCAACAAACATTTCAAAAACAGCTTTAATTAAACTTTCAGGTGTATTTATTTCATCATCTACAATAAATCTATTATGAACACCATTAAATAATTTAGAGTCATATAAAACATATTTATGAATAGTACCTTTTTGTAAAAAATATTTTACATAATTAAATAAAAGTATTGACTCATCTATGTATTTTTGTAATGGTAATTCACTTTTATTTCCAATAAAATAATAATAATTAATATAAGTTAATGCTTCTTCAGGACAACAAGATGTTTCTAGAAATCCAGAATAAATATCACTTGATTGTAATGCTCCAATAACTGTTTTTGTAATAAATTTAATCATTTTACCCAAATAAAATAATCTATCTAATAAATTATTATGTAATTTTTTTATTTCATCAATATCGTCTGCTTTTTCTAATAATTTTAAATAATTTTTATCAATTTCAGGAGGTTCAATTAATTCTTTATTATTAACATCTAAAACAATATTATTAAATTTCAATGATTTTGTTTTTTTAGATAATTCAATTTCATAATCTTTTTTCAATTTATATAATTTTTTTATATGTATTAATGATTTAAATTCATTATATGATTCTTTTAAATGTGCATTAATAATTTCCATAGTTTTTTCTCTATCACGTAATTTTACAATATTCATTTCATATAAAATACATGATATATAGACTAAACCTTCATCACCATAAAATGAATAAAATGGACAAATAGTATATTTACTTGAACGAACTAATTCAGGAACAGATGTTTGAACAGATATTAAAAATCTAGAAGATATAATAGTATTTCTTCTCAATTTAAAATATAAATCATATCCTTCTTTAAATTTACCTTTTTTATCAATATCTTCAATCTTTTCTCTAGAAAATCCTTTTTCCATTAATTTTTTTATTTCAGCCATTCTATATAAAGAATATGGTACAAGAGTTTTAATTTTTTGCATAGAATCAATAATTATATTCATAATATCTTGATTTTGTAATATTACACCTGATTTTGGAAATAAATTTTTATATAAAAAATCATATATTTCTAATGATTCTTCAACATCATCAACTGTTAAACCATGTTTTAATAATACATTTTTAATATAAGATTCATCTATATTTGTTAATTTAAAATGTTCAAATATATCAATTTCACCTTGTTCTTTTTCAACCATTTCATCTTCCCATATTTCTCTTGCTTTTTTTAATGCACCTGATTCAGCATAACCTTCTGTTTCATCATATCCAATAACTCCCAATAATTCTCCACAATTTTTACAAGTATGTAAATTTTTAGTAGAATATCCATCATCACTATATTTATTGAATAATTCACCATAAAAATGTTGCTTTTCATCTGGATTATTTGCATATGCAATTTTATATAAATATATATAATGACCACATATATTCATATTTCTCTTGTATCTTTTTGAATAAATATCATTATCAATTACCAATCCATCTTTATTAATTAATGAAAATATATAATGTAATCTCAAACTATCATTTTTAATATCTCTAATTAAATCCAATAATACACTTAAATTATCCTTTTTCTCATTTTTTTTATTTACATTATTATCAATATCATTATCTTTTTTATTTTTTTTTTGTTTATTTTGTTTATTTTTTTTGTTTGTTAATTTATTCATTTTTCCAAAATATCTAGTTTTAACTTCTTGCATTTGGTCTTCTATTTCCTTTTTACTTCCCTTTAAATAACTCTCTAATTCTCCAAACTTTTCAATATTTTCTTTCAAATTTTTAATACCCTCAAATAAACGTATATATGTTTTTGATTGACAACCACCAATTTCTTTTCTATAAATACAATCTAAAGAATCTAGTTTTAATTTTGATAATTCAGTATTATTTAAAGAACATATATATTCAATATTATCATATTTTGGAATAACATTACTTTTTTCCCATTTGTTTCTTTTATATACCCAAAATTCATTATTAACTAATACAATTGAATTATTTTCAATATCATCTATATCAACTAATTTACCTTTCCATAAATATAATTTTTCATCATAAAAAACATATGAACCATCATTCACTTTATTTTTTAATTTGGAAAATCCATCTTGTTCACTACCATCTGCAGATGTTATTTGATAAGCTTGATATTTATACATTGTTTGTGGATTATTTTTTTGTGAAGCTTTTTCTTTTATAAAAGTTTTTTCATATTCATTTAATGTTTTAGTAAATTCATTCTTTTTTTCAGTAATGTATTTATTGTTATATTTATCTTTTTGTAAATATACATAATTTAAATAATAATATATTCCATGGTCATTCATAGAATTTAACCATTTCAATCTTAATATAAAATTATCTTCAGGTTTATTTAAAAATGGATATTTTCCATATAATTGTTCAATATTTTCATTGGTAATATATTTATTTGCTAGAAAATAATCACTATTTAAATCTTTTTTAGTATTTATATTCAAATTTAATTTAATTTTTTTACTTTCATCTTTTTCTTGTTTTTCAATCATTTTTTCCATATTTTTTTTGAAAATATCTTTAAAAACTTCAATTTGGTCAATTGTAAAATTATTAAGTGTTAACCCATATTTTTCAAATATTTTATTTACATCATCATACATTAATATATTTTTTATTTCATCCAAATTATTTTTTAGAATATCATCTAATGTTGGCATAATAAATCTTATAATATTATCATAATCTGTTTTATTAATAGCAATATCATTAAATAAATATATTTTATTTTTTTGTTTAATTTCATTATTTACATAAGTACTCATTTTAAATTGTGCATCAATAGAATCATTGTCTGTTTTTACAATTTGATATAAATCATAATCCAAATTTTCCATTTTATATAAAATTCCAAATGTACCATTTTTTATTAATGTCATTTTAACATGTAATCTTATAGTATTATTATCAATAATTTCAACGGATTTACCAAAAATGTTATTTATTGGTGGATAACAATTAGTATCATTAATAAAAATAATTTCACCAACTTTTAATTGATGATTTGGAATATCAAGAGTTATAGTATTATTATCAGATGCATATATTTTAGTAATTTCACCAACTTTTTTGAATTCTTTTTTTATTGAATCATTTTTATTAGATAAAATAAAAAAACCAATAATATTAATATTATCACCAGGAATTAATACAGATTCTTTTAATCCAATTATTTTACCTTTTTCATCAAATTTATCTAACATTGTATAAACATTATTTTTAATATTATATGTATTCCAATGAATATCATTATAATCAAAATATCTAAGAACCAATGTATTATCATCAGGTGATTTTATATAACCTATACTATCTAAATTTGTTACATAAGGTTTTATAATTTTATCAACATCATTTAAATATTTTTTATAGTCAATATTACCTAATGATTTTTCATGTAATAAAGATTTTAATTCAATAAATTGTGTTTTTTGATTTTCTTCAATAATACCATTTTTATCTTCTAAAGTTTCAGAAAAATATATATTAACATTTTCAGGATTGTTTACATCAATATTTTTATTATCTTCATTAACATCATCTTTTTTTTCTTCTTTCAATTTAATATAAATTTTATGTTTATCTGATACAATTGGAATAATTATATCAGATTTAAACTTATCAAATAACATATCATAAACTAACTTATATTGAACACCTTTTTCAAACATATCATTTTCTTTTAAACCTAAGTTTTTGATATCAATTATATCAAGTGCTTCACTTTCAACTAATTGTTGTAAATATTTAGAATCTTGACTAGTAACATTATATTGTGACAATAATAAATTCATTAACTCATTTAAATAAACAATATCATTTTTATAAATTATTTCACTTTCTTTCAAAGCAATTGTTTCTTCAATAACAACATTTTGATTTTCAACCATAAATTTATCAATATTTTCATCATTATTAAAAGTAATATTTCCAAAATTACGATTATTATTAAAAGTTATTGTTCTTGTTTCATCTACATTATTTTTAGGAGCTTCATTTTCTTCTATAATTGAAGTATCTATTGAAGAATTATTATTTGTATCAACATTTGCATCAACATTTGCATCTATATTTGTATCAACATTTGCATCAACATTTGTATCAACATTTGCATCAACATTTGCATCAACATTTTCATCTATATTTGTATTTATATTTGTATTTTCATTAGAATTATTTGAATTGTCATTATCATCTAAGTTATTATTATTCATATAATTATTATTTAACTTAATTTCTTTAATATCATTTGAATTTTGAGTATTCATAATATATGATATTATATAAATAGATTTTTTTATTCTAAAAAAAAAAGAAACTTAAAAAGATAAATATAATAATATATAGAACTAAAGATGGAGTTGAACAATTATATTAATGCAAATGAGATTAGAAGTCATGAAGACTTAAAAAATATTCTTGAAAAAGAACCATTTTATTTAAATTTCAAAGAAGATAAAGATTATCCAAATTTATTATTAATTCATACAACTGAAAAGTCAGATTATAATAATATTATAGTAAGAGAATGTAATGGTATTATAATAGAAAAAGAAAATTTAAAAATATTATGCTATACATTTGATAAATGTGTAGACCAAAATGAAGAATCAAAAATACCAGACTATATTGATAAGAATAATTTATATTTAGAAAATGCAGTTGAAGGAACATTGATGAGATATTTTAATTATAATGGAGAATGGATATTATCAACTAAAAAATGTATAGATGCAAAAAAAGCAAGATGGATGAGTACTAAGAGTTTTTATGAGTTATTTGAAGATTATATGAAAATGAATGGTATATCAATAATTGATAGACTTAATCCAGAATATTGTTATTCATTTATTTTGATTCATCCAGAAAACAATATTGTAATAAATTATGATGTTCCATTTATTTATCATATAAGTACAAGAAATATGACAACATTAAAAGAATTTCAAACAAGTATTGGAATATCAAACATACCAAGAACATATATTGAAAATGATAAGATTGAAGAAACGATTGAAAATTTATTGAATATAAGAGAATTGAATTTTGAAGGATATATATTTACTGATACAAATTACAATAGATGGAAAATAAGAACACTATATTTTAATAGAGCGAGAGAATTATGGGGAAATACAAATAATAGAATATTTCGATATATGGAATTAAGGAAAGATAATGAATTATTACATGAATATTTAATGTATTTTCCACAAGATAGAAATATATTTCTTAATTTTGAATATAAATTAAAATTATTGGCATCAGATATATTAAAATATTATGTTGAAAAACACATTACAAAAAAAATAGAAAAAGTTCCATATTATTATGTTAAAATTATTTATAGACTTCATGGAGATTTTTATAAAAATAAAGTAAAGACAGATTTAAATAAAGTTGGTTTAACATTATTAGAGATTGATGCAAAACAATTATGTTTTATTTTAAATCACTATGAAAAAGATATAAATACAGTAAAGGATGAAAATATGGATGTAGATAAAGAATTATAAAATGTATTTAAAGAGATGGTAAATAAATGATATATATCATGAGTACATCTGTATTAAATTTACAGAATGAAATAAAAACATATAATTTGACTACAGATGAATTTTTAAACAAAAACAAATGTACTAAAAAGGATTTATTGATGCAATCATTAATACAATTTTTTTCTAAAAGAGAATATTTGGATAAAGTTATACCTATAATAAAGGGTAAATCTTATATTTCATTAAGAATTTTAGATTGGTTTGTAACAAATTTTTCAAAAAAAAATAATATTCATTATCAAATAGAAATAAATGAAAACAAAACAAAAAATTTCATTGTATATTTGGATTATAAGTCACAATTAAAAGCATATAGCAAAAGGTCATTTGATCCTTTTTGTCGTAGGGAAAGAATTTCATTTATAGACCATGACAATAATGAATTAATAACAACAGTTGGACAATTAAATTTTTTTAGATGGGCAATTGAAAATAATATATTAACATATATATGTGAAAATTATGATACAATAGAATCAGATATGAATAATTCTTTAAGAAATTTATATAAAAAGAAAAATGGAGAAGAGAAAAACAGAAGAAAAAGGACTGAATTATCAATATCTGCAACAAAAACAGTAAATAAACATAATGTAAGTATTATAGTTCAATTTGATTAATTTATTTTTTAATTTAATTTTTTTTATATTATTTATAAAAAAATATATAAATCATTATTATATAGTAATGACAGCACAAATGTATGCACAAGATTTTACTCCTTTTGTTAGTGGATGTGGTGTATGTAATGCTTCAAAAGATTATTATTCTGTTCTTAAAGGTGATTACAATCAACAAACAGGTGGTAGTGATATTGAAGGAAATTATTCAGTTAACGGATTGATACCTCAATCAACTGGTCAAAATTTATATAAAACACCTAATTTTAATGTTTCTGATTCAGATATTAAAAAAAATGATTTTGGTGTAACTTATGCTACTGCATTTGGTGGTAGTAAAAAGAAGAAATCAAAAAAAACTACTAAAAAGATGAGAGGTGGATTTTCAAATAATGCACCAATGGAAGAAGAAATGAGTAGTTCAACTGCAAAAGAAATGTTACATCATGATATTCAATTATTGAAACAAAATGACCAAATATTACATAAAATGAGTAATATGACAGGAGGTAAAAAAAAGAAATCTAAAAAAACTAAAAAGATGAGAGGTGGATTTTCAACTAATGCACCAATGGAAGAAGAAATGATACATGATACACAAACATTAATGCACAACAATAATATTTTAAAACATGATATTCATTTATTACAAAAAATGAATGGTGGTAAATCCAAAAATATGAAAGGAGGTGTTGGTGTTTTTAATGATGGATTAAAACTAGAACAAGATATTTATACTCCTGGACAATTAATTACTGAATATGAATCAGTTGATTTTAAACAAGATGGTGGTAAAAAGAAATCGACTAAAAAATCTACCAAGAAATCTACCAAGAAATCTACCAAGAAATCTATAAAAAAATCTACTAAGAAATCTACTAAGAAACCAAAGAGAAAGATGCATGGAGGCCAAGAATCAGATGGTGCAACACCTTTACCTCAAAAATTTTTCAATGCAGATATTCAAGAACAAAATTTTCCATCAAATTCTGGTGAAGGAGTAATGAGTGCATATGGAAAAATTGAACCAAATGATGTTGGTGTTGGAATGTTAGCACCTTATACTACATCACCAAATGGAAATCCAAATACTATGATGAAAACAGGTGGTGCTAAAAAGAAATCTTCCAAGAAATCTATTAAAAAGTCAGCTAAAAAATCTACTAAAAAGCCAACTAAGAAATCTACTAAGAAATCTACTAAGAAATCTACTAAGAAACCAAAGAGAAAGATGCATGGAGGTCAAGAATCAGATGGTGCAACACCTTTACCCCAAAAATTTTTTAATGCAGACATTCAAGAACAAAATTTTCCAGCAAATTCTGGTGAAGGAGTAATGAGTGCATATGGTAAAGTTGAACCAAATGATATTGGTGTTGGAATGTTAGCACCTTATACTACATCTCCAAATGGAAACCCAAATACTATGATGAAAACAGGTGGTTCTAAAAAGAAATCTTCCAAGAAATCTCATAAGAAGTCTACTAAAAAGTCAACTAAGAAATTAACTAAAAAATCTACTAAGAGACCTACAAAAAAATCAATGAAAAAAGGTGGTAATGGAATACCAAATATTTCATCTAATGGTATAACTGACGTTCAAAATGGAATTAATGGAGCAGTAACTGGTTTTTCAAATTTTTTAGGAACACTTGACCAAAATTATATCAATTCAGTAAATGAATTAAAAAATATGAAAATTGGAAATGAAAGATTACTTCAAGGTGGTAAAAAATCAAAGAAATCAACTAAGAAATCCACTAAAAAACCAACTAAAAAAACAACAAAGAAACGTAGATTAAGAGGTGGATTTGATGGTTCTGACTTTGCATCAACACTAAATTCAAGAGGTCCAGCAAATGCACCAGACAGTATGTGGGGAACACCAGGAGAAATGTGGTTTAGACAATTTAATAAAACAGGTGAATATATTCCAAATAGTCAATTAGCATATGCAGCAACACCAGATTTAGCAGGAATAAGTGGAAATGGTAGTGGAATTGTATCAGGATATGAAGAGAGAATTATAAATAATGGAAACAGTAATAATATATAAAATAAATATAATTATACATACATATCATAAACAGAAATATAATCTCTAGTTTTAGTGTCATCAGCACTAATAACAAAATCAATATCATAAAAATCATCAGGCATTTTATCAACAGTTAAATCATTTAACTTATTATTATTTTTGAAATATTTTCCAATAGATAATAAATAATTACTTAATATTTTATGTAATAATTTAATAGATTTCATATATTTAGGTATAATTGATTCAGGTAATTTATATATAGAAGAATTTAAAGAATTCAATGCTTTATTTTTTTCTAATACAGCACTATTATAATTTAAATATTGTCTATTTACACCTATTTTACTTTGATAATCTATACCAATTACATTATTAACATGAAATAATGTAGTGACATATGCAGATAAATTAAAAACAATCATTGGTTTTATATTTATAAATAAATCAATTACAACAGGATCTAAATAAAGATAAGTTGTAAATTCATTATTATTTGAAGTAACAAAAAAATTATTTGTTCCAGCAGTAATCCAAAAATCTTTATGGTCATACATTAATTTATTTAAAAATTTTAATTCATCACTTTTGTGTGATATATATTTCATAAAACTTGAATAATTATATCTTATCAAAAAATATACAATGAATAAAGCAATAAAAAAAGAAAATAAATGTGAAATAGTAATATTTTGAGATAAAACAAATCTAAATATAATAAAAATAACAACAATATAAATAATATAAGTTGATTTAGGTAAGCTTTCTAAAATATAATATATATCTGTTTTATAAGTATCCATTTTTAAAAAATAATTATTTATATTGTCTGATAAATCAAAAAATTGATCATATACATTTTGGAATATAATACTAGTCATAATTTATAAAAATATTTTTTTCTAAAGTATTTATATAAATATGCCAATTTTCTTAAAAGAAGTTAGTGAACAATACATTAATAATAATGGACATAAAAAAACAGCATTTCAAATTATAAAAGGTAAAGATGGTGTTATACAAAAAATTGATGGTAGAGGTAATGATGAAAAATTAAATATTACAGAAACATTTATACATCAAACTGAAAATGGTCGTGTTGCGGTTAAAAGAAAAGCATACAGAATAAAAGCATCAAATCTTAAAAATATAATGAATCATTCTAGTTTAACTAAAAAAATTAAAGAAACCAAACCAACAAAATTAACCAACAAAAAAGTAAAATCTACTAAATCTACAAATAAAAAAGTAAAATCTTCTAAATCTATTAAATCTACTGATAAAAAAATAAAATCTACTAAATCTACTGAAAAAAAAATAAAATCTACTAAGTCAACTAACAAAAAAGTAAAATCTACCAAATTTACTGAAAAAAAGTAAAATCTAAAAAATAAATAAAATATTTTAATTTAAAAACAATATAATACTATAGTATAGTATACTATTATATAATTAACTATGACAGAATTTACAAACTCAATTGGTATAAAAAGTACTGGAGAAAATATAAATTGGAAATATTTAAATGAAGAAAGAATTGATGATCCTATTATAACATGTTTGATGAAAGAAGCAAAAATGTTATATATAGAATTAAAAAAAGAGTCCATTATAGAAAATAATGAGTTATTTAAAACATATTTAGAAAGTTACAATAAATATTTGAAAGATAATAAATCTAAATATGAATTTAGTATACCAAAAAAAATAGAAGAAAAAGAGAAAGGAAAAAAGAAAATTGTTGTTACAAAAAAGGAAATTTTATTGAAACAAATAAAGAATGAAAACTTACAAAAAGATATTAAATCATTTATTGATACATTAATAATAAATACTAACCATTATCCAGTTCAAAATAAAAAAAATATTGAATCATTTTTTATAATATTGAATTGGGCTATATATTTAATTGTTAATAAAAAAAAAAATATTGATATGAATATTAAAATAAATTGTGCTATTAGTTTATATAGAGCAATTGAAGAATCAAAAGATATTTTTATTGGAGATTTTATGAATGAAATAACTATAATTTTGAATGAATTAGAAAAAACTATAATATCAAAAGATATATTTGATTATTTAGATGTTATTTCTAATAATTTATTGTTAATTATTGATTCATTTTGGGACATAATTAAACCAAAATCAATATCTTTATATAAAGAACAAAAAGAGATTATATCACTTGTTACATCAAACTTAAATGAGAAAAAACTGATATTTTATGAAATGCCTCCTGCAAATGGAAAAACAGTATTATCAACAATACTTGCTAAAGTTATAAGTCATAAGAACAATGAAAATTTAAAGAATATACCAGGATATAAAAGAAAAATCCTATTATATATTTGTTATAATACTATTGTAAGAAATGAAGTAGCAAAATTATGTATTACACATTCATTGGATGTAAAATATTGGTTAGCAATAAATAAAATGGATAAAGATGATGGTAAAATTAAAACTTTTTTGAGACCATATAAAAATTGTTATCCAGATTGGAACAAAAAACAAAGAACAACAAAAGAACAAGAAGAATATGAAGCAAAAAAAGCTAAATATAGATTTAGTGAGAATATTTATGAACAATGGAATTTTTATTTAGAAGAAACAAGACCATTAAGTGAACAACATAAAAAGATAAAAGATATATTTAATGCAGATAATTTTCCAGAAATGATAATATCAGACCTTGATTCAGCATATACATTATTGACAAAATTCCCAGATAATTTTATTACATATTTTGATGAAGCATTTGCATCATCTGGTTTATTAATAACTGCAAAATTAATGCATTCACTTGGACATACTGTTTTAGTTTCTGCAACACTTGCAAAACCAGAAGAAATACCATCAGTAATAAATGATTTCAAAATAAGACATAATCATATAAAAGATGATTATTTACATATTATAAAATCAACAAAACAACATATTAGTTGTACTATTATTGATGACAATGGAAATATATTTATTCCACATAATAAATATGAAACAATAGAAGAATTAACAGAATTCAATAAAATTATAAATGAACCATTAATAAAGAGGTCATATAGTCCTGAAATTGTTTTTTATATATCAAAAAAGATTGAGAATCATTTGCCAAATAATTTAAAATTCAAGAATGTATTTTTATATACTGGTATGATAAATCATGATTCATTGAGAGAATATGCATTAAATATTGTGGATTATGTAATTAAAACAAATAATATAGAAATATTTAATTTAATGAAAGAAATAAAGATAAAAAAGATAAATGATATGAATATTGAATCTATATTTACAAAAAGTGCTATTTATTATCAAAATAATAAAACATTACATGTTTCAAGTTCAGATAATTTCAATGGACATATAGAAAATATATCAAAAGATTTTCTAGAAGGTTCACCAAAAATATCTGATATTGTTACATTATATAATAGAGAATGTAAAAAGATTACTGATGAAATAGAGAATGTTAAAAAAAATGGAGATAAAGATTCAGAATATGAAATATGTAGATTATTAAAAGAATTAGATAGTATTAAATTAAAATGGCCTGCAGAATTCATTCTTAATTCTAGAACACATGCAAATAAATTTGGTAATCTTGATTTATTAACAACACCTTCAACTGAAATTTTTGCAAAAAAAACAGAATTAGATATATTAGACCAAACAAGAACAAAATTATTATTTTCTGGAATAGGAATATACTCACCTGAAACATTTTCTAATGAAGAAATGGATTTTTTCCTAAGAAAAAAAGATAGTTTTAAATTTATAATATCATCACCTTCTATTGTTTATGGAACAAATATTAGTTTATCAGTAATTGATATTGATAGTTCTTTTTATAATAATAGTACAAAAAATATATTATATCAATTAATTGGAAGAGCAGGGAGAAAAGGAAAAAGTCATTCTGCTACAATAATTTTTAGAGATAATCGAATGTTAGATATTATTACAAAAAAAGAAAATAGTAATGTTGAAGCATATCAAATTGAAAATAATTTTAATCTATTATAAGTTTATAAGTTTTTTTTAATAAATAATTTTCTTATTTTTTATAAATGAAAAAATTAACTGTACAAAATATAATTGTTAATGGAAATAATAATGAAACTTTAACAATTGTATCTCTAGAATTTAAAAATGAAAAATATATTTTATATTCTAGTTCTATATCTAATCCAACTATTAATTCAAGTTTATTTAATAAGTTAGAATTTAATGAAATCTTAAGTATAACACCAAAAAAAAAGTTAACAGAATTAGGTTTATCTGTTGTTGAAAAAAATAGAAAATATCATTTAACTTATAAAAATATTCCTGTTTATTCTTTAATAAATAATAATAATATTGTATTAAATGATACTTTTTTAAAACCAATTCTCTCAAATGGTAAATTATATGAATATACAATACAACATTCAACTTCTATAAATTTAGTTGATAAAATATTAGGTAAAAAATCAAATGATGAAGAAAATATAAAAATTATAAATTTTAAAGAAAATGAATGTAAAGAAATTATATTAGACAAAAATGATAATAATAAAACTATTGAAATAATTGAAGATATTAATATTGATATTATTAATGAACAAAATACTAAAGTTATTGAAGAAAAAAACATTGAAATAATTGAAAAATCTAATATTGAAGTGATTGAAGAATCTAATATAGAAGTAATCAAAGAACCTAATGTTGAAGTGATTGAAGAAACTAACATTGAAACGATTGAAAAATCTAATATTGAAGTGATTGAAGAATCTAATATTGAAGTAATCAAAGAACCTAATGTTGAAGTGATTGAAGAAACTAACATTGAAACGATTGAAAAATCTAATATTGAAATAATTGAAAAATCTAATATTGAAGTGATCGAAGAATCTAACATTGAAGTGATTGAAGAAACTAACATTGAAACGATTGAAAAACCTAATATTGAAGTGATTGAAGAAACTAACATTGAAACGATTGAAAAACCTAATATTGAAGTGATTGAAAAACATAATACTGAAGTGATTGAAGTTATTAAAAATAATGAAATAATTCAAGAAACTAATATTACAATCATTGAAAAACCCAAAAATGAAATTATTGAAGAATATAAAACTCAAGTAAATAAAAAGGAAATACCAGAAAATATTAAAGAAGAAGTATTTAATTTGGCTACAATATTGTCTGACTTTAATAAATTATTTAATTTTGGAGATAAACAAGAAAACAAACAAGAGAATAAAAAAGAATCTAAACAAGAACTTAAAGAAGAACCTAAAAAAGAATCTAAACAAGAACTTAAAGAAGAACCTAAAAAAGAACTTAAACAAGAACTTAAAGAAGAACCTAAAAAAGAACTTAAACAAGAACTTAAACAAGAAATTAAACCAATAATTAAAAATAATGAACAATTAATATATCAAAATATAGTAAATTACCAAAATATAAATTATAAAATAAATACAATAAAATTATATGAAACAGAAAATTTAAACATAATGAATTTAAATAAAACTGAAATAAATAAATTAAATTATGTAATAAAAAATAATATTGCAATTGAATTGAAAAAAGAAAATGCAAGTTATTTGTTTTATTATATGAATCATAAATATTTAATAAATAAAATAAATAATAGTATAGTATTAACAAATATGTTAAATAGAAATTCAACAATTATAAAAAATAAAGATACTTTTAAATTAGAAAATAATGATTATATGTTATATAATGACTGTACAATATTAATACCAATGATTAATAAAAAGATATTTGATAATAATTATGGAGTAACATTTAATTATTATATACCAAAAATACAATAAATTTGTTTTTTGAATAAAAAAAATAAAAATAATAAAGATATAAAAATGACAGAATGGCAACCTTTAACATGGACATTATTTCATTTAATTGGATTAAATTATAATAAAGAATACAAAACAAATTATATTGAATTTTTTGATACATTTAAAACAATAATTCCATGTAAAGTATGTAGAGAAAATTATATAGAACATTTAAAAAAAGAAAATATGATATTGGAAACAAATATAAATGAAAATAGAATATTTGATTGGACTATCGATTTACATAATACAGTAAATAAAATGAATAAAAATAGACAATGGTCTTATGATGAATCAAAAAGTTATTATTCAGTATTACATTTAAATAATATAAATACTTTTAATAAATATTTAAAATTATTTATGTTAGAATATGTAAAACATAATTTTAAAAAGAATCCAATAAGAACACAAGGATTAATGAGGATGTTAAGAAATTTACCATATATATATCCAGAAAAAGAAAAAAGAGATAAATTGATAGAATTTAAAAATAAATTTAATATTAATAGAGATAATTTAAAACAATGGATTATTTCGTTTTTAATAATAATAAAAAATCAAAAATAAAGTTAGGATAATGAAAATAGCATTTTGTTTTTTAACATATGATGAAATAGTAAGATATGATATATGGAATGAATTTTTTAAAAATATAAATAAAGAATATTATTCAGTATTTATACATCCTAAAAATATAATTAATTTTAATAATTATACTTTTCCATATAATATTGTTAAAAATAGAGTAAAAACAACAAGAAAAGAAGATATTTCAATAGTAAAAGCAACAATAAAATTATTAGAAGATGCATATGAAACAGATAAATCAATTACTCATTATATATTTTTAACACAAAGTTGTATTCCATTATATAATTTTAATATTTTATTTAAAGTCATTGAAAAAATACCATTATCATTAATTTCTTTTATTGATAATAATAAAAAAGAAAGATATAATCAATTATCAACACAATTAAAAAAATTTATTCATCCAGTTCAATTTGTAAAACAACAACCAAATATGATATTAATAAAAGATGATGTAGAATTAATAATAAAAAATGATTTAACAGAACATTTTAAATATATGGAATGTCCAGATGAACATTATTTTATAAATATAATACCAAACATTTTAAAAAGAAAGTTTATAAAAAAACAAATTCATTTTTGTAATACAGATTTTCACAAAACACAAGCAATAGAATTTCAATTAGTTAATAAATCATTTTTAGACCAAGTAAGAAAATATGGATTTTTATTTTTAAGAAAAGTTTCAAAAAAAACTATAATTGATATACATCATTTATTTTTCTAATTTTTTATTCATACATTAATTCATATGTATCATTTCCATTATTATCTTCAATTATCTCTTCTTCCAAATTAACATCATCTTCCTCAAATTGGTCTTTCAATAAATTTTCATCTTCATCATTTTCATTTTCATCTACATTTTCATTTAATGTATTAACACTATTTACTTTTATAATATTTTCAGTAATGTTATTATTGTTGTTATTATTATCAATAATTTCTACTGGTTTTTGTTCTTCTGTTTTTTTCTTACCTAACATTAACCAATCTTTAATACTATGATTTCCAGCTTTTAAATTATTTAATTTTCTCAATAAATCTTCAATAATTTTTTCTGGATTTTTCATAACTAATTCAAAAATTTGATAAACAGGTTTTTCAATTTGATGTTCCAAATAATATTTATAATCAATCTTAAGTTTTTTCTCAGTAATATAAGAAGGATGTTCAATAGTATCACCTTGTAATAATTTATTATTCAATGGTTTTTTACATTTGTCATGATGTATCTTTTTATATTTATCTTTTCTTAAATTATGTTTATCATAACATCTATTACAATACCATCCAGTACATGTATTACATTTTGTTAATGCCGCACAATCATTAGTAATTTTACAAAATCTACACATTATAGTACATTGTTGTTTATGATTTTTCAAATGATGATAACAATAAATATTCATACAAGTAATACATTTACAAGTATCTGGTGTTACTTTTCCTTCACATATCTTACATTTCAAATTAGTTGTATCTATATAACAATATGGAATTCTATCATTTGATTGTGGTTTATTACCAGGGTCTCTTTCTCCCATTCTATCTGCCAATACTTTATGTGCAATTTGATTAGGATTTGAATAATCTGTCTTAACAGTTTTACTTATAACTAATTGATTAATATCAACTTTACCATCCAATAAATCTTTAATTGAATTATAAAAGAATTTTTTTGAAGCTTCAATATCTCTCTTATTTAAAATAATATCAATAACACCACCATAAATAGTCTTTACAATAGGTGCATTATCTCTTCTTTTTAAAACAATTCCCATACTAGTTTGTTTATATTTTTCAGTACTATGTTCATATTTATTTCCAAAATATCTTTTTTTAGAAAAGATACAAAAAGGCCAAAATGTTTTTTCATATTCAATATTTTGTGGTGCTTTCATATTAGCATTAATATTTGCAGCCGCTTCTTCACCAATTTTAATTGATTCTGCCAATAATTCTTTTTCTGTTAATTCTTTTCCAGGATTTCTTCTTCTTATTTCATCTGCAAAATTAACAAATATAGAGTCTGTATTTTTTAATATTAATTGTCCAATACCTCCATGGAAATTTCCATATTCAGTCTCAATATCATATACATATTCATCCTCTTTTGTTTCTCTTAAATATTGTATATCAATAATTTCATTATTTCCATTTAGTTTTATAGGTATATAATCCAATAATTTACTTATTAAACTAACAGACTTAATTAAATAATATAATGATTGATAAAATATTTTAGTCTTATTATTCCATTCATATCTTTCCATTAATTCAATAAACTTAATTTTATTTTGAACATTATCATTTAATATTTCAAATGGTATTTTATCCAATATATCCACATTTAAATCATTAATTATTCTTTCCATTTCATATAGGGGTACTTCTTCATATTTCTTTATGGGAAATTCCTTTGGAAAATGATGTAATAATTCAGTACCAATAACACATTCAGTTGGTTTAATTATTTTTTTATTAATATCTAATAATGAATGGTCTTCAGTTACATCAACAATTCCAATATTTGTTTTAACTCTGTATAATTTCTTGTATGTCTTATGACGAATTACCCTATGAATTTTAGCCCATCCATCATTAGTCCAAACGAGATAATCACTCAATGATTGTTCTTTATTTTTTCTATTAGTATCAAAGGGTTTGAATTCTTCATAAGGTTTCCAATTATAACTAAAATCTTGAATAGATACAACATCAATATAACCATTTTTCATAACTAATAATGGAGTATCACCAGTCACAGAATCACCATATGTAAGTTTAGCACCAACAAATTTTGCTAATGTTAAATCTCTCGCAGTTGTTACCATTCTTCTACCAGTTGCAGTAGTACATGCGGCTAATTCTTTATAACATATTGGTGAAGTTGCCGCACCAACTTGTCCATATAATGAATTACATGTAACCTTATAAGCCAATTGTAAACCATCTAATATTGAAATTTGAAAATCACTATTTGTTTTTCTTGATGATATTATCTGGTCTTTATTTACAATAATTGTTCCTTTAATAACATTAAATAATTCATAATGATTTTCAAATTCTTTAGGTATTCCTTCAACCTCTGTACCATCATTTAATGAATATGTATAATATTCCATTATTTTTCTTGTATCTTTTCTTGCTTTCAATAATTTTCTCAATATACGTGGTAATACTGATTTATCTCCATTATCTGCTTCCGCAAATCTACACACTTTATAACCAATCTTCTTTTTATCATCATCAACACCTTGAAATAAATCATAAGGAATATCAATATAATGATATCCAGATAAATTATCATATTTAGTATTGATAGTGTCCTTTACCAATTCATAATTATCTACATCAGTTTCTTTATTTTTAGGTTTTAACTTATATTCTTGATATCCAACAATAGAATCGTGTGATATATTTTCAGCAATCATAGAAGATGGATATAAAGAATTATAATCCATAACAACAATAGGTTCAAAATAAACACCTGGTGTAGGTACAAAAACAATAGCACCTTCATATGAATTTTTATCAATATCATCATCAGATAAATCCTTAATCAAAAAGTTTTCTTCACTACAAAACTTAACAACCAATGAAAAAATCTTAATACCTTGTCCTCTTAAAAATAAATAAGAAAATGGAACAACACAAACATTAGACATACCCAAATTACTTGTAATAACATCTAATTTATTAACTAATTCATTAACTAACTTACAATCCATAATACAATATACTGCAATTTCTTTAATTTTATCAGGTGTTCCAATCTTAAAATTTCGAAATAACTCTTTTGGTGATAAATCAACCTTTTGTTGTTTCATAAAATGTTTTGCAATATTATCCAATTTATATGAATCCAATTTATGGTCTCTTTGAACAACTTTATATAAATCAAATTGTACAATACCCTCTATATCAATAAACTTTAAAATATTAACACCCAATGCACTTGATGATAAATCTTGAACAGTTAATAAATCAATCTTTTTCTTTTCATTTTCATCAATATCTCTTGATTCTAACTTACGTAATAAAGGATAACTATCATGAGGATTAATTAATCTTTGTAATTTACGGAAAAATATTCCATGATATGATGGAACTTGACCACCATTACCACTTTCAGCTCTTTTATAAAGATATTCCCAATCAAAACCCCAAATATTAAAACCAGTTATAATATCAGGGTCTAACTTTTGAATAAATGAAGCCCATCCTAAAATAACATCTCTTTCTGTTCGAAATGATTCAACAATTAATTTACAATTAGGATCTTCTTCTTCAATTGGTTCACATAAACCTAATGTAGCAATATATTTCAATTTACAAACATTTTCACCAGAAATATACACTGTAGTACCAATTTGTATTACAGGGTCATTTTTTCTGTCAAATTTTGGAAATGAACCATCTGCACTACAACACTCAATATCAAAAGATGCTACAACTAATTTACCAATACTTGTTTTATCAACTTTAGAAATTTCATTATAATCAATTGTAATATCAAGTTGTGCTCTTGTTAATGATGGAATATTTCTTTTGTATTTATTTGCATTTACTTTCATCCAACCAGATGGATCTAAATTTCTTACATGAAAAAACCTCAATAAAGAACTTACTTTTGTTTCATACAATTTATCACCAAAAAAATATTCTTCATTAGTATATCTAAAAAAAATCTTTTTTTCTCTCATAACCCTTAAATATGCATAATAAGATGACTGATTTTTAAAAGCAAATACACCAAATAAAAAATATTCATTATTTGTAAATCCATAAAATTCCTTCTTTTTAACAATACCAGCTTCAAATAATCCATCTTTTTGAAATGGTTCAACCTTATCCATTACAATACTTTTAAATTGATTGAATTTTTGATTGGTCCAATTATTTGGTATTTTAAAGAAAAATCGTGGTTTAAAGTTTTCAATATGTACACATATTGAATTACCATTTTCAGTTACACCATAACCACGTATAACTAATTTTTTTTCACCATAATTCTTTTTTTTTGGTTCTTCATCTTCATCATCCTCATCTTCATCATATGATTCCTCTGTTTTTTCATTTTTCCTTTCTTCTTCTTTTTTATAATAAATATCATTTGATTTCCAATCTATAATTTGAAAAACAATGTCTTTTCTATTAAAAAATTTATTTTCATATTCATTTGGTAAAGGTTCACGTATCATTTTTATACTAAATTATATATATTTATATTTATTTAAATCAAAATTTAAATAAAAAACAAATCAATTTTTTTTTATTTATATGAAAAAATAAAAAATTTTTACAATTTTCATATAAAATATATCAATTTTTTCTAAAAATTTTATCTCTAATATTCAAAAAAACAAGTACAATATACAATATTATTTTTTAGTTTTTTTTCAACAATATTAACACTATATTCACTTTTTAAAAAAAACATATTTAACTTTTTTTTTAATAATAAATAATTTTGTTTATTTAATGTAATTTTTATATCTTCAGATAATTTTAAAATATATGTTGTTTTACCTTTTTCAATATCAAGTTCATGTAAATTTTCAATAAAATCACACAATTCTTGTTGAAATTGAATATTATGAGACATAATATTGTTGAATAATATATATAAATATTTTAATAGTTTTATTAGTTTTATTACAATTAAATAAATAGATAATCTAACATTTTTTAGGTGTCATTTTTTTTATAAAAAAAATTGATTTATTAAAAGGATATAAATATATTTTAATAAATAAATTATATATTAAAATGAATAAAGAAATTGGAATTGTTGGCTTAAAAAATAGAGGTAATACATGTTATTTAAACACTGCTATACAATGTTTATATAATGTAAATTTATTAACTGAATATTTATGTACACATGAATATATTGATGATTTAAAAAATAGATTTTGTTCATTGAGAAAAAGTAAATCTAACATAAAAGAAATATTACTAACAAAAGAATATGCTAAATTAATCAATGCTATGACTATAAGTTTAACACCCATTGAACCAAAAACTTTTCATGAAACATTACAAACACATGATAGCAGATTTAGTGGTTATGAACAGCAAGATTCACAAGAAGTTTTATCAATTATTATTGATCAATTACACGAAGCCTTAAAATATAAAGCTTCTATTGAATATGAAGGTGTAGAAAGAAATGAATTAGATAAAATAATGGTAGAATCATTAATGAATTGGAAAGAAAATTTAAATAATCAATATTCATATATAGCAGACTTATTTTTTGGACAATATGTAAATGAAATAATATCATTAGAAGAAAATAACATGAATAAAATAGTGTCAAAGAGATTTGAATTATTTAATACTATAAGTATACCTATTTATGGTAATACATTAAATGATTCACTATCAAAATATTTTGAAAAAGAAATATTAGAATCAAAATATTTTGACGAAAAAAGAAATACATATATTAAAGCTTACAAACATATCAAAATATCAATTATTCCAAAATATTTAATTATTATTTTGAAAAGATATAAAAATGATGAAAAAGGATATACAATTAAATCAAATAATTTAATTCGATTTCCATTCGAAAATTTAGATATGTCTACTTATTGTGAAGGATATGAAAGTTTTAAATGTAATTTAAATCTTATTTCAATTGGATGTCATCATGGAGGGTTAACTGGAGGTCATTATTATGCCATTTGTAAAAATAAAAATAACAAATGGTATAAACATGATGACGAAAGTGTTGAAGAATTCAATATAGATATGCATAAATTTGACATATTTAAATATGGATATATTCTTATTTATGAAAAGAAATAAATAAATAAATAAATAAATACAAATAACCCAAAAATATTTTATTATAATAAATTATATAATGTTAAATAAAAATAGTACATCATTTCAATCTTATAATACTAATTTTATAAAAAAAAATATTACTTCAAACAATAATTCAAAATTATTATTATTATTAGGTAGTATAATTGGAGTAATTATATTAATTATTGCTATTTATATTGGTGTAAGTTATTATAATTATAATAATGCAACATGTTATATAAAGAAAAGTTTTTCTGATTATTTATTTGATTTTAGTGATTATAATATATGTGAACAAGAAAAAGCACCAGAACCACCTAAACCAAAAAAAGAAATACTTCCAATTATTTCATTATTAGAAGACAAAAAAGAAGTTTTTCATATTGCAAATCAAGATTACACATATGACCAAGCAAAATGTAAATGTGAATCTTATGGTGCAAGATTAGCAACAAAAAATGAATTAACTAATGCATATAATAATGGTGCAAATTGGTGTACATATGGATGGACAGATAAACAAACTGCATTTTATCCAGTACAACAATGTCATTGGAATAAAGTACAAGAAAGTAATGAAAGATTACCTCCTGGACAACAATCATTTTGTGGTATGCCAGGATTAAATGGAGGTTATTTTGCAAATCCTTCTATTAAATTTGGTGCAAATTGTTATGGAATTAAACCAAGTGGTTCAATTGTAACTCCAAATAAACCATATTGTCCACCAATGAATTTTTGTAAATTAGAAAGCAATTTTGAAGCATCAAATAAATTGGAAACAGATGAAATAGTAGGTTTTAATAATGAACAATGGAATATGAATTTATAATATTATAATAAATATTTTATATAAAAATATATCTACTTATAAATTATAATGTATTCTTTATTCATATTTATACTTATTCTTATATTACTCATATTTTTTTTATATTATCATTATTTTGTTCAAATCGAATCATTTTGTTCAGGTATACAAGAAAATGGATTATTATGTATTACAAATAATCAACAATATGGAATATGTGATATAAATAGTAAATGTTTATCATTTAGAGAAAATGGAATTATAAATAATGTTTATGATACAAATTCTGTTGGAGCAACTGGTGCTACTGGAAATATACAATTAGATGATACATGTATATCTAATCAAAATTTTGATAAATTATGTAAAAGTATTAATAATAATTTTGGTGTAGAATCAATTGAAAGTTGTGGTCCAAATACAAATAAATCTAAAGTAAAATGCAGTATAGGTCATATTGGTCAACGTGATTTTGGAAATGGTAATTCTGTACAAACAACACCATGTTTAGATGATTATTTAGATTTTGATGATATGTGTAGGTTATATCAATCAAATAATTTACCAACTGGTTATAATATAAATTCTATTGGTGCAAAATATATATTAAATGGTGCATTGGGTGATTGTTATTTAGAAAATGGAATGTCTAATACTAAAAAATCAAGAGCAATATGTACATATAATAATTTTGATACATTACCAAAATTAAATAGAGTAAATGATAATATATTTTATAATAAATTTACTGATTGTAAACCACTTCATTCTAGTTTTGTAGGAGAATGTAAAAAAGTATTAAATACAGAAAATGACGTTTTAGCAATTGATATATCAGGTTATGATTGTAATCCAGGATTTGGTAGAGCAAAATGCATATATTTAGATGATAATGCACTTTTAGGAGATAATAATGATATTGTTTCTAGTTATTTTAAAGAAAGTTCAACAACAACTAATAATTCTTGTAATTGTTAAAAATTTTCTATAAATTTTAATCATTTTTTCTAGAAAATAAAAAAAATTGATTTATTTTTTGACAGATAAATTAATTTAAAGAAATGAATACTAATTTTTAATATAAAGAGAAACTTGAACTTAAAATGATTAACGAAGAAAATGTTGATGAAATGGATATGAAAATAATTAATTTTATAAATATGATAAATAATAAAGAAAATACAAAAATACCAGAACCAAAATATTATACAATATCAACACAATCAGCAATGTGTAATATTGATAATATAAAAAATATAGATTTATCAAAGATGGTTGTATTTATTGCAAAAAATATAATAAGAAATATTGTTTTGAAAGAAAATAAAAATTATTTAATAAGAGGAATTGTAGTAGATAATATTATTATTCGTTTTGATGATATTTATTTGAAAAAATATAAAAAACCATATCTTAAATATATGGGTAATATGATAGATATAAATGATAGGGATAAATTATTGGAAATTATTAATGATATTCACGTATTAGAAAATAATTCATTAAAAAAACACGGAAGACAAAAGAAAAAGAAGGATAATGAATATTTTTATAATAGTTGTTCTGTAATTGTAAAAGCATCTGAAGAAATTAAATCAGTAAATATAAAATTATTTAATAATGGAGAAATTACCTTAACTGGTGCTAAAAATGAAACAGATGGATATTATGCTTGTTGTGTATTGTTAAATGAAATGCTTATGGAAAAAAATATATTTATTGATTTAATCAATGAAGAAATAAAAGAAGATATGACAGAAGAACAAAAGAATGAAACTATTAAAAATAATTTAGAAAAGAATGAATTATATAATGGTATTAAAATTGTTAATTATAATATAACAATGATTAATAGTGATTTTCATACAAATTTTAAAATAGATTTAATAAAATTACTAAATATATTGAATATAAATGAAAAAGAATTATTTATAAAGTTTAATCCAGAAAAATATAGAGGTTTAATTGTTGGTTATTATTGGAATACAATGAAAGAAATACAAGACGGAAAATGTTATTGTAAATCTAGATGTAAAGGAAAAGGATTAGGAAATGGTGATGGAGAATGTAAAAAAATAACAATTGCAATTTTTAAAAGTGGTTCAGTTATTATAACAGGTGCTAGATTAATAAGACAAATTAATGATTCTTATAAAATGATAAACAATATATTTAAAAAGTATTATTATGACATAATAAAAATGTCTATATTGGATTATATAAATGAAGAAGAAAAAGAAAAAGAAATTGAGAAAAAAAAACAAGCATATGATAAATGTACAAAAGAAGATGAGATTGAAATCAATAATAAAAAAGTCGTTAAAATTAAAATGAAAACTCCTTCAAATTTAAAGTGATCTTTGCATCCACATATTAATATATTTATCTTGTTCTTCTGGTTTATTATATATTTTAAAATTAATATCTTTATCTTTTAAAGATTCCAAATATTCTTTTGGAACTTTATAATTATTTTTAAAATTATTATATAAGTTATATGTACTTTTTTTGTTTGATAAATTATCTGGATGTATAATTATTTTTTTACCAAAAATTTCAGTTAATATATTACCCCATATAGCAATATCTGTAAATCTTAATTTTATAAAAATAATATTATCATATACTATTTTAATGTATTTTTTATTGAAATCATATCTTTCGTTTTTTTTAAATCCCATATTTTGCATAACTTCATCAAATGGATGATATTCTTCAATTGTATCTAAAAATTTATTATTAAATATAGTAGTTAATTGCTCAATAGATAATGAAGTATAATTTGGTACATGTGTATTTAAATTTTCAAAAAATGACGATATTTTTCTTTCGATTGGTGTTCTATATACATCTATTACGTATACTTTTCTTCTTTTTTTACAGCCATCAATTACTGCATGAATATTTATATTTGTATGTTTTGTTTTTTTAAATTCTAAATTTGTATGACATCTTAGTGTAACAAATCCATTTGTTGTAAATGTACGTTCTAATGTAGAACTTCCACATTTTCCTCCACAATATATAAAAACCTGTGTACTTAAAAGATCCATAATATTATATTATATATTATTAATATTTTTAATTAAACTTATCATTATATTTTTTTTCTAGAAATTTCATTATAAGTATCTTCTATTATGTCATTTTCTATAACATATATTTTTTCATAATATATATTATTTTCAATCTCTAAAATACTATTATCATTTTTACTTTCTACTATACTATTATCAATATCATTTTCTAAAATATTATTATCAATATCATTTTTTAAAATATCATTATTATTATCAATATCATTTTTTAAAATATCATTATCAATATCATTTTCTAAAATATTATTATCAATATCATTTTCTAAAATATCATTATCAATATCATTTTCTAAAATATAATTATTATT
>Ga0194129_10001509_pt1 | contig 38098 bp, 37 predicted proteins | sample TA2KigCa35mmetaG_FD_150862 | JGI IMG/M metagenome (GOLD analysis project Ga0194129, IMG submission 150862) | Freshwater microbial communities from Lake Tanganyika, Tanzania - TA2015038 Kigoma Deep Cast 35m | ecosystem: Environmental > Aquatic > Freshwater > Lake | place: Tanzania: Lake...
TACATAGGTGTAGGAAGGCACACAAAATAAACTTTAGAAAATCCTGGTGTTGCACCTTCCTCATTATCGTGAATTAATTCTGCAATAGAACCAGGATAACCAGCGACAGAATCACCATGGCTTGGTAAGGCACCATTTGCATATTTACCTGCTTTATCATAAGCATACACGTCAAATCCACGTTCAGTAAAAACTGTTGTTAGTGAACCACCAACAAAACCTTGTCCAATTACTGCAATTGATTTTTTCTTCATATTTTTTACTTTCTATGTACTGAAATATAAACGGGAGGTGTGTAATGTTCTGGATAATATTCAATTGATTTTTCTACATCAAATAATCGGCCATCTTTAAAAATACCAGGATGATATGATAATAAGCCTTTTTCTTTTTTTAATCCCACATTAGAAACAATTCTATCAAAATCTTCACTAAAATATTTTCTTTGTCCATTGAACTCAATTTTTGATTTTTTTGCTGCAGGAACACCTGTTATTAAAAACCCTCCAGGTTTTAAAACTCTAGAAAATTCTGCAATTCCTTTTTGATCACCAAAATAATCTAATGTATCTCCATATCTTCCTAAACCAAAATGTTCAATTGCATGAAATGATGTAACATAATCAAATGTATTATCTTTCAATGGTAAATTTTGAGCTTCACCTGGTATTCCTATGATGTTGCATAAACCTGGTGTTGAAAATTTGATGGGTTCTATTCTAGGTTCTGTATAAGTTACATCAAAAAACATTGAAGCAAAAGAAATAAATGAAAACTGACTTCCGACATCTAACAATGTTCTTCTTTCTGATGATTGTTTTAGATGATCAATTTTCAATAATAATCTTTGTGCAATCAAATGCATTGTTGCATAGATTAAATCCGTACCAATTACGGATGTTTGAAATTTAATTGTGTTACAATCAATCGAATCTTCAAATATATCGTGATAATTTTCTTTTTTTGTTTCTAAAAAATTTTTTAAGTGTTCTTCGTTATTCATAGTTCCACCCAATCTTCAAGTTTTGCAGTTTCAGGACGTATTGGATTTTTTAACCAATTTCCTTCTTTGTCAAGAGGATTATTAAATCCTATTGGTTTTGCTACGACCTCAATTGGATTTGGTTCTGAAAGATTATAATCAGAAACGTCTATATATTCGTAGTATTTCCACCCAGAAGCATCTTTTGCTTGCCAATAATCTCCATATCTACGATTTCCTCTAACCCTTCCTTGAGTGCCACGCATATCAGTGTATATTGCGATTGATTGTGGTACAGAGCTTAATCCTGTTATGTAACGAGGAATCTTACCTTTTGATATCATTTCATTGACCCTATACCTCATTTCATTTTCAGAGTCCATTCCACCTTCATGATTTAGGTTTTTTTCATACCAAGGTGCAACTTGATCTATAACTTTTCTACTATATAATGCATCAGCGGCCGGAGCAACGGCATCACGAGATACATCTGCAAAAAAAGTGTTTCTAGAAAACATAGGGCATCTTTCTTGCGGAAACTTATGAATTGAATGTGATTTATGTGTAATTCGTCTTTGAGCATCTAGGGTAAAGCTACCCATAATGTCTAAATTTTTTTCATAAAAATCAATTACCTCTGTCAGCCAATCATTGAGAACGAACTGAGTATCTCCTTGTAACATACAAACATAATCACCTGTTGCCTTAGAAACAATAGTATTTAATCCAATTGCAAACTCATTTGCAAAATTTCTTTCTGTTTTTTTTATGACTGTTATTCCCCTGTCTTCTATTTCAGAAAGGTATTCAGAAGTTCCATTTTCAATAGATGCGTTATCAATAACAATTAACTCTTTGTTATCATAATTTTTTGTTGTATCAATTAAAGACTCCAAACAACTTTTAAGATAGAATAATCTGTTACAATTAACAATTCCAAAAGTAACTTTTTTCATTTTGTTGATTCTATAATTTCTTTTAAAATTGTTTTTAAGTTTTTTGTCATTTTCCAATTTGGATAGTGAGCTTTAAATTTATCCATATTGGAAATATAACAAATGTGATCTCCTATTCTTGAAGAATCTGTCAACTTGTAGTTCAAGGTATATCCGACATCATCTAGCTCTTTTATTATTTCTAAAATTGATGCGCTGTTTTCTCTACAGCCTCCGATGTTATAGACTTCTCCTGGACTTGGCGATTTTAGAAATTCATAAAAAGCTGTACAAACATCATAAGAATGGATTTGATCTCTAACTTGTTTTCCTTTATATCCGTAAATCGTATAGTGTTTCCCTTGTACAGCACATTTTACGATATAGTTTAAAAATCCATGCAATTCCACACCAGCGTGTTGAGGACCGGTCAAACATCCTCCTCTAAATATGCCGATAGGCATGTTAAAATATCTCGCATATTCTTGCGCTAAAAGATCTCCAGCTGTTTTTGATACGCCGAACAGGGAATGAGTCGTTTGATCAATCGACATTGTTTCATCAATCCCATTTTCATACTTAGAAGATGCGTAGTCATAACGCATTTCTTTCTCTACTAAATCAAGTTTATTTGGTGTATCACCATAAACCTTGTTCGTACTAACATGAATCATAGGAGATTCTGGGCATGTCTGGCGTACAGCTTCTAAAATATTCAAAGTTCCCGTAGCATTAGTATGAAAATCTTCATGAGGTATTTTTGCAGCAAGGTCATGAGATGGTTGTGCTGCAGCATGTATGATATATGATGGTTTATAAAGATTAAAAATTTCTAGTAAATCTTTAACATTTCTTATGTCACAATCTTTATGGATATACGAATGATTAGTTATTAATGATGATGTTACTTTTGATGTGTCGCCTCCGGGACCAAAAAATATTTTCCTCATGTTGTTGTCTATTCCAACAACAGCATATCCTAAATTTAAAAAATATTTTGAAACTTCGGAACCAATTAATCCAGATGAACCCGTGACTAAAACGTATTTTTTAGTATTGAATGACATAAGAATTTATATTTTCGATCTTTTGATCAATGATTCTTTCTATCCTTTGAACCATCGATTCTAAAGTTAAATGATCTACAACGGAGTTAACATTTTTTTCTATATCGATTCTAGCCTTTTCATTGTTTAATAAAAAGTCTATTTTTTGTTCCATAGAATTGTAGTCTAAATCTTCTTCCATAGAACAATAATGTACGTTTTCTTCACACGGCCACGGAGTGTATTGTTGTCTTAATGATAAAACACATTTTCCAAAAACCATATATTCATAAAATTTTCTTGATGATAATCCAACGCCTGGTAGATCTATACAAACTTTGCTTCTTCTCATTAAAGAATAAAAATTTTCCGCTGATAGTGATTCATCAAATAAAGCAAAATTAATATCAGGTCTTTTATCTTTTATTTCTAATAATTTTTTATATCCACGAATCGATGATCCGGACCACCACTTTTTTATGTCCCTATTTTTAGGCCAGCAGTAAGGTCTGTTTTTTGCATGTTTATATCCTCCTGCATAAAACACATCGATGTCTTTTTCAACTTCATGATATTTTTCTTTCATAAAAAAAGCTTTAGATGGATTATCGCTGAATATTCCTATTGGATAAACATCTTCTTTGAAAGGATAAAACTGGTTATACTCTGGATTACGATTGACTTGTGATTTTAAAATGATCATGTCGTGTGGTTTATAGAGTTGTTGAATTTCAAACAGCGTAGACCAAACAATCTTACAATCGCTTGGAGTTCCTCCACTTCCGTCATCTACATCAAGCAAAACCAAAAGTTTTTTATTGTCTTTTTCACATATAAAAGAAGAAAAATTTCTACCTAATTTTTCAGTCGACATTCTTTGATCATAAACGGCATCTTTTGAAAGATTTTTGTTAAAAAATTCATTTTGAAAAATTTGAACATGATCCCTGTTATTTTTCCCAAAATAAGTAATCATTTTATCTCTTTTAATTTGTGAAAGTCTTTTTCCATGTCAAACAACCCTATCCAAAATTCAGCTAAATATCTTATTGGGTTTAAAGTAATTCCTGTCAAGCTTCTTCTATTTGATCTTCCTTCAACCAAAAACAAATAATCTTTTTCTAAATCTATAGGATGAGGTAACTTTTTGATATGATCAGTTGTCGTCCACCAAAAATTTCCAGAAAAATGACGAGGAATTTTTTCTTTTCTAACGTAAGGTTCTGAAAGCATAGTTCCAACAGCATTAAATTCATTTAAAAATGATATGCATTCATCATGTTTATCTACAACGACATCCAACATATTTTTTCGCCATTTGCTAGAATTACTTGTTAATCCCTTTAAATGAAGATAAAGAATTGGTTCGTTTTCTTCTATTAGATCACAATCATTTTTTAATTTTATTAACGTTGGAAATTCATAATCATGATATGAATCTACCCTTTTAATGATTTTGCATTTTTTGTAATTTGAATCTAAAAAAAATTCTTCATCATCTTTACCACAAACAACCATTCTAATTTCTTTTAATTTTTCTAAAAGACCGCTTGTAGAAATTTTTTCGTATATTTCATCAAAAATTTTTAGAGATTTTTTAGGATTTTTGCTGTCAATCATGTAATGAAAATAGCAATACATAAATTTATTTATTTTTTAATTGTTCTTTAATCCAGGAATATGTGACGTTCAATCCAGAAATTAAAGAACTTGTAGGTTTCCAATTTAACCTTTCAAAAATTAATTGGTTATCTGAATTTCTTCCTCTTACCCCGACAGGGCCGGAGATGTTCTTGATATTAACCTTTTTATCTGCTATTTTTGAAACTAAATAAACAAGGTCATTGATCTTTATCATTTCTTCAGAACCTATATTGACCGGTCCTTCGAAATCTGAATCCATCAATCTTCTTGTGGCTTCTACACACTCATCAATAAAAAGAAATGATCTAGTCTGTTGACCATCTCCCCAAACTTCAACTGTTCCATCGTCTTTACACTCTGCAACTTTTCTGCATATTGCAGCGGGTGCCTTTTCTTTTCCACCCTTCCACGTTCCTTCAGGACCAAAAATGTTGTGATATCTTGCAATTCTAACATTTATCCCATAATTTCTATGGAATGACAAATATAGTCTTTCACTAAAAAGTTTTTCCCACCCATATTCACTATCCGGTGCAGCTGGGTATGCAGAATCTTCAGAACACTTAGGATTTTCAGGATCTTCTTGATTATAAGCAGGATAAATGCATGCTGATGATGAATAAAATATTTTTGGTTTTTGTTTAAATTTAGATGCAACACTAAGAGTATTTAAATTTATTATTGATGAATTATGCATTACATCTGCATCATGATTACCAGTAAAAATATAACCCGCTCCACCCATATCTGCTGCTAATTGATATATTTCATCAAATCCTTTCCCCCATGCATTGTCGATGTGTAATGAAGTTACAACATTTGAATAATCACGAAGATCAGCAATGTAGAATTCATCTGCAAATGTTTTAGAAAATTCAGGATGTTTTAAATCAACACCTCTAACCCAATAACCTTCAGATTTTAAACGTTTTACTAAATGTGAACCGATGAATCCCCCGGCTCCACAAACTAATGCTTTTTTCATAAGTAATTTATCTTTCAAACAGTTGAAAAAATATACAAACTTTAAGACTTTTTGAAAATATAATTTTCATTATCTAAAATAGTTTCTACAAAATAATTTAGAGAATTCATATATTAAATTACTTCTTGAAGCTTATATCCTCTTATTTCTAATCCATTGTTTAATTCAACCATAACAATTGGTGATTGTTTAGATAATAGTTCTTTGCTTCCCAACAAAACTTCAAATATTATTGAATAACACAAAAGTTGGGCTTACCATTGCGCCTATTCCTTCAGCGTTATTACCGCTTGAATTTACACTTAAATAAATCATGTCAAATCTTTAAAAGATATTTCGCTCTATCTATGCAATTTTGTTTTGCATCATGACTATAACAATGATGTTCAAACCATTCATTAGATTCTAAAATCGGTATTTTATTTTTATGTAAAAAATAACAATTAGAAACTTGATCGCTGGTATTAAAAACCCTTGAATACAATCCAGGTGACTCTGGAAATTTATTGATGCTTGATATATCAACAGATATTAGCTTTTCGCATATGCTTGGTATTTCAATGGCTTTATGGTGCCATTCTTTTGACAATCCCCAAGTACCAGTATTGTAGATATAAAAATCGTCTGTTCCTAGTGCATTTTTTGCTGCAAACTTTTCACCCCAATAATCTCTTCCGTTCGAACAAAGTCTTTCTTTTTTCCAAACTATTGCTCCTTTGTGTTTTAAAAGATCATCTATTGGCTTTAAACAAGTAAGATCATTATCAAGTTTTAAAACATCTTTATTTTTATTAATGTGATGATCAAATACATTTATTAAAGGCCAAAAACAATACCAGTGAGATAACCACTCTGCTATCAATTTTGATTCATCTTGAATGTTTAAATTTTTTGTTGAAACATTATATTTGGAAATTTTTTCTCTAAACAAAGAAACATCATCTGTAAGAATGTCATATCTTAAATGAGGATTATAATGTAAGAATGTAGCAATTGAAGCTGCTGAATACTCAAAGATAAAATCTTTATTTTTATAAGCTTTTTCTGCCCATGGTCTTCCAGTTTGTTGTAACTTTGCAATGTTATAATCGAATATTAAGCTAAAGATTTTCATCTTATTCTAATTCCTCTGATGTTTGGATCAACATTATACTTTTGAAACATTTTTTTCATAATTTCAGGATATTGATCTACATTCCATTTACCACGATTGATAGCAGTACAAACATAAGGATACACTTTGGAATCATAGTGAGCTGCACCAATCTTAGGCTCACCATTATAAATTAATGTTCCTTTAATTCCTAGATCTCTTGCACCATTATTCCATGCATCAGATTCTAGCCATTTTTCTGATTTCACATGTTCATAAAGCTTTTTGATCGATGATTTTTTCCATAATGTTGCTTGCATAGAAAACGCATCATTTGTTTCCATATGAACTTCGTATATGTCATCAACAACATGCCTGTCCAGAGGCGTTCGATATCCACATCTGATTAGTCTGACATAATCATAGTCAGATGAAGATAAAAATTCTCTATATCTTGAAATTGACTCATAATCAATTTCAGAAAATAAGATGAAGTCTTCTTGAGAATAAATTACAAAATTTTCTTGAATGCTTTCTAGACAACCTATGTATTGCTTCCAATAAGGATCAGAATCCTTATATGTGACCAACTGATGATCTTTGGTATCCCACTTTGAAATAGATTCTTGATTAGAAAATGCATAGCTTTTCACGTTTGAAGCATATAACGTTAATTGTCCAAAATGCATTGGCCAAACATCAGAATATTTTATGTTTGTATATGTGATTAATGCAATGTCTTTCATATTATTTTTTATTGGTTAAATTTTCTAATCTTCCATTTTTTCTTAATTCTCGTAAATCATCAAACTCATCATCAGTTCCAGGAAGTTTTTTATAAACAGTTGATCTATATTCAATGTTTTCAATTTGTGGATGTTCGACATAATAATATGTTGCTAAAGATATCCTATATTGATCGTCTGGACATATAAGAGGATAAGGATGTCCGTGATTAGAATCTGTATCAGTTCTGAAGATGACTGCTCTATTAAATTTTGGTAAGATTTTTTGACGCATTTGAGTCATGTCTTGATTCCATAATTCAAGATGTCCTCCCCATTCTTCTTCCCAAGGTTCATTTAAGTAAAGAATCAAATTCAATTTTCTAAGCATCATTAATTCTTTATGAACATTAAAATCTTCATGAATGTCTAGTTTGCCTCCTCTTTTTATTAAGTGCAAACCTCCGCCATTTAACTTTTTGTCTGATTTTAAATTTTGTATTCCTGTTAATTTACTTAACCAATACAAAAATTCATTTGAATTAACATACGAAAAAAAGCTAGAAAAACAATGATCTAATTCATCAATTTTGTTGAATGCAAGTTTTTTTTCCAACGGATTATCATACAACCACCAAACTTTTTCATTAGGTTTTGGAAAGTTTTGTTTTAATGTCAATGCAAAATTTTGATTCAAAAAATCATCCATTATAACATGTTGAAAAGGATCAGCTTCCAAAAATTTTTTTGAAAGTTCTTCTATGTTAATAGTAAAATCATTAACAATATTTTTATTCACAAAAATCACCAATTATTATTTTATAATAATCTATAATGTTTGATATGTGATACTTTTCACCTGTTTCTATTGATTTTTCAGATAATGATTTAAATTTATTCGTATCATTTATCAAATCTAATATGTTTCCTTCTAATTCATTAATATTTTCAGCATAAATACAATTATTATTTCCAAACTGTTTATAACTTTCGTAAGGTAAACATATTGTTGGTATTCCAAAACTTTGAAAGTTTGTAAGTTTAGTATTGGGTTTATAATTTAAGGTTCTTTCATATACCCCTGGCTTTATGGATTCTTTTTCAAAAAAAATGATTCCGATGTCAATTTCTTCAAATGCAGGAATTAATTCATTGTGTGTTTGTGGATTTTTATTGATAAAAAATAAACTATTTTTATTACAAAAATTAATAATATGTTTTTCATTTATAGTGTAATCAGGCAAACCTATGTAACCTATTTTTTTTGGAAAAATAGGAATTTTTTTATGCTTTTTATCAAAATTACAACTATGGTGTGGTATTACATAAATTTTTTTGTCAGTTACTTTTGACAAGTTTTCTTTCATTAAATCATTGTTAACAATGTAAAAATCACAATGCTGATTTGTGTATCTCGAAAAATCATCCTTATCAACTCTTCCATACAAATAATCTGTGACAGGATTGTCGGCTACGTCAAATCCTACTTTAATATTTTTTTCTTTACAATCTTTTGCAAGCTTTTCATTAAACTTTCTAACATGTATTGTGATTTTATTTTTTGGTTTAGTAGGAAAATCTACATCAATAAAATCTGATCCTGGGATAAAATTTGAGATTTGTTTACCCCTTATTATTCCTGAACTTCTATTCGAAAATCCTATAAAAGTTATCATACTAATTCCATCTTTTCTATAATTCTTTTTGCTCTCATGATCGACGTATGATGAGACATTCCATGAATTTTTCCTGATTTTCCAATGATGTTAGTCAATTCTTTAGATTCTAATAACAAGTGTAAGTTTTTTATGAATGAATCAATGCTGTTATATGACACTGCATGTTGTAGATCAACAAACTCATTTTCAATTATTACATTATAATTTTGGTATAAACAACATGCTCCGGAGCCAATTGCTTCCCAAAATCTATCACAATTATCTCCACCGCCCCAGGCATCAATTACTATTCTAGACCTTGATAAGACTTGTTTATAAATTTCTGGATTTAAATCCTTAGCAACTACAACTTTATATTTTGAATTAATTTTTAAACAATATTCAGTTACTTCTTTTCTTAATCCAGTCATATGTTGACCAAATACACACATGACATCAATATCTTTATTATTATCAGATAAATGACGATTCATTAACCCAAATGGTAAAGGAATTATCCCTCTTTGTGCATCTTGATCGTAACATTCTCTTTTAAAGTAGACATCACATTTGGAAAACATTTCTTCATTTATCCAAGGTTCTCCTCTTCGAAGAGCTGGATTTGTTAGCGAATCTAACATTTGATTTTTATTTTGGTAACCTGTATAAGTCCATTCGCTACCATCAACATATGCTGTTTTGAACTTATTTTTTAGTCGATCTATTAAATAGTGTTTTGGAGGATCGTTATCTCTTACTTTACCAAAAAACGCAACAACAAAATCTGCATCATTGATTGAAATAATCTCTTGATCAGAAAAAGTTTTATTGATTCCATTTCCAAGATCAGATGCAATTATTTCAACACCTAATTCATTAAATCCTTCTATGATTAGTTCTGTAGTATAATCTCTTTTTTTGTTGGGAGTAATTGCTATAATTTTCACAACAAAGATGAAATTACTTTCAAATAAGATTTATTTACATTATCGCTTTTCAATGATGAATAATTTATTTTTGATACTAAACTATCTTTGTTTTTATAAACATTTGTTATTACACCTATAACATCTTTTGAGTCATTCATCATGATTCCGTGATTCAAACATATTTCATTAATTCCGCCCCCATCTTTATGATAAACGACTGGTAAACCACAAGAAGAAGCTTCTATGTGATGCATTCCACAAGCTTCCCATCTTGCTGCAGTTAAATAAACATCATGCTTTCTGAGTTCGTCTCCTAGCTCTTTACCATAAAGAGGAGAAATTACTTTTGTGTTTTTAGGTTGATATCCTTTGTAATATCTTCCTATATAAGTAAATTCTATGTTTTTACAAGTTTCTATCTTTTCATCTAATTCTATATAAGCATCAAATCCTTTGTTGTAGTTGTCTGACCAATGATGAGTTACAACTTTAATTTTTTCATTTAAGGATTTGTTTGACGAAGGATAAAACCATTGATGGTTGCATCCATTTCTTATTACATGACTATTTCTAGAAAATCCTTTTTCTATATAGTGAGACTTTAACCATTCACTTATAAAAATAGTTTCATCTGCTATAGCAGAGTTAGCTTTTATGTTTAAATCTACCAAAAAGTTTGTTCCTCTTGGTACGTCTGAATCATTTATTCTATGAACAACTTTTACTTTTTTATTTTTTGAATACAAAAAATTTCTGTATTGTAGTAGCTGGTTGATGTCACCAAATCCATCATCGTCTCTTGGATCTAACATTAAAATAACATCAACATCATCTTCATACTGAGCTGTTACTTTATGTCCAAGAGAAGTAACGTAATCCGCAAATCCAGTTGCAAAATGATTTCCTCCTCCCCATGGATTTCTTCTTAATTTTCTATTAATAAAAATTTTCATTTTAAATAATTTTTTACACAATCAACTATTTCAATTTCATCGTGTTTATTAACTTCATTCCAACAACTTAAACATCTTTGTTTTCTTCCACACGGTCCATGTTCACCATGTATCCAAAAATTAAAATTGTTTGGGTATGCTACCATATCAGGGTGCTCATATCCTGATATGATAACAATTGATTTAGTTTTCATTGCTTGTGAAGCGTGAACCAATCCACCTTCTGTTGAAAGAAATAATTTGGATGATCCAATAATACCTGCACAAGTTCTAAACGTTGTTTTTGTAGTTATATTGACAACATTTTTTAGTTGTTTTTTTGATTGTCCTACTTGAACAACAGTTATTTCTTTTGAAATTTCATTAACAATATTTTGCCATTTTTCAAAAGGATACTCTCTATTACACGTGTATTCATCATTTGAATGTGGTTCAATAGTTATAAACTTTTTATTACCAATAATTTCAAGTAAGTTATTGACTTCTTGTTTTTCTTTTTCTGACAAATAAATTCTACATTGTAATTCTTCTAACTTTTTTTCAATTCCATAAAATTCTAAAATTTGTGATATGATATGTTTATCATACCTATGTTTTGCATATTGAGGAGTATCAACCTTACAATAGTTTGTTTCAGGTCTGTTTAACGGAATTACTACATAGTCTTTTTCAATAGGATCGACAGTCGCATCTATTATTGAAGGATTATTTGAAAATATTGGACTTGTAATTATTTTTGCATTATTACCATAAAGTTCTACGGGAAGTACTTTTTTACCCGTAAATAAATGAATTTCATGAAATGCGGCAGTCCATGTTAAATAACCTCCTAATCCCATGTTAATTCTCCAATATTTTTTTTAAATAATTTACGTAATTTTTTAATGTATGATTCATAGTAATATCAAAAGATATTGATAATTCATTTTTTTGCGGTAATTTTTGTTTTATTTGTGTCACGTTAATTTTTGGAGGATTATCATAATTTGTTAACTCAAAGTTATAATCACTTTCTTCTTTAAGAATAACACCATATCCTTGCACTAATTCTTTTGTTCCTCCATGTTCAGAACAAATAACTGGAGTTCCTTGAGACAGTGCTTCGACCACTGTGTTTGGACAATGATCTAACCATGCAAGATGCAACATCCAATTGGATGCAGAGAATATTTCTAAACAAACATCATGTGGTTGAGAACCTGCATAAAAAATATGAGGATCTGCAACCTTAGTTGGGTTAGATCCTAAAACTATTAGAGCAGCAGATGAATAAAAGCTTCTTAAATGTTTGTATAGCTCTATGTTTTTCATCAAACGTTTTTGAGGATGCCAGTTTGCAGAACATACGAATAACATCTCATACTGTTGCCTGATTTGCTCCAATGCCGGTATTTGAAATTTTTTAATTTCTGGTGCATTAATACCATTTCTAATTATTGATCCATTTTTAGGGTTGCCCCACCATTTTGTTGTCATTCCTTTGTCAAATTCAGATTGCCATATGACTCCATCTGCTGATTGATATAACTTTTTTATTGAAGAATTTTTTGTTTCAAATTCTTCAGGTGAAAACCAAATTCCGTCCAATCTCTGGATGACTTTTTTTGCTAAAGGTCGACCACTTGGTTCGATGAATACTATTGAAACATCGGCATTTCTTCCATCGTACAATTCAACTTCATGACCTGATTCTATCAATCCCATGGCCAGTCTCTTTCCAAAAGAATTTGGACCAGAGTTTGAACTCATGTTAACGTTATCAAGATGTATCTTCATGATCTCTTTTTTACTTCAGCAATAAAAGGAACTGCAAAAGGTGTCTTATTGAACATCATTGCCATTAATGCAATTTCTTTAGTTTCTATGTTAGAAAGACTAGCTCTTTGAGTAAAGATATTTGGATCTAATTCTTGGTTTTCATTTATCGTTACTGCATCATAATACATTTGAGCTATGAAATTTACTGATTCATTTGTTAAAGGAACTGAAGACTCTTTGACAATTTCAGACAGAGAAAAGAAGATGTCCTGATAAATTTCTGAACATACTTGTGATGTTAACTTTTCTCCTTTTCTTCTTGCAAGTCTTTCTGATAAAAGCTTAGAAATTGACTCATTAAGAGCTTCACCTTGCATCATTTTACATATCCTCTGTTTCTTAAAAAGACAGCTTCGTCTCTTTGAAATATAGCATCATTTGTTTGATATGTTTCAGGTACATCATTAATTGTATAATGATACATTACTCTAGGTAAGAATATTCTCTTTTTTGAATTGTGCAAAGCTGGTAAATAGATAGCTTGATCACCTGCTCGGCGAATGTAATTTCCATCTTCTCCACGATAGTTTTCATCTTTTACATCATTTAAAAGTTTTTTTCTAAAAGTTTTTAGATGACTTGAGACCCACGGATGTTTATATGGATTTGAATCTTGAGACATAGGACCACTGATGTTTTTATCGCTGAATCCCCACCTATGTGCTGTCCACAAGATATCACATCCTGTTTGCTGATATGCTGAGTCTATGATTGCTAAAGAGTCTGTATCTGTAAGCCAATCATCCGCATCTATTCTACAGACGATATCATTTTCGTTACAAAATGAAAGTCCATGGAGAACGTTTGCAACTTCCCATTTCTTTTCCACGTTCCATACATTGATAATGTTATCAGAATATTTTTTATTTAACAGTAACTTAAATTCATTACAAATTTTTTCTGATTTTTCTCGATGCTCTTGAGATGAAACGTCATCAATTAAAATGAGTTTCCAATGATCATAAGATTGACCACATAAAGAGTGAAGCATCATTGATAATGTATCAGATGCGTTATACATTGGAGCTATAAAAACAAAATTATTTGTTAACATATGATGATATTGTTTTATGAATTCCTAGCTCAAATTTAACGTAATTGTGTTTTAAAAGTGAATCAATTTCTTTTGTAGATATCCAGTATTTTTTATCATGACCTGGACGATCTAAAACTGATTTTATCACATCATTATGATGTATTTTTTTTCCTGTTAATCTGGAATATGAAATACATATTTGTTTTATTACATTAATGTTAGAATGCATTATTCCAGAGCTAATATTATAAATTGAATTCCACTTTTTTTCATTTAAAATTATTTTTCTAGTTATTGAAGCAGTATCTTCGACGTACGTCCATTCTCTTTTTTGATCTCCTAATCCATAAAGAGGAAATTTTGTTTCATTCAATATACAACTTATTAGTTTTGGAACAAACTTTTCTTTATTTTGATTTGGACCATAATTGTTTGAAGGTCTAATAATCACATAATCAATTTTATGTGTGTTTTTATACGCCTTTATCATCATATCTGCTGCTGCCTTAGTAACAGAATATGGATTCATAGGATTTAACCTATCCTTTTCATTAAATGGTCTATCATTTGCAGGACCATATACTTCATCAGTTGATATGTGACACAACTTTATGTTAAAATCTCTACATGCATCTAATAAGTTTGCAGTTCCTAATGTGTTAGATACTATAAAATCATAGCTATCTTTTATCGAATTATCTACATGAGTTTCTGAAGCAAAATTAACAATAATTTGTGGTTTAAAATCCTTTATTATTGGTAAAAGATCTTTATCAGAAATGTCCATTTCTATAAGATTTTTAATCTTATTTTTTTGTTCTAAATTTGCAGCATATGAAAATTTATCAATGACTAAAACTTCATCGCCGCAAGATATGTAGTGATCATATGCATGGCTACCGATAAATCCTGCGGCACCTGTCATTAAAACTTTCATACAACTTTTTCGTAATGCTTTAAACACCAATCAATTGCATCATCAGCGTTTCTAGGAACATGTCCTGTTGACACAAGTTTATCTATATTTAGAAGTGTATTAACTCTTTTTACACTTAAATTTGAAATATAATCATGATATGAAATTTTTTCAACAACAAGATCTGGTGATATTGAATTTTTTATTTTAGTAGCTATTTTGTGTGGGCTTGAATAACCTGGATTTGCAACATTAAAAATTCCATAAAGTTTTTTTGATATAATATGTTCGATTGCATCTTTCATATCTTCAATACATGTTATAGAATTTTTTGAATCAATAAAATATCCTTTTTTCATTGAAGCAAATTTTGTTAGCATGTTTGTTTTATTTGGAATTGCAGATATTAATTGTCTTGGTCTGATAATCGTTATCTTTTCATGGTATAAAGACATGATTAATTTGTCAGCGTCTGCTTTTGTTTGTGCATACCAACTAGCGGGTGTTGGTTCATCATTTTCATGATATATTTTTTCTGTCTCCATTCCATCAAAAATACAACCGCTGCTTATATGAACTAAATGATGATTAAATTTTTCACATGATTCTGCAACAATTGTAGCACCAACGGTGTTAACTAATCTTGCTTCATCTTTATTTTCTTCGCACCATTCAAGATTAATTTTTGCTGCAGCATTGATGATTGTTGTGCCAGTTGGAAATTTACACAACTTTGAATTAACCGATTTTTTATCTGTTATTTCTATCTCTTTATGAGAAATTATTTCATCATTTTTGTTTTTTAAAACATTAGCAACTTTTCCTGACCCTATGATTACTTTCATTTTTCCCAAACCATTTCATTAGCTTTTCTGTATGAATCATGGGTTCCGGCATCTACCCAATCACAATTAATATCAACTATAGCACCTTTCGTGTTTTTCACAAACCAAGAGCTAACATCACTAATTTCATATTCTCCTCTTGCGGATGGTTTCAACTGTTCTATTACATCAAAAGCTTTTGAAGTATAACAGTATAATCCGACTATTGCTTTATTGCAAGGTGGATCTTTTGGTTTTTCAATTATATCAATGACCTTGTCAGTCGAATCATAAACAGGTACTCCAAATCGATGTGGATCAGGAACTTGTTTTGCAAAAAGTTTATATGAATCATTTGAAGTAGAAAACTTTTTTAATTCGCTAGAAATTACATTATGATCACTAAAAATATTGTCTCCTAACAAAACAACAAACTTATCATTTCCACAAAAGTTTTTACAAAGCTTCAGTGCTGCAGCAATTCCATTCGCTTTATCTTGAACTCTATATGTCATTGAGCATTTTAAATCAGCACCAGAACCTATCGTTGATATTACTTGTCCTGCATGATCAATTCCAGTGATCAACATAATGTCATCAATACCTGATGAAGTGAAAAGATCGATCATCCTGTAAACCATTGGAACCCCACCTACAGGAAGCAAACATTTATTTGTTGCTTTTGTTAATGGATATAAACGACTTCCTATACCTCCTGAAAGTATTATACCTTTCATTTTTCATCTCCATTTAACATTATTTTTGGTTGCGATCTATTAATTTTTAAGTGAGGAGTAATTGTTTTTCCATCCCATTTTCTATGCCAAATCCACCCACCAAGTTTATTCTTCAATTCAGCAGCTCTTTCAACAATCATTTGATCAGTTACTTGTGACCATGCAGAATCAAACATCATATTTGATTCTGCAGTATCAAAATAAGTTTTTCCTGAAAGAGTTACCCAATGTTTTGTCCAATAATCTCTATACAATTTTATTTTTCTTTCAATATTAAACCAACTATAATGAAAAACACAGGGAAGATTTTCTATGACTTTATTAAACCATTCATTATACTCAATTAATGATGTATTATTTCCTAACATTAATTCATTTCTTTTTTTATCTGCTTCTGAAGAATAGAAGCTAATATGATGCATTCTTTCGCCGGAAATGTTGTCAATTAAATCGCAACCATCACCTACAATTGCAAACAAATCTCCATTTTCATCATATTTTCTAAGATCTGCTGGAATGCCATGAGTGATGTTTGATTTGTTTCTACTTAGTCTCCATTTCCATGGCATTATATCTGCTCTAACTTTTTCAGAACTACCCCAATATTCGATAACTGGTAGTGATATGATATCGACTCCAATTGGGAATTTTGAACATAGATCAATAATTTTTTGTGTATCATTTTCATGAACAATTTCATCTGAATCCATCTGCCAGCAAAATGTTGAAGTACACATTGATCTAGCTTCTGCTTTTTGCATTCCATCAAAAACTGCAAACCTAGGGTGATTCCAATCTCTAATAATTTGTTTTATTTTTAGTTTTGGTTCTCTAGCTGCCCACTCATTCAATTGTTCCCATGTATCATCAGATGATCCACCATCAACAACACATATTTCTTCGCAAAATGGAAGCATTGATGTTATACATTGCTTAAATGGATAATCTTGTTTTATACAATTATAAACAGTTGTGTAACCGCTTATTGATGGCTTGTATTCCATTACATGTTTTATTCCATTCCAAAAAATATTTGGAGCCGTAAACAAATATTCTTCAATTAATGATATATCGTCTGTTGAAAACCATTCTTCATTTTTATGTTGAACATTGTCATTAAGATGAAGATTACATCCTAGAAGTTTTGCTTCTATAACCATTCTGGGACATGTATCTTTTCCTTTTGGTAAATAAACAAAACCCTCAGCCTGTGAAAGTTTGTGTAATATTGTTTCGTATGGAACATTCCACACTATTTCATATTCCTTATTGTTTTCTTCACACCATTTTTTTGCTTCATCTGCTCCTTTAATCCAAGAGTCAGAGCCTAAAATTATCCAACCTTTACGTTGATAATTTACGCTTTTTTCTTTTAATAATTTTATTGCACCTAATGTAGATTTTGAAAATACACTTGATAAAACTATGTTTGGTTTTTCAGACAAAAATGGAAAAAGATCATGGTACCATGATCTTTGTGATTCAGACATCCACCATAAACTTCTTGAACCATAATAAAAAGCTGATATTAATTTACCGTTAAGTTGTTCATGACAGTCACACTTAGAAAGTTTGAAAGATTCGTGTTTTTCTGGGGATCTATATCGACAATATTTGTAATCGTATTCTAAAATTGAATATTTTAGATTAGCAATTATTGTCGGTATAAGTTCAGGATTAATTTGAGAAAAGTTACCGAATATCCAAAACTTATCGTGTCCATTTTTTAATAGTTCTAAATCTAGATCTTTTGATAAAATTTTTGTGTAAGGTAATGGACATTCATCAATTAAAGCCTGCGTAGTTAACTCAGCTCCACCAAGATAATGTTCTGCAAATAAATCAGCAACAAATACTATTTTTGTTGTCTCAGGAATTGTTATTTTTTTTGTTGTAACGGCAAAAATACTTTCATTAAAGTTATTCAAAATTACCTCTAAATTCTATAAGATAAAGAATAATTAGATCTAGTAAATAAACTAGTTTAGTTAGATAACCTGTATTAATTCTAGTTCTAGTATTTCTGATTTTTATAATAGCAACATATGTGAGTTTGTATATGCCTAGAAAATCTTTATCTGATAAAAAAAGTTCCTATAAGAATTTTTCTAGTGATGTTGATGTAAAAGATGAAGAAAAATCTTTATCTTTAATCGAAAAAAATTATAAACAAATAATTGAAATGCAGGATAGAATCCTATCAGCCCCTGCAATGAATGGCGGATTTACAACTCTTTTATATAAAGTTGAAAAAATTGAACAAATTCAAGCACAATTAGTTGAAAAAGTCGATCAAATTCATAATGTGCTTTATGAACCAGACAATGGTCTTTATGCTAGAATAAAAAATGTTGAAAAAGATTGTGTTTCTTCAGAAAAAATAGATTTTCTAGAAAAAGACGTTCAAGAAATAAAAATTTGGAAAACATCAGAAGAAAAAAATTCAGAAAAAAATGATGAGCATGAAATTAAACAAGAAAAAATTATTCAACAACATGAAGAAATAATAAAAGATCTTCAGTCATCAATTTCTAAATACAATGCCGCAGTAAAATGGATTACTGTATCATTAGGTGGCGGATTATTAAGCATCGTTGGCAAAATAATTTATGATTATATTTCAGGGCACATAAAAATAGTTTAAACATATACAAACATTGTATTTTAATACAATTATGAACGTTTATTTAGGAGATGAAGTATCTTCAGCAATAAATGAAGTTATTTCAAATATGAAAAGTGTTGTTTTATCAACACAAAATTTCTCTTTAAATAAAGAAAAAGAAAAACTTGTTTTAAAAACAAGTATACAAAATTGTATTAATTATCAATTTAGTGATCCTCTTAAAAATACAATACATAAAATTTTAATTGAATATTGCTTTCTTTCAGAAAAATTATCACCTGGTGGATTTATTGAAACTGTAAAACATATTTCATCATTAATCAATGATGAACATAATGAAATTACTTACATGTCTCTATCAGAACAACCTACGATAGATGATTTAAGTTCATTCACTAGTTTATTAATTAGTGATGAAAGTTTAAAAAGACTTTGTCTTGAGTCGATAAAATTAGCTGGTTTTGGTGGAAAAATTACAATTGAAAAAAGTATCAATCAAATAACTTCTATTGAAGTTATCGATGGATATTCATTTAAGCATAAATCATTAGGACTAAAACCACTAAAATTAGTTAAACCTAATGTTGTATGTATAGATGGTTACATAGAATCAGTTTCAGAAATTAATAGATTATTTGAAGATGCTGTTGAATTAAAACATCCTGTAGTTTTAATTTCTAGAGGACTGCATGATGAGGTGTTAAACACGATTAAAATCAATAAAGATAGAAAAACTATGTTTATTTACCCAATCATTATTGATTTTGATTTAAATGGAATCAATACAATTGCTGACATATGTGTAGTTAGTAATTTATTACCAGTATCAGAAAAATCTGGTGATTTAATTTCTAGTGTTTCGATGAAAAATTGTAGTGTTGTTGATGAATTATCAATTATTGATAATGTTTTTACCATAAAAAATTCAAAATCAAAAGCAAACGTTAATATTCATATAAAAAATCTTATAGAAAAAAGAAGTGAATCTAATCAAGAAATAGAAGGATTATTAACAACAAGAATAAAATCTTTAAGTTCAAATAATGTAATTATAAGATTACCTGATGATTCATCTTATGTAACTAAAGTACAAACAATTGATTATTTTCTTAGATCCATTAAATCAATGTTAGATTATGGAATCATTTTTGAAAAAGATTCAATTCATCTTTATGGTACTAAAAAATCATCTTTTGAATTATCAAAAAAGTTCATTGATAAAATGACAAATTTAAAGGCTGCACTTTGTTGATTGATACAGTTTACTTCTAAAAAAAAAGTACTATCATATAGATATGTCAAATGTCAAATTAGATAAAGCTACATGGGAATTGTCAGAAATTATTAAAGAAACTGTAAAAAAAAATATAACAAACGCCACTACGACAAAACAAATTAAACTAGAAGTTGATATGTTACCATCTTTATTTAGTTTGATAGATTCCTCTACATCAGAGGCATACAGTAAAAGCTATAAATCATTTTCAAAAAAATTTGAAAAAATTAGCCAAGAAGTTGTTACAGAAAATCAATCTTTAAAAAAAAGAAAATAGGATTTTTTAAATCAATATGGCTAGCTTTGGTCAAAAACACTTGATTAAATGTCGTTGTGTTTTACCACAATTCAAAACATCAACTAATCCAGAGTCAAAACAACATAAGTTTGTAGTTTTTTCTGAAGTAAATGATGACGTAGTAAAGCAAAAATTTTCTCAATGTAACAATTGTGGTTTAATTCATAAAGTTACAGATATTTGCACTTCAGAAATAATGTCTGGTAAAGAATTTATGTCATCTATAATGACAATAGAGGATATTAAACCGGGAATGAATTCTTCACTTGTTTCAATTCTTGAAAGGTATCAATGTGATTTACCAACATGGGAACAAGTACAATATACAATTGAAAATAAAAGATGGGGAGACTTTATTATCTTGACCAGTGATATTGAAGATGATACAAAAACCGTTAAATATGTTAGAATTTTAGGTGAAACACTATTTAAAGTTGATTTTCACACAAGAAAAGAAACAATAGGTAATTAACATGTATTATGGTCAGTTAAATTCTGAAAAGTTAGCAAAAGAAAATGAAGATTGTCGTAAAATTGTAAAAGAAATTTTAAACATAGGTTTAACTCAAAGACAACAAATGTTGTTAATTTATTTACTTTCTCTTGAGTTAGAGAACATTGATTATGTACAGACTTTAACTGACGCTATTAAAGATATAGCTGGTGATCAAATCTTTATTTCAAAGAGAGAAGACAACAATGGGACGATCAGTTGAACCACAAAATTTGCATACGGGCTATGGAAGAAAAATTAATTCTGATGATCATGATTCAGCAATCATGATGTCTCCAAACGAAGATTCTAGAATTGTTGTTTTGTATGGTGGTGTAAGTGAACAATCAATTGCAGCAACTATTGTACAACTTCTTTATTTGGCAAATCAAAATCACAAACCAATTCATTTGGTTGTTTCCACTTATGGTGGATCAGTCGATGAAATGTTTTCTCTTTATGACACAATAAGATTCTTGCCATGTCCAGTTCATACAATTGCATTAGGAAAAGTCATGTCTGCAGGAGTTTTATTACTGGCTTCCGGTGTTAAAGGAAAAAGAATGATTGGTTCTTCTGCAAGATTAATGATGCATCCAATTTCTGGTGGATTTTATGGCAATGTTTTTGAATCAGTCAATGAAACCAATGAACATAAAAGATTACACAATTTAATGACAAATGCATTACAAAATGAAACAAAGATGACTGTAGAACAAATTGAATCAATCATGAAATCAGGACACGATTACTACATCAATCCAGATGATGCAATTAAGCTTGGAATCGTTGATAAAATTATTGGTAAATGAGTGTGTAATGTTTAGGGTATGTATTGTATCTTTTATGCATGCCTTTATATGATTATGTAAAATACTTTCCTTTTGAAAAAATTAGGAAAGAACAATCAAGGGCAATTGAATTTTCAATTGATTCTTTTGAATCAGGTAAAAAATTTGTTGTTCTAGAACTTGGTACAGGTGTTGGCAAATCAGCAATCGGTATTACAGTTTCTCGTTATATGGATGCTCATGGATCTCCAATAAAAAATCAAGATGGAGAAAATTTAACCGGTTCTTACGTTATTACAACACAAAAAATTCTTCAAGAACAATATCTTAGAGATTTTGGTGGAAACAATAATAAAACCTGTCTTTTAAGGTCAATTAAATCTAGTTCAAACTATCAATGTTCTTTTTATTCAGATCAATCATGTGCTGAATCACGAAGAATTCTTAGTAAATTGGCTAAACATCTTAATGGTTCTGATTTTCAAAAACAATGTAAGACACAATGCCAGTATGGGCTAGAAAAACAAGAATTTATTGATTCACCTATTTCAGTTACAAATTTTTCTTATTTTCTTGCAGAGACAATGTATGCAGGCAAATTGGAGCCAAGAAGTCTCTTGGTTGTTGATGAAGCTCATAATACTGAGACAGAATTAGGAAAATTCATTGAAGTAACATTTTCAGAAAAGTTTGCAAGGGATGTTCTTAAATGTAAAATGCCAAAAAATCTTGATCAAGATTCTGTATATGAATGGATAAAAAAGATTTATGTCAAATCAGCAAACAAATATATGAAAGATCTAGAAAAGTCACTTGCAAAGCTTAGCGGTGATATCGAAGGATATGGGTCTTTTTCTAAGCAATATGAAATGTTAGATAAACATGTTTGTAAGATCGATCGTTTTCTTGAGGTGTATAAAAAAGACAACTGGATACTGAATGTTGCGTATCCATCTCCTGATAACAAGAAGGCCGGAAAAAAATTTGAGTTTAAACCAATTGATGTTTCACCGTATAGTCATGATGTATTTTTTAAACACGGTGGAAGAGTTCTACTGATGTCTGCAACAATAGTTAATAATGATATATTTTGTGATTCATTGGGAATAAATAAAAGAGAAGTTTCTTACTTAAGCATACCATCTCCATTTATTGTTGAAAATAGACCAATTCATTTTATTCCTGTTGGATCAATGTCAAAAAATAATATTGATAAAACTTTGCCTATCATGGCTGAAACAGTAAAACTTTTACTTGAAAAACATTCAAATGAAAAAGGAATTATTCACTGTTCAAATTATAAAATTGCAAAGTTTATTAGTGAAACATTGAATAATTCAAGATTATTGATTCATGATTCTTTAAACAGAGATCAAACACTTAAAATTCATTTAGAATCTAAAGATCCAACTGTATTATTAAGTCCTTCTATGATGGAAGGTGTTGATTTAAGTGATGATTATAGTAGATTTCAAATAATTTGTAAAGTTCCTTTTCCCTATCTAGGAGATTTAGTCATAAAAAAAAGAATGGAAAAAAATTCTTTTTGGTATCCATATATGACAGCAAAATCAGTTATTCAATCTTTGGGAAGATCTGTTAGAAATGAAAATGATCATGCAATTTCTTACATATTAGATTCAGATTGGGATAGGTTTTTTAAAATGAATAAAAAAATGTTTCCACAAGATTTTTTGATAACATAATTTTACTCATGATTCAAGATGGCTATATTTTGTTGAGGAGGATATAAAAATGTCTGATAATGAAGTTTTAGCAAAATGGGCAGATCTCAAATCTTTAGTTGAATCACTTGAGCACGATGTTGCAAAAAACGCAAAAGGTACAGCGGCTGCTGGTGTTAGAGTTAGAAAAGGTCTTAGAGATTTAAAGACAAAAGCAGGTGAATTAGTCAAATTGACAATTTCTCTCGATAAAAAGAAAGACTGATTTTAAAAGTTGTTTTTTTTAGTATGGGATACATATAACCTGTGTATCCCATTTTACTATGAGGTATTTTAATGCGCGGAAATCGTAGAGCAATTTTAGTTGATATTCACGAAAAAAAACTTGATCCTAAAAAAAGTTATACAAAAACAGATAAATCAGGACATTTATCTGATTTAAAAGTTGTTGGATCAAAACAACCTATTTTCGCTAGTTCTATTTCAACTTCGGTTGAAGTAGAACAGGAAGAAAAAGTTGAAATAAAAAAAGAAGTTGTAATCACAAATGTTAAAGAAATTTTAGTGACACAACAAGAATTGGTACAACAATTACAAGATGTTGAAACGTTTGTATCTTCAACTTCGCAAGAATTAAAAATTGATAAAAATCAAAAGAAAAAGAAAAAGCAATCAAATCAAGATTAAACTTTTAATTTTTTGTATGATGTTTTTTTCAATTTGACATATTCTCATTCTTGTTAAACCATATATTTTACCAATTTTTTGTAGTGTATAAGGACCATTTTGAGATGCAATTATAACACAATTAAAACTTTCAGTGTTATTTATATGTTGTTTACAGGATTTTTTTTCGCAGTTGACTTTATGAGTAAAGTGTGCATCAAAACATTTTGTGTTAATTACTGGTAATTTCATAAGTTAATTGTAGGGTGTTAGTTTATAATTTATGTAATGAATTTACCATTGTTCATATAGAAATCAACATGACAAAGACTTATGTTCTAGATACAAACGTTCTTCTCAGCGATCCAAATAGTATCAACAGTTTTGAGGATAATGATTTATTGATTCCAATTCTTGTTTTGGAGGAATTAGATAAACATAAAACTAGAAATGATGATGTTGGTAGAAATGCTAGACAGATTAGCAGAATGCTTGATTCTATGCGTGATGAATCAAGTTTCCATGATGGCGTAAAGACAAGAGGCGGAGGTACTATTAAAATAGTTTCTTCGGATAATGATCCTTTATCTGTATTACCAAAAGAATTATTAAAAAGTTCAAGTCTTGATAACATGATTATTGGATTCATGTTGACACAAAAAGACAAAAATCTTGTCTTGGTTTCAAAAGACATTAACATAAGAGTCAAATGCGATGCTTTGGGATTGAAGTGTCAAGATTATTTGAACATGAGAGTTTCTTCTGATATTGAGGAATTATACAGAGGTGTAAAAGTAGTTCATACTATTGAAGATATTGTTGATAACTTTTATAAAAATGGAAAAGTTGAAAAAAACGAAGCAACAGGTGATCAAATTTTTCCAAATCAAATAGTGATATTAAAGACAATAGATGATAACGGAAATACAGTCAAATCAGCAATATCAAGATATCACGAAGATGGATCACTTAAATCTTTGGCAAAAATTGAAAGTGTTTTTGGTCTTAGACCAAGAAATAAAGAACAAACTTTCTCTCTTGATTTGTTGATGGATGAAAACGTAAAGCTTTTGTCTATGGTTGGAAAGGCTGGGTGTGGAAAAACACTTCTTGCAATTGCGGCCGGACTTGAACAATTAAATTCAATAGGTTCTCAACCAAAGTATCAAAAACTTATAGTGTCACGACCGGTCCAACCAGTAGGTAAAGACATAGGATATCTTCCAGGTACTTTAGAAGAGAAGATGGAACCATGGATAGCGCCTGTTAAAGACAATCTAGATTTTCTTTTAGGTATTAATGGTAAGAAATCAGTCAGAAAATCAAAAGATAATCTAATGTCATCTGATCCTTATCTAGAATTGATGCAACAAAGAGGTCTAATAGAGATTGAAGCAATATCATTTATCAGAGGAAGATCCATTCCAAATGCTTTTATCATCATAGATGAAGCTCAAAATCTATCTATGCATGAATTGAAAACTATTGTGACTCGTGTCGGTGAAGGAACAAAGATTGTTCTTACGGGAGATATTGAGCAAATTGATAACGTAGATGTTGATGCTTATACAAATGGACTAACGTATGCAATTGAAAAGTTTAAAGAGCATTCAATTGCAGCACATGTTACTCTATTAAAAGGTGAAAGAAGTCATCTTGCAACTTTGGCATCAAAGATTCTATAATTAAAGGTGGATTATTTTTATAAATACATAATTGTTATATTGCCATGAGTGGAATTCTAGATAATAAACTAAGAATAATGGACACGATCGTCACCTTAGAAGGTCGACGCCAAATGGCTGATGGTCAATTAAAGATTGAATACATTAGTTTTACCGACAATTCCACGTTTTATGATCCAGATGTTGTAAGTGGATCAGCAGATGCAACAAATAGACTTTATTTTGAGCAATGTCATTTACCACAAGATCAAATTACATTTGAAGCAGATGATTCTGGTAAGTTGAAGCCATTTAAAATTTCACAAAATAATGGAAAATATCAATTATCACTATCAACACCCGGAAAAATTATTGAAGCGTTGTTGTTGACGACTGGATCTTTAACAGGTTCTAATTACTTTTTTTTGACTGGTTCAGGATTTGCATCTATAGCAGAAGGTCTTTTATCTTCATCAATCAAAAATTTTAATAATCTTCAATTAATTGCAACAAAGGATTATATTTTTGAAGATGATGGTTTTTCTATTGGACCATCAGATATTTCTTTTGATGTATATGAAAATGGTCCTTTGCCAAAAGACTATGTAACAAGAAATCTTGAAGATTTAGAATCATTATTTTATGATAGTGATTTTAGCAATGTTATTAATTTCAAATATTTGCCACCAATTAATAAAACTGATGATAAATTTGTTAATAAATCAGATGAATCATTTATGAATCAAAATAAAATTGGCAATTATGTAAATTTAAAACAAGATTCTGAGATTTATACTCCAAAAAAGCTTGAGGATGAATTATCAGCGTATGAATTGCAAGGATACATGAGAAGCGTATCTTTTGATCCAACTTCTTTAAATAATAGAATTTTTTCTCAGTTTTTTGAAATAACAAGTTTGGATATGAAAAAACTTGATGTTCTTGATTATGGAATTTATAGGTATAATGATAAATTAAAACAAGCTTTTTTTGTTGGCAAGGTTTTTGTAGATGGAAATGGTGCACAAACGTTTGTAAAAATGTTTACTTTGGTTTTTGAATAGAGGTGTGTTGTGTACGTAAGAAATAATTTAAAAAGAAGCAATTTATTATTAAATGTTAATGATGATTTTGCTATACTAAAAAACATTTCTCCCAAAGAAGGACAATCAAGGTTTGTCAATGGAGATTTACATTTTGATTTTATTTTTAATGTATCACAATTAAATGCTTTACGACAAAATGCATTAACCGTTTTAGTGACCATAAAAAGTGAACACCAGATTGTGCCAACAATCATTGAAAAAGATTCTCGTTCAGGAATTTCTCCAGCAGGAAGAGAAAAACTGGTAAACAACATACTAACTCATAAATCTAAGTTAAAAAGTATAATAAAGAATAATCAGAACATTATCTTTCAAAGATATGCTGATATAACATCAAAAATTGATAAACAATTACTTTATTTTATAAAAAATGATAAAGATATTGTTACTACTCAAACCGGTCTAATAAAAAGAAAAATAACATTACAAAGAAAAATAGACGATCAAAATTCAGGAATAAAAACAGTACCAATTAAACAAGAATTATCTCACCATAATTTAAGTGATTTTGATAAAATTGATACGATAGATAAAGAATCACAAAAAACCAGAATAAGATTATTAAATAAGGGAATATCTCCATCTGTTATAACTAACCTTACAAAAAGATCAATATCTGCACATGAAAAATTAAATGGAACTGTTAGAAAAATAACTTATCCTGAGTCTAATTTAGATCTTGTTGATATAACAAATCTTTGTTATATCCATGGAACTGAAACTAAAAAAATAGATTTTTCATTTGAAACTGTCATAAATCAAAAATTTGATGACAATATTAATGTGACAGTTCCAGTTGTGCTTGATTCATCATTATCACAAGGTAATCTTTTAATAGTTGAGTTTAGTTTACTACAAACTGTTACTAATTTTAGTTCAACAAAACAAGTTAATGTTATAGAAAAAGTAGAAAAAAAACTTGATATTCAATCACATATAAATGATTTTTATAGGTTTAGTAAACCATTTGAAGTAATATCATCAAGTGTAAATGGGCAAATATTTTTTGAAATAAAACAATTAGAAAAATTTAAAAGAGTTGGAGGTAACAAACTAAGAGTTTTTAAAAAAGTCATTAGTGATGATATGTCTGATGTTTATAAGCTTGTTCAATTTGAAAATGTTGATTCTTATTTTTCAGAATTTGAAACAACAAAAAAATTGTTCATAACAAATTTTTATAATGAAAGTTCAATTTTTAGATTCGTTCCTGTTAATTTTTATAATGAAAATTCTTGTGAGTTTACTGATGTTGTTATAACACCACAAAGAAAGATAAAAACAAATCGATTAGTCATCATTCCCAGTTTATCAAGAGGAGAAGTAATAGTCGAATTTTTTAACACTGATTTTTTAGACATTGTTGCAATAAGATTGTTAATAAGAAATGTTACTACAAAAGAAAAAGATTATTCATTGGAAGTAAATACAATTGGTATAGATAATAATTATGGATATTTAAATTCTACAAAATTAAATAATTTAATTCCGTATCATATCTATGAACTAACAACTAAATTAGTATTTAGAGATGGAACTGAGGCCTTATCTTCATATTCAACATTAATTGAAAACACACCATATACAATCTCAATCGACATACCAGAAATAACTCCATTAGTTTCTGATGATGATATTACATTTGAATTAAATTCTGTTGTTCCTGAAGATCAAGTTGGATTAATAAAAAGATTGTTGTTATCAGTATCTTCTACATATAATGAAGAATCGTTAAATTCTAGAAATGCACCATTAGATAAATTTTTAGCATTCAATATCATAAGGTATGATTTATCTAATGGTGACGTAACAAATCTTGGTATTATAGGAAATAATGAAACATTTTCTGATTCAAGACAATCAAAAGTTAATGCAACTAATAAAGCAAAACCAGGGATTAGATACAAATATTTGGTTTATCCATTATTAAGAGATCCAAAAAACGTGATTGAAACTAATGTTATTTTAAAAGATCAAGATACAAAAAGAGAATATAAGTTTAATCCAAGAAAACATAATCATCCTATTGCAATGACTAGAGGAACAATAGTTTCACAAAGATTTATTGATTCAGATACTAAAAATGATATGTTATATGGAAAAATTGGTACTTCAACCAGCGTAGAAGTAACAATACCAGTTAGAAATAATCTACAAGTTACAAATTGCACAGCTAAATTTATTAACAGAAAAAAAATTATTTTATCTTGGAATGTTGATAGTGATATCAAAAATATTGATCATTTTATCATACTAAAAGAAATAAATGATGTTCGAACAATTATCGGTAAGTCACATTGTTTGCAATCTAATCTTAACTTTTTTCATGATTTAACGCAAAATGATGTTGGTAATTTTAGATTTTTAATAATACCAATAAGTAAAAATTATTTATCTTTACAACCAATTTATTCAAATTACCTATTAATCAACACTATAATATAAATCTATGTCTCCTCCTGTTTTTAAAGTTAATAAAGTATCGCTTAGTGCTGCACAGTCTTTACAACCTGTCCTTGAAATCAATAAACCTCCATCATCTCCTCTTCCACCTATTCCACTAAATATTCCTTCTAAATTTGATAAAACACTTGGAGATTCAGTTAATCAATTTCCACCTATTCCTCCAATAATAGTAAAAGAGAATATTCCTTCTAAATTTGATAAAATACCTGGAGATTCAGTTAATCAATTTCCACCTCCTAATAATTTAGTAGATTTAAAGGATGCAGGTTTGACGGCGGATTTTAGACCTGATATATTAATGTTATCAAAATTTAATCCTTTATATGATATTAATGGTTATGACACTGATCAAAAAAACCTATTTGATTTTCATGTTGAGATGTTAAGACAGGTAGATTCATCAACCAACATCGCATTAGAATCAATTGACAAAAAAATCATAAAAGAACAAAATACAAAGGCAATAGATGAAATTAAAAAGCTTAAAAATAACTTAGGAATAATTGCCGATTACATCAAGTTTTTAAATTTTGCAAAGGTTTATTCTGATTTTTCAAGTCCAATTTATACGTTTAATACATTACAATTCATTCAACAAAATTTTAATGGAACAAATGTAACAAAAAAAGTTCTACTTGAGTCTTCAAAAAGTTCCGAACAACAAGAAAATTTAATAAAATCAACTCTTTTTGCTATCAAAGGTAATTATGACAAAGTACTGGATGCTTATGCAAAAAACCCAACAAAAACTTGGTTGACTGCTATCACTGAATTAAGAAATTTAATTAAATATAATTCAGGATATTATCTATTAAAAGACCCGCCGCCGCCCGCCGAGGGCGAGGTCGAGCAGCTCTTCATCGACCTGGCCAGCGAGGGAGATGATAATGCTGGATTGGATGAATTCATTTATAATACTGATAAAAGAATATCTTTTGAAAGAATATCAAAATCTCCTATTCAAACAACAATTGGTGCTAGTTTTAAAGAATTAGATACTCTTAAATCACAAATATCTGATTATAAAAATGTTAACATAGGATTACTTACATATGTTATTTCAAAGCATTTTACTCATAAGTCTCTATTAGGAGATTCATTTGTTAATGATTTAGATACATCATTAGATAATTTATTTGGAATAGTCCCAATATCAACCAGCTATTTTAATTTAGAAAAAGAATTTACAGGCGATAAATTAACAGATATTTCTCACATGCAATCTGTTGAACAACCAGATGTCACTATTGCAACTTTTGAAAGCCCTAATCCTGAAGTATTTGATGATCCTACATTATCTTCAGGCCATGAATACTTTTTTAATATAACATCACCTGACTCTTTAAACTTTGTTCCAATACAAAGAATCGAAAAGCTAAAAAAAACAATAGATAAAACAACTAATCTTTTTTTTGATTTTATGGAAGGTGGAGCATTATTACCTTCAGTAAGTGATATAAAACTACAAAACACTCCACAAGGTTTTATTTCTGCTTTTAATCCTCTTATACTTTTGAATAATTTATATGATGTTTTTCTTGATGCAGATGGAAATTATAGACCTTATACTGAAAAAGAAAAATTTGTTGCTAGCGCAGATATAACAGTAGCAGCAATACTTTATTTTGCAAGTTTAAAAATTGATGGTGGTGATAATTCCATAATTTATCAATTAAAAACTCTTATATACAATACTTTGTTTCAAATTTCGCAAACTGGATTAAATTCTGATGAATCAGGTTTTTCCAAAATTTTTAATGATTTATTAAGAGGTATTATTAATAAAAATTTAGATTTTGCAGAGGCTAATAAATTTAATGAAACTAAGACTAAGGGTTTTGCTAGTGCAACTAATTATAATTTTGATATTAATTCGATGAAAGGAAATGATATATTTAGCGTAGATAAATCATCTATAGTTCAAAAAATTATTGCCATATTTCAGCTTTTTACATCTGCAGGGTTAAGCTCACTTTGTCCATGCATATTTAGTATGCTTTTAGACATTAATTATGCCACGGCACCCTTTAAAAGTGTTGGTCTTTCTTATGTAGCCCCGAAACCGGGCAAGAAGGCTGCCTGGAACTCCGCGGCCGCGGACACACCACCCCAAGCTGAACAATGGCTTTTTCATTTTAGTTTTCTTGAAAAGACTACGGTCACCGCTAAAAAGTACGGGTATGTACAGAAAGTAAAAGATAATGCTTTAACTTTTAAAGCTGCCAGCGTAACAATTGTTAAGAATGAGTTAATGATATTTCAAAGATTATCTTTTTCAGTTCTTAACACTTTAAAGGTTTTAAAATCATCTATTGATTTAATTTATCAAAAAACACTTCAGTTTAATGATGAAGTTGTTGCATACATTTTGAATTATTTAAACGGAAATTTAAAAAAATTAGGATTATTTCTTAATGAACAACAACTTTTAGTTGTTTTATCTTACGTTGAAGATCTTTACCAAGAATCTGAAAAGTTTGTTTCTTCTGGTCTAATGGATAAACAATTCTTTTTGAAAAAATTTGATAGTTTATCACACTCAAAAAATGTTGTAGACATTATTAAAAAGTTTTTTAAAGATCCTGAATACAATTCAAATCTTGGTTATGATAAACAAATCATATCAGTTGGAATACCACATGGATTATTTAAATCATTAAATCTACAGTCATCAAATGACTTAGATAATCCGGTATTTAATAAACAATATGATTTATTTAAAATTTTAATTTATAAAATGAATCTTTTGGAAGAAGATTTGATTTATAAACCTAAATCATTTTTGTTTGAAGCATCAAGATTCCCAGTACGCGTTGATTCAATGCTTCTTAGCGATTATGCAAATGATGTAAATTTGCAATCAACCAATATACCTCCTGGATTATTTTTAGCAACTAGAAATTATGTATTATTTGGTCAAGATTTTACTGGAGAATCTAGGGTCAGCTACTGGAATGATACAGGAAACTTTCTTGGCACTGAATATGGAGATTTGACTGATTTAGAAAAACTTGAAATTTTAAATAATCATGCTTCTAGCTTTTTATTAGAAAACTATATAAAAATAATTTCTGGTTTAAAAATTAATGATATTTCATGTACTATTAATTCTACGAAAGAATTAAATGAATTATATTCAAAATTTGTTGATAATCCTACAATAAAAAATTTAGTATCGAAACAATCATCATTGTATCAACCCATAAATTCAGGACTTTCTGATATAACTTCTGTATTAAAAAGAATCATTACTCCAAAAAAGTATGACAGGGTTTATAACATTATATTTGACCCTCAGTTTGAAGTAGATCTTGATGCTACTCAAAAGCTTAACTTTAATAATCCATTATACATTTTAAAATTACAAGAAAAAGGGATAATAGAATTAGTAGGATCTTTTCCAGAAATAAAATGGATGGACACAAATAAATCTGCGATGGATACGGTTGTTAATGCTTACTTTGTTGTTGTTGAATCCTACAGCAGCAAGAAAAATAAAGAAATTTAGTAAATGAAAGATTTTGTAAAATTATGGGAATAAAAACATATCCATCAAAGTTAATCTATTCTATAGATGTTCCTGAAGTAACTAATTTTAGATCAATTTTTTTTTACAATTATTTTATGACCGATGAATCAATTAATGATTCTGGTGTTATTAGTGATTTAGTTGTAAAAAAGATGAATATTTCTAAAAATCTGATACAAACAATCGATAGTTTCACACCAGATTATGATATAAAATCTTTACAATATGATTTGAAAAAAGTACCAAGATACGTTGTTCTAAGATTTTCTCCTCCATCTAATAAAAACGTTAAATTATCTAATTTTATTGAGAGTGATTCAAATAAAAATTTGATTAATTTTTTAAAAGAAAATTCTTCAAAAATAGTTTCTGAAGACGATTTTTCATCTTCAGGTTATACTGCAGTTAATATTGATAATGGCAATATTGATAAACAAACAACTAATTTACTTCAAAGTATTGGGTTGTTTGTTCAATCATTGCCAGACCCAGAAAAAATCAAATATTTATCTAATTTATCTAATTTATCAGAAAATGGCATTTCTAATATAAATAAAAATTTTCCGTTTTTTTTAGAAACATCAAAAATTTATTATAATGAATCAAATCCGTCAGTTATTACAAAAACTTTGTCATCACAAATTTTACAGAATGGTGCTTTTTTTAAAAATAATATAAAAAATCCATATTTTAATAGTTTAAAAGCTGTTACATTTGATAGTCAAATAAAAAATAATATTCTGTTTGATTTATTCATTCAAGCTTCAGGATCATACCATTTTAATAATCAAAAGTTTTTAGATCAATTGAATTATGCTGCAGCAACTAAAATTTTTGCCGGAGGCAATGACAACTTTGATTTAAGTGACGATAATTTTAAACCGTCAATACCATTTTATCAAAAAGAATTATCTTCTAACTTTCCAGCCTCAGAAAGAATTGTTGGTTATATAATTGATAAGTTTGAATTTATTACAGATGGCGAAACTACAACAATCAATAAAAATGAATCTATTTTCATAAACAATGGAGTTGCAAAGAATTATGTTGATTTGAAAGTCAGATATGGTGCTGCTTATGTTTATAAAATAAAAACAGTTATGGAAATAACTTATAATGCGTTAGTCAGTGAAACAATGGAATTTGCAAAAGTTAAATCTTTGATAAGTTCAAAACCCGTAACAACATATGTAGAAACTTTTGAAAATGTTGCGCCTCCTCCTCCTTCTGAGTTGAAATTTTCATGGGATTATGATCGATATAATCCAAACACAGCGCTGTTTGATCATCAAAATAATAAAGTTTTTTCTAATACCGGTGTTAGAGGATCATTGTTTATAAGTTGGTCATTACCAATAAACACGCAATTAGATATAAAAAAGATACAATTATTTAGAAGAAAATCAATAAATGAACCTTTTGAATTAATAAAAGTTTTTGACTTTGATGATTCTGATATAAAGTTTCAAAATTTAGAAAATAATATTTCTGCAATTTTGGTACAAAGCACGTATAATCAAATGACTAAAAAGTTTATTGTTCCTAAAAGCTATTATGATGATGATTTCATGAAAAATTCTGAATACATTTATGCATTAGCATCTATTGATGCACATGGTTTAGCTTCAAATTATTCTGAACAATTCAAAGTAACTTTTGATAAGTATGAAAATAAATTAGCAGTTTCATTGGTTTCAATTGCTGGTGCTTTAAAACAATACCCAAATCTTTATATACAAGGTGATCTTTTTGTAGATACGATAAAAACAACCAATAAAAATACTTTAAAAGTATATTTTAATCCAAAATGTTATTATGTAGATAAAAATGGAACAATTCAAAATGTTATTAACATGAAATCATCAAACATAAATGATCCTTATCCAAAGTATTTATTGAACTTTATTAATATTGATAATCAAAAAAATGCACAATTAAAGATTATTCTAAATGATAAGACTAAATAAATCTTAAATTATTTGATAATGTTTATGTAAAAAAATTTACTTTACCGATAGTTACATGTAAGATTTATGAGGAATTATGGGATTTCTTGATCACAGTACCAACAATATCATATTAGACGCAGTACTTACAGACACAGGTCGTCAATTCTTATCTAGAAATGATGGTTCATTTAGTATTTTAAAGTTTGCATTATCCGATGATGAAGTCAACTATGGTATAATAACAAAATATGGTAGAAGCGTAGGAAGAGAAAAAATTGAAAAAAATACACCGATATTTGAAGCGTTGACTGTGCAATCACAATCTCAAAAGTATAAATTGATTAGCGTTTCAAACCCAAATCTCATTAGATTACCAAAGTTTACGTTAACCGGTGATTCTTCTCTAGGGTCAAACGGTGTTGTTTCTTTATTTACTGGACAAAACAATAAATCATTTGCAAACTTAACAATAACGCAAAAGATATTGAATGAAACGATTATAGATCCTGAATTAGTTGATGAAATTTTTATATTAGATGTTCCAAATTTGTTTTTTAACGTGAATGATAGTTTAAAAAGCGTTAACATTGATGCTCAAAATAGAGCATATTATTCAATCCAAAAACAGTCTAATGACCCTCAAACAAATGGTGCCGTCGTTTCATTTAAAATTTCATTAAAATCATTAACACAAAATTTGTTTGATGTTTATGGTTATGGTTCATTAAAAAATAAAATAAAAACTTACATTAGAATTACGGGTGTTAATTCTGGTGCGGTTTCAGATATTTCTATCGATATAACTCAAAAAGCCTAAAAAATGACGACGTATAAAAACTTAGAACCAGCAAATGTTAAGACTGCAAAATCATTTTTAAGTCAACTAATTGATGTTATCCAAGAAGACATCAGTGGTTCGTCTTCTAGACGAAAATATCAAGTTTTTGTCACCGGTGGAATTGGACCAGGTATAACATCGTCATTATTTCAAACTGTTTATGATCAAGACTTTACTTTGCAAACAGCAAATCAAATTTTTGATTGTACGGTAGGATTATTTCCAAATTCAGACATTATTTCTTCTTCATTGGTTGGTAATGATTCTGTTGGAAAAGAATTATTTCCTTCATCAAGTTTAATGATAAGAGAAAAAATGGATAATTATAGGCAGTTTGCACAACTGCTTTTAGGAAATTCTGATTTACAATTTACTGCACCCTATGGATCAGTTTCTGCAAATGATAAGATTGACGCTGCATTTTTCATAGCATTTAAAAGATTGTTTTCTAGAGATCAAATTAAACGTGAATCATTTGCAATGAGATTTTATCAAACGGCATCTTTAACTCAAAACGATAGTGCAGGTTACCCAGATAAAATGAATTTATATATGACTTCTGAATCTGGTGTATCAATTTATACTGACATTGGTTCGTCAAATCAAAAGTTTACTGAATTTGGAGGTCAACTTGGAAATATAGTTGATGCTGCAAACACAGATAGAACAGTTGGATTACTTTTTTATGACAGAGGAATTGCATTATTTGATTTAGAAAAGATTACATCTGCTAGTCAATATATGTCAGGAACAATTGATGCTATGACACCAACCGGATTGACAATATTGGGTCAAACCGGTACTGAAACTGCAAAAAAGTCAAAATTTATTCCTGATTTCATAATGTCTGCATCTATTGATAATATTCTTGATCATATTTGTGCCACTAGATTTAGTTCAGGATCACAAACTGCAATTACGTTTCAAAATGTGACTAACATCCATAGTACATTAATATTCTGTAATGCATCTGCTGATGAATTCAATTATTCATCGAATCTAACATTCACGGATTCTAATAACAAGATTGTAGTTATTGAACCTGGTTCAGAAGACGTACAACAAACATTTACATTTATAACATCGGTTGGTTTATACGATGCTGCCGATAATTTACTTGCAGTTGCTAAATTGAGTAGACCAGTAGAAAAAAATCCTGAACGTGATTTAACATTCAGAGTAAGATTAGATTTTTGATGATTATGAGAAGAGTTGATAAATGTCAATTTTTAAAGTCAACAAATCTGACTATCAAAGCGTAACACTGACTACCACACCTACAAGATACTATCAACATAGTTCTTCTGCAGTAATTGGAACAATACAAATTTTTCCCAGATTATCAAAAGTAGAAAAAGATATTCCTGAGTTTGATGATCCTAATACACCATTTGTTGAAAACAAACTATTCAATAAAATTGAAGAAATAAAAAAAAATTTTTCTAAAAATATTACAAATTTTTTTTTGGAAATTGATGGAAGTGGCTATTTACAGGATGTTAACCTACAGGTTAAAACAGAAAAAAATAAGGTTATTGAAATTGAAAGATTCACACCTGACGTAAAAAGAATTAATAAAAGTTTACTAAAAAAAATATTTGTTAGAAAAGTTTTATCTGACTATTATCGTCCAAAATATCCTTCAGCACACTGGGCATATCCAAACTATCATAGTTTAAACTTTTTTAAGACAAAAACAACTGAAGATTCTACAAAATCATCTGTTTTATTGTATCCAAATGATGACGATAATGGTTTGTATTCAACCCCCGGATATGCATCGGGTAGATATAATTTAAATGATGCCTTTAGTTTTGACTTTTATATAAATCCTCGTTATAACCATCTAGATTCTAAAGGTCATTTTAAAGCTGGAACGATTTTTCATTTATCTTCAAGTTATGTGTTATCATTATTAACTGGATCACAAAAAGGAATTGATGGTTTATCATTAGGATTTAGATTACAACTTCAATTAAGTCACAGTGCTGATGTTTCTCCATCTTCTGCAATTTATGGAGGATATCCAAATGATTTAATATTTTTATCAGATGATAATTCTTTGTTGTTTAATAATTGGCACCATGTTGTCGTTAGATGGGGATCGAATACAATAAACAACGGAATTGGATCATTTAACATCGACGGTGTTGATAAAGGAACATTTTTAATTCCATCATCAAGTTTGTTACCCAAGGCATACACCGGAGGTATGATGGATCCATCAAATCCAGATGCGTTAGCCATTGGAAATTATTATGAAGGAAATAATACTGGAAATGATGCTTTAAAAAAATTTTTTTCAGGTATTAGTTCTGATGTTGATGGTGTGATATCATTAGATGAATCAGAATTTTCAATAGATAGACCTGAAAATTTTAAGTTTGATCATCAACTTCAAGCAGAATTGCATAATATTTCTATAAAAAA
>Ga0194129_10001511_pt1 | contig 38046 bp, 27 predicted proteins | sample TA2KigCa35mmetaG_FD_150862 | JGI IMG/M metagenome (GOLD analysis project Ga0194129, IMG submission 150862) | Freshwater microbial communities from Lake Tanganyika, Tanzania - TA2015038 Kigoma Deep Cast 35m | ecosystem: Environmental > Aquatic > Freshwater > Lake | place: Tanzania: Lake...
CGCCGGTGACCGATCCACTGCTCAGGCGACGGCAATCCCATGCCGTGGGCCGGCTCCTGAAGCGGCTCCATGTCCGCGGCCTGATCGCGAAGATCCCCCGCACGCAACGCTGGCGGATCACCGACCGGGGCCAGAGCGTCCTCGGCACGTGTGTCAGGCTGCATTACCACGGACTGGCGACGGCAGCGTAAACATGCGCGCAAACGACGTGTGTGTCACGAATAAAGACTCCATACGCGGATCCGATTTGTCAACAATTCCTGGGTGTTATGCGGTGTTTGCGCCCACTACGGAACAAGATGCGCGCACGGCGCGTGTATGTCACCGAGTAAGAATCTGACGCCCTGAGTCGCGCCCGGCAAGGAAAATGACCGGCCCTGCAGCTGCCGTGCCGAAAACAGGATTCGCAGGATGCCCGCAGCGAACGTCCGGCGACGGTGCTGAAGCGACACGCGAGGATCGCGTGTGACCCGTATCAGGGGCCGCCGGAGAGGGCGTCGGGCTCCGTGAGCACGAACGCGTGGCCGTGGTCGCTGGTCACGATCACGACCGACTCCGCCCACGCGTCGTGACGCTCGATCCACTCGAACACCGCCCGCACGGCGGCGTCGCCGCTCCGCACCGCGCCGATGCAGTTGTCGATGTTGTTGGCATGCGATGCCCAGTCGACCTCACCGGCCTCCACCATCAGCCAGAACTTCCCACGGGAGGCGAGCACGTCCATCGCGGCCGTGGCCATCTCGGCGAGCGACGGGTTCTCGGCGATGTCGGCCTCGCTGTAGCGGATGGCGGAGCCATATTTCCGGCGGAGCGCGTCGACGCTCTCGTCGTCGGTCGGCAGGTTCCCCGCCGCCGGGTCGTAGTCGCCGTTTGCGGTCTGGAACGGCAGATGCCCCTCGCCGGCACCGACGAAGCCGAACAGCCGCTGCTGCCGGGCGATGGCGTCGGCGGCGGCTTCGGCCAGCACCTCGGAGCCTGCGCGGCCGGCGGTCCGCATCGCCAGCCGGTAGCGGCCTCCTCGCGCGGCGTCGATCGCCGCCAGCGTCGAGTCGGCCACGTACTTCAGTCCCGGTTCCAGGTTCGCTCCCTGATCCTTGTCCTTCTCCGGATCCGCGGCCACGCCGAAGCCGCCCCCGATCACCACGTCGAGCCCGGAAAGCGGCTCATCCCGATGGGCGATCGACGGCAAGCCCACGAGGTCCCGGGCGATGTCCTGGTAGTCGTCGCGGCTGACGTTGTTGGCATACGAGCAGGCGGGCGTGGCATGCGACGCGGGCACGCTCGAGACGGCCCCGACCGCGAAGCCGCGGGCCTGGAGCGTGCGGGCGATCGGCTCCAGTTGGCGGCCGTCGACGGCGACGTTGATCGAGTCGTTGTACGTCTTGCAGCCGGTGCACAGCGACGCCGCCGACGCGGCCGAGTCCGTGTAGGCATGGGGAACGTCGCGGTCCTTGCCGATCAGGTAGGTCACGCTGGCCCGCCGGTCCCAGGGCGTCTGGCCCCCGAGGCTCGGGTCGTAACCTCCTGCGACCTCGCCCCCGGGGTTCCTCACCGCCTGGGCGTCGACGTCGACCTGCGTCTTGGCGTTGGCCGGGCTCGTGACGCAGAACCCGAAGTCGGTCGGCGCCCCGCGATAATCCTGAAACGCGAAGCCGGTCCCCCGGCCTTCGGCATAGTCGACTCGCCCGCGGGACGCGATCGCCGCCAAGCGCGTCGTGTGCCAGTCCATGCCGTCGAATACCACGAGCACGATGCGGGTCTTGCCCGCGTCGGCGGCGGCCATCTGCAGCCGGTAGATGTCGGTCTGGTCGAAGTACTCGGCCGCTGGGTTCAGCGTGCGGTCGGGCATCCGGCCATACAGCGCCGTCAGCCGTCCGGGGTCGCGGTACACGCTGTTGGAGCCGCTCACGGCGGCCAGCGAGGTCCCGAAGGCGTAGACCGGGATCAGCCGGTTGGAATGGCTCGAGTGCGAGACGTATTTCTGGGGCTGATCGCCCCAGTAGCCCCACCAGGCGCGGCCCGCGGCCTCAGCGTCGGACTGCAGGCGCCGGATCCGGTCCGGCGCCGCGACGTGGACGTCCTGCGGAGCGGCGGCCGCGCCGCCGGCGTATCCCACGAGCGACACGAGCGACACGAGCGACACGGCGGCACGGACGCGGCGGCGGGGCCTGGGCGACGACATCCTTCGAGCATAGCGGCTGGTGCCGCCGCCCCGCTGCCTCGGGACTGGGCAGCACCGCCCGGTTCGCGGGATCACCGCGGCGCCCCGCCGCCGCCCGTGGCGCTTGGGAACTCGGGAAACCGGCTCGAAAACCCGATCCCGTCACCCACGCGGGGAGGGTTCGCTTTGCGGCGCGGGCTTTGCAAGTACAACCGTCACGTCGCCCGGCCCGAACCCGCCTCCCCGCCTGCCCGTCGCGTGTCTCCCGCACCCGCTGCCACCGCCGCCCACGACGAACTGCTCCGCCGAGACGTCCGCTTCCTGGGTGACATGCTCGGCAGCGTGATTCGCGACCTCGCCGGCGACGACGCCCGCGCCCTCGTCGACGACGTCCGCCAGCTGGCCCGGGAGCGGCGGCAGGGGCGGCATGAAGCCGAGGCGACGCTCGCGGCGCGCATCGAGTCGCTCGACGAGGGGCAGGCCACGATCGTGGCCCGGGCCCTGAGCATCTTCTTCGACCTCGCCAACATCGCCGAAGACCGGCAGCGGATCCGTGTGCTCCGCGACCGGGAGCGGATGCTCCACCCGGAACCGCTCGGGGAGTCGCTGGCCGCCGCGATCAGGGAACTGAAGGACCTCGGAGCGCCGGCCGACGACGTCCAGCGGGTGCTCGACCGGCTGGCCGTGGAACTCGTCTTCACCGCGCATCCGAGCGAGGCCAAGCGGCGCTCGATCCGGGCCAAGCTCCGCCGCATGCGCCGCAGCCTGGAGATGTTCGACACGCCCGACCTCCTGCCCCGCGAGCGGTCCCGCCACGAGGCCGACATGCGGAGCGAGCTCACGCTCCTCTGGCTCACGGAGTTCCTCCGGTCCACGCGGCCCACCGTGCTCGACGAGGTCGATCGTGGGCTGTCGATCATGCCGCGGCTCTGGGAGGCCGTGCCGCAGGTGCATGCAGCCCTCCGCCGGGCGTTGGCAGACCACTATGCAGGCCACGCGTTTCGCGTTCCGGCCTTTCTCTCCTTCGGGTCGTGGATGGGCGGCGACCGCGACGGCAATCCCTTCGTGACGGCCGACGTGACGGAGCAGACGCTCGTCCGGCTCCGGCAGGCCGCCATCGACGCCCACCTCGCCTGGTGCGATCGGCTGCACGACCTGCTGACCGTGTCGTCGCTCGCCGCCGATGGAGGCCGGGCCCTCGCGCGGCGGCTCGCCGAGGTCGGCCGCCGCTGGCCCGATGTCGCGGCGGCAGTCGAGCCGATCGCCGAGCACGAGACCTACCGCCGCTGGATCCGGATGATCCGCCTCCGGCTGGCGGCGTCGCGGCTGGAGTCGCCGACGGTTGCCCCCGCGGCCTGGGCCTACCGTGACGGCGCCGACCTCGAAGCCGACCTGGAGCCGCTGCTCGACTCCCTGCGCTGCGACCACTGCCTCGCCGAAGACTCGCCAGCCCGGGCCTGGCACGACCTCGTGCGGACGTTCGGCCTGCACATGACGCGGCTGGACGTCCGCCAGGACTCCCGGGCCTATCGCGAGATCATGGGGGACATCCTCGCCGCCGCGGGCGTGGTGGCCGATGCCGCGTCGTACGACGGGCTCGACGACGCCGGCCGCGCCCGGCTGCTCGTCGAATCGCTCGGTCGCGTCCACGCGCTCCCGGAGGAGAAGCTCGGCGGCCTGGCCATCGACTCGCTGCGGCTGTTCCGCGTGCTCCACGCCGCGAGCGTGCGGTTCGGCTCACGGTCGCTTGGCGGCGCGGTCGTGAGCCTGACCCGCTGTCCGGCCGACGTGCTGGCCGTGCTCTGGCTGTGGCGGTGGGCGCAGGGCCGGGCCGCAGCCGCCGGCGAGCCGGTCTCCGAGGGCGACATCGCCATCGTGCCGCTGTTCGAGAAGATCCACGACCTGGCCCATGCCCACGAGACGCTCGCCGCGATCCTCGACGTGCCGGCCTACCGCGACCACCTCCGCGGCCGGGGCGACCGCCAGGTCGTGATGGTGGGCTATTCCGACAGCACGAAGGACGGCGGCTACTTCTCGGCCTGCTGCGGCCTGCAGAACGCCCAGAGCCGGCTGCACGCGGCGGCGGAGGCCCGCGGGGTGGCCCTGACCTTCTTTCACGGCCGCGGCGGGTCGCTCGGCCGCGGCGGCGGGCCGGCCGCCCGGGGCATCCTCTCCCTCCCCTCCGAAACGCTCGACGGCTCGCTGCGGCTGACCGAGCAGGGGGAAGTGCTGGCGGAGCGGTACGACGACCCGGAGATCGCGCGGCGGCATCTCGAGCAGGTCACCTGGGCGACGCTCGTGGCGTCGAGCGTGCGCCGCAGCGAGCCGAAGCCGGAGTGGATCGGGATCGCGGAGCGGATGGCCGAGGGCTCGTTCGCAGCCTACCGCGAGCTCGTCGACCAGCCCGGCTTCATCGGCTACTTCTCCCAGACCACTCCCATCGACGAGATCGAGACGCTGCCGATCGCGTCGCGTCCCTCCCGGCGCCGCGGGGAGCGGACGCTCGACGACCTGCGGGCGATCCCCTGGGTGTTCGCCTGGACCCAGAGCCGCTGCATGATCCCGGCGTGGTACGGTCTGGGCACCGCGCTGACCGACGTGAAATACGCAGACCGGCGGGCCTGGCAGGCGATCTGCGACATGTACCGGCAGTGGCCGTTCTTCCAGGCCACGATCGACAACGCCACGCTGGCCCTCGCCAAGGCCGACATGGTGATCGCCCAGCGCTACTCGGAACTGGCCACCGACGACGACTCCCGGCGACGGATCTGGCAGCGGATCGCCGCCGAGCGCGACCGCACCCGCCAGGCGATCCTCGACATCGTCGGCGGCGGCGAACTGCTGGCCACCACGCCCTGGTTCCAGCGGTCGATCGAGGCCCGCAACCCGTCGATCGATCCCCTGAACCTGATCCAGATCGAGTTCCTCAGGCGCCGGCGGGCCGAACTCGAGGCCGATCCGGCGTCTTCGGGCGACCATCACCGCGGAATTCTCCGGCTCTGCGTGCAGGGAATCGCCGCGGGCATGCGGACGACCGGCTAGCACCCTCCCCGTTCCAGGAGCGACACGATGACCGCGAGGATCACCATGAGCGACCTGGCGGTGACGACGCTGGGCCCCTGTCGGATCGACTCGCCCCTGCGGCCGCTGATCGAGTCCCGCAAGACCAACGTGCACTACGTCGAAGAAGACGACCGGGTGCTGTTCGCCGATACCGCGAGCCTCGTGGCCGCGGCGGGCGTGCGGGCCGAGGCGCTGCCCGGCTTCGAGCCGGCCGGCCCGCGGAAGGCGATCTTCTTCGATCCGCCGAAGATGCGGGTGGGAATCGTCACCTGCGGCGGCCTCTGCCCCGGCATCAACGACGTGATTCGCGGCCTGGTGATGGAGCTCTCCTTCCACTACGGCGTGCAGCGGATCCACGGCTTCAAGAACGGCTATCAGGGGTTCATTTCGCGATACGGCCACGACGTGATCGACCTCACCCCGGAGCTGGTCAGCGGCATCGACGAGGACGGAGGCACGATCCTCGGCACCTCGCGTGGCGGCCAGGATGCCGGCGCGATCGTCGACTGCCTGGAGCGGATGAACATCTCCGCCCTGTTCGTGATCGGCGGCGACGGCACGCTCCGTGGGGCCATGCAGATCGCCGCCGCAGCGGCCGTGCGGAGCGTGCGGATCGCCGTGGTGGGGATCCCCAAGACGATCGACAACGACATTCCCTACATCGACCAGAGCTTCGGCTTTCAGACGGCCTTCAGCGAGGCCACGAAGTCGATCCGCTCGGCCCACGTCGAGGCCAAGGCCTCGCCCAACGGCGTCGGTCTCGTGAAGCTGATGGGCCGCCACTCGGGCTTCATCGCCTGCTACGCGTCGCTCGCCGAGCCCGATGCCAACTACGTGCTGATCCCCGAGGTGCCGTTCGCGCTCGACGGGCCGGGGGGCTTGCTCGACCATCTCCTGCAGCGGGTCCGCGGCCGGGGCCATGCCGTGATCGTGGTGGCCGAGGGGGCCGGCCAGGACCTCGTCCGCGACGCGGCCGCGGGGGTCGACGCCTCGGGCAACAAGAAGCTCGCGGACATCGGCACGTATCTGCGAGGCCGGATCACCGATCACTTTGCGGCCAGCGGTGACGACCTGAACCTCAAGTACATCGATCCCAGTTACGCGATCCGCAGCGTGGAGGCCAACCCCTACGACAGCGTCTACTGCCTCCGCCTCGCGCAGAACGCCGTGCACGCGGCGCTGGCCGGCAGGACGGGCATCGTGATCGGCCGCTGGCGTGGACGATTCGTGCACATTCCGATGGCCCTGGCGGTCAGCCACCGCAACCAAGTGGAGCCGAGCGGTGACCTCTGGCTCTCGGTGCTCGAGGCGACCGGCCAGCCGCGGTCGTTCGGCCCACCGGCGGTGGGCGGGCGGTGAGCCGGCGGCTAGGGAACCCGCGCTCCTCCGGGAAAGCCGGCGCTACTTTTTGGGCATTCGGCAGCGGTGCAGCGTCATCAGCGCGTAGCCCGTGCCGTAGGGCTGATGGTAGTCGTAGAGCGGAAAGTCCCACCACGAGCCGTCCGCGTCTTGTGCGTCGAGCATGATCCTCGCGAGGTTTCCGCGGTAGCCGTCGGCGATCTCGTCGGGGAGCGCATCGAGTACCCGCGCGGCGTAGTAGTGCCCGTAGAAGAAGAAGTAGCCCGCCACGCTGAAGAACGATTCGTGGGGAATCGGCCGCTTTCTGCCGAGTTCGAGCCAGCCGTTGCGGACCACGAGCCGATCGAGCCACTCCTCCAGGACCCGGTCGCTGATGCGGTCGTTGCCCCAGAGCCGCAGGGCGAGGTTGCAGGCCTGGCTGCGGCCCAGGCTGCCCGCGGGCCGGTTGATGCCCATTCGCGGCGCCGTCCGCAGGTAGGTTCCGTAGAGGTAGCTGAAGTCGGGAAGCATCTGCTCCTCCGTCATCTCCACCGCTCGGTGCACGAGTTTCTCCGGCGGCTCGATTCCGACTCCTCGGGCGTCGTGGAGGGCGATCAGGACCGTGGCGTTCACGAAGCTCTGCGACGACGAGGCCGGCCGCTGCGTGCCGGCTGTGAAGTCGTAGTAACCCCAGCCCCCTTGGGCCGATTCGTAGCGGGCCAGCTTGTCGTACTGCCCGCGGATCCGCTCCTCGATCGTCGCCCGCCGGGTCGCGTCGTCGGGCACGCGCCGATGCATCGCCACCAGCGCCTGGATGCCGTAGGCGTGCGCCCAGACGTTGTAGATCAGCGTCGGGTCGTCGCGGCGGACGTCGGGGAGGTGCTCGAGCAGCCACCGTTCGCCCCGGTCGATCGCCGCGGCGACGGCCGGCGAGCCGTCCCCCTCCTCGATCAGGCCCTGCACCGCCAAGGCGGTCGTCGCGGCCCGGAAGCCGAGGTGGGAGCCCACGCCGGCCATGATGTTGAGGTCCTTCGTCCGGCCCGCGGACCCGAAGGAGCCGTCGGCATTCTGCGCGGCGAGCAGAAACGCCCTGCCCCGCGCGATCGCCGCGTCGATGTCGTCCGCCGACACCTCCACGGGCGACGACTTCCGTTGAAATCGTCCTCGCTCGGCGGTCGCGGCGGGCATCACCGCGTCACCATGGGCCGGCGACCAGAATCCGCAGGCCGCGACCAGCACCAGCCAATGACCGCGGCTCACGGCTTCGTCGTCCGCACGCGGTCGCCGGCCGCCAGGCCTTCCACGATCTCGATCCGGCCACCGGAGGACAGGCCGGTCTTCACCGGCCTCTTGACCGGCTTGCCGTCCTCGCCGATCACGAACACGTGCCGGCCGCCGTCATCGTCGCGGAACACGACGCCGCCCGGCACCGTGAGGGCCTCGGCCCGCTTGGCCACCGTGCACCGCGCGATTCCCGTCATGCCCGGGAGCAGCTTGGGGCCGCCCTCCTTGGCCGCCACCGCGAACACGGCCTCGAACGTGCCGTCGCGTGGCACCGGCACGAACGGACCGAGCGTCACCGCCACGTCGGCCTCCGGGTAGCCGGTCGGCTCGACCCGGCCCGCCAGCCCGGTCGTGAGCAGGTTCAGGTCCTTCTCCTCGATCTTGGCCCGGAACTGCACGCGGTCGGGGTCGAGGATCGTGAAGTCGAGTTCGGTCGGCTGCACGGGCTGCCCGACGACGGCCTTGGCCGCCACCGCCGCGGTGTTCCAGACGCCGTCGCGAAACCGGCCGTGATAGACCATGCCCGCCCGCGGGGCCCGGAGCGTGGCGGCCGCCCGGTCCGCCTCCAGTTCGGCCAGCCGCCGCAGCGCCTCGGCCCGATCGTGCTCCTGCTTGGCCAGCGCCAGCTTCTTCTGGGCGAGCTGCAGCGGCAGCGTGGCCCGGGCCTTGTCCAGCGCGATGGCCGCCTTGTCGGCCGCCTTGCGGATCTCCGTCTCGCGCCGCGGAATGCCCAGCGTGATCGCCTCCTCCGAGTTCTCCTTCGCCCGCTTGAGCGCCAACTCCGACTGCTCGACGTCGAACCGGGTCCGCTGGAGGATCATCTCCTCGGTCTCCTCGGTGAGATCCTTGTCCTTGTACATCCGTTCGAGCTGTTCGAGCTCCTCGCGGGCATACTTGAGCCGCTCCTCCGCCGCCCGCACCACGAACCGGGCCTGCTCCTCCGCAGCGGCCTTCTCGATCCCCAGGAACCTGGCGAGGTCCTCGGCAGCGACCTTCGCCTGCCGCTCGGCCTCCGCCATCTCGATCGGGTGCATGGCTTCGGCCGCGGGCACGTCCCGGCGGGCGACCTCCAGCGCCTTCTCTCCGAGCTCCAGTTCCACCTTCTCGTCGGCGATCGCCCGATCGAGCTTCGCGGTGTCGAACTCCACGAGCAGATCGCCGACGCCGATGCGGGCGCCATGCGGCACGACCCGGACGACATCGAGAGGCTGCCCCCAGGACTGCGGCCGAAACTCCACGGCGACCCACTCCACGGGCTCGAAGGCCCCCTTGGCGACGATCGCGGACTCGAACGGTCCGCGCTCCACCGCGACGGTGTCGGCGGCCTTTTCGACGGGCTTGTCCCCAGTCTTGTCCCCGGGCTTGTCCGTCACTTTCTCCGCCGGCTTGTCCGGGGCCGGCTTCACGGCGGATTCCTGGGCGCCCGCGGCCGCCATCACCAGCAGACCCCCCGCTGCGACCGCCATGCCGTGCATCCGCTCGAATCGTCGCATCACTTCCTCCCGAAACGCGGGCGTTCGGCCCGCTGCCGCGATCTGAGTGATCGGCCTGCGAACGCCACCACTGGACTGTACCATACGGTCGAACCGCGGCTGGTGCCGCTCCTCTCCATGCCGACGATGCCCGCCCACCGCGTCCTCACCGACGATCTTCGCATCGCGGAGATCAAGGAACTCTCGCCGCCGGCCCACGTGCTGCGGGAGTTTCCCTGCACCGACGCCGTCGGGGCCGTCGTGTCGGCCGCCCGCGCGGCGATCCACGGGATCCTTCGGGGCGAGGACGATCGCCTGGTGGTCGTGATCGGCCCCTGCTCGATTCACGACCCCGACGCCGCCGTGGACTACGCACGGCGGTTGGCCGCCGAGCGGGCACGCCTGGCCGACGACCTCGAGATCGTGATGCGGGTGTATTTCGAGAAGCCGCGGACCACGGTCGGGTGGAAGGGCCTGATCAACGATCCCGATCTCGACAACACGTTCCAGCTCAACAAGGGGCTGCGGGTCGCCCGCGAGCTGCTCGCGGAGATCAACGAACTGGGGCTGCCGGCGGGCTGCGAGTTTCTCGACATGATCACGCCGCAATACATCGCCGACCTGGTGGCCTGGGGCGCGATCGGGGCCCGCACCACCGAGAGTCAGGTCCATCGCGAACTCGCCTCCGGCCTTTCCTGCCCCGTCGGCTTCAAGAACGGCACCGACGGCAACGTGCGGATCGCGGCCGAAGCCCTCCTGGCTGCCCGTCGGCCGCATCACTTTCTCTCCGTGACCAAGGGGGGCCACACGGCGATCGTGGCCACCCGCGGCAACGACGACTGCCACATCATCCTCCGCGGCGGCTCGGCCCCGAACTACGACAGCCAGAGCGTGACGGCGGCCGGCGACGTGCTCGCCCGCCACGGCCTCGACCCCCGGCTGATGGTCGATGCCTCGCACGGCAACTCCTCGAAACAGCACGAGCGGCAGCTGGCCGTGGCCGACGCCATCGCGACCCAACTCGAGGCGGGCGAGACCAAGATCGTGGGGGTGATGGTCGAGAGCAACCTGATCGCAGGCCGGCAGGACCTCGTGCCCGGCAAGACCCTCACCCGCGGTCAGTCGATCACCGACGCCTGTCTCGGCTGGGAGGAGAGCGTCTCCCTGCTCGACCGTCTTGCCGCCGGGGTCCGCGGTCGACGGCAGCGCCGGCAGCCCGTCCGTGAAGCCGCCGACGCCACGTCCCGCGGGCCGACCGGGTGAGCGATGGTTTCGTGACCAGATCCCGACGAGGTGCACCGATGGCCGATCTGCCGCTGGAAATCTCCGTCACCGACGCCGCGCGGGCGATGAGCGCCGAGGACGCTCCGCTGCTGCTCGACTGCCGCGCACCCGACGAGCACGCCACCTCGCGGATCGCCGGTGCGATCCTGATCCCGATGCAGGACCTCCCGGCCCGGATCGGTGAGCTCGCCGGGCACGAGCCTCGGCGAATCATCGTTCACTGCCACCATGGCATGCGAAGCCTGCGCGTGGCGACGTGGCTGCGCGAGCGCGGCTTCGGCTCCGCCCAGAGCATGGCGGGCGGCATCGACGCCTGGAGCGACGGGGTCGATCCCTCCGTGCCCAGGTACTGACGGCACGGCGGGGGCATCCGTCAGCCGCGGCGCGTGCGGCCATTCTGCCGCGTCGCCACCGGCAGGGCTGCCATCCAGTTCGCCCCATACGCGGCGAACGCGGCGTCCGCCGACACCGGCCGCCACCCGTCGCGGAAGCCGGCTACCCGGGCGGTCGCCCGGCTTGCCGCCGACGCGGTCAGAGAAAAGGCCACCTGGTAGACGCCCGTCGAGCCGCTCCGGCCCGAACCGGCACGCGTCGGGCTGTAGACCGTGTTGCCGTACCCGGAAACGCCCACGAAGTACGTGCCGCCGACACCAGCCTGATAGACCAGTCGGCTGTCATACGTCGCCCCGTCGTCGTCGTTCGCTGCGAGCTGCCGGCCGGACGCATCGAACACGCGGAGATAGCTGTCGAGCGTCGAACCCCCGGACAGGGTCTTCGCGTCGATGTCGGCCGTCAGCGACTGCCCGGCCGCAAGCGTGATCCGGTAGATGTCGACGTCCCTCGACCCCGAAGAGCCGTCACCGATGCGGCCGGAGAGCCGCACGTCGCCCGACGTGATCCCCAGATTCGCCGCCGCCGCGAGCGTGTCGCCGGCGTCCACGAGGGCTGCCGCCTGCGTCGTCCAGGAGTCGGACGCCGCAGCGATCAGGGCGGTGCCGTCGGCAACCGCCACGATGCCACGTCCTGCCGCGTTCAGCGTCAGCACGTAGGTCCCGGCCGACGCCGTGGCCGCGTCGAGGCCGGCGAGCGTCCAGCGGACGTTGTCGGTGGTGGTGACCGTGGCTCGCGCCAGCGATGCCGTCGCGCCGCTACGGGTCAGGCTGAAGTCCGCGACGTCCACCCCGCTGACGGCACGGCTGAACTGCACCACGATCGCCGACACGGCGGTCGTCCGCGGGTCGGGTGAAACGTCGACCACGTCGGCCGTGGGTGCCGGCACGGCTACCTTGAACTTGGCGGTGTAGTTGCCCGTCGTCGACCCGGCCTTCCCGGTGCCGGCCATCACCGCCGTGTACGAGGTGTTGCCGTAGGACGAAATGCCGACGTAGTACGTGCCCGCTGCCGTCGCCGTGTAGGACACGAGGCTGTCACGCCCACCCGAATCATCGTTGAACGCCAGTTGGGAGCCGGAGGCGTTGAATACCCGGACGAAGGAATCGAGCGACGAGGAGATCGCCAACGAGGCGGCGTCGATGTCGACGGTCAGCACGGACCCGACCCCCACGGTCACCGAATAGATGTCGACGTCGGCCGACCCGTACGCCCCGTCGCCGATCGTGCCCGACAGCGTGGCCGACCCCGATACCAGCGGCGCGGCAGTGGCGGTGGCGACCGAGTCGTTCGGCTCGCCGGCACCGGACGGCGGGGGCGGTGGTTGCGAGCCGCTGATGGCGGAGACTGCGGCCGCCGCATTGACGACACCCCCGGTGGCCACCTTTCCGGCGAGGCCCGAGACCGGAGTCGTGGTCGAGAGAATCGCCGCGCGGATCTGCTGCGCGGTGGCCTGCGGTTTCGCCGCCGCGAGCAGGGCCGCCAGGCCGGCCACATGCGGCGCGGCCATCGAGGTGCCACTGAAGCTCGAATAGGTGTTGTTCGGCGTCGTCGAGTAGATCGACGAGCCGGGAGCCGCCACGTCGACCGTGGTAGCGCCATAGTTGGAGTAGACCGCCAGCAGATTGTAGGAATCGATGGCCGCCACCGAGATCACGGCATCGGAGTTCACGTTGGCCGGATACGAGGGCGTCGCGTCGTTGTTGGTCGACTCGTTGCCCGCCGCGGCGATGCAGAGGATCCCCGCACTGCCCCCCGACACGATCGCATTGGTCAATGCCGTCGACGCCCCGCCGCCTCCCCAGCTGTTGTTGGTCGCCACCACGTTCACGCCGTAGCTGCGCCGCATCAGGGTCGCGTAGTTGAGGGCCGCGATCGCCGCGCTCGTGGTTCCGCTGCCGTCGGCTCCGAGAAACTTCAGGGCCATCAGCGAGACCTGCCAGTTCACGCCGGCCACACCGACGCCGTTGTTGCCGACCGCCCCGATCGTCCCGGCCACGTGGGTGCCGTGCCCCTCGTCGTCGAAGGGATCGGCGTCGTTGTTGGCGAAGTCCCAGCCATAGACGTCGTCGACGAAGCCGTTGCCGTCGTTGTCGAGGCGATCGCCGGCCACCTCGCGGGGATTTCGCCACATGTTGGCGGCCAGGTCGGGGTGGTTGTAGTCGATGCCGGTGTCGATGACGCCGACCACCACCGACCGCGAGCCGGTGTTCGTGTCCCAGGCCTCGGGGGCGTCGATGTCGGCATCGGTCACGCCCCGGACCTGCCCGGTGTTGTGCAGACCCCAGAGGCGGGAGAACGACGGATCGTTCGGCAGTGCGGCCCGGGTGATGATCCGGTCCGGCTCGACCGACACCGCGTTCGCGGCCGCCCACGACACGACGTCCGCCGTCGACACGCCCGGCGCGGTGACGGCGAACATGCCCTCGCCGAGCGGCCGCGACGACCAACCGGGGTTCACCCGGGGCGTCGCGGCGGGGCGTGCCGTCACGATCCAGGCATCGGCACGGGCGGCCACCGACTCGCCGAGCCAGGTGATCTGGCGGGTGCCGAACGAGAGATCGGCCGCGAGCAGTCGCCGCGGCTCGAGCACCTCGGCCCGGAGCCGGGAACGACGCCGGCAGATCGCAGGGCGAGACCAACGCATGCGGGACCTCCGAGAAGATCTGTTTTCGTCCGCCTCACCCCTTCGTATTGTCGCCAAGGACTTCGGCCTATCCAGCCTGAATATTCGGCAGGTCCCGTCCGCTCATCCAGACTCCACGTGATCCTGGCGCGTCGCTTCAGCACCGCCGCCTGCCGGAGGCTCCCGGGTTCCATGATCCGCAGGACCGGCTGCATCGAGGGGCTGCGCGTGCCCGTCACCGGACGCTCGTTCCCGGCATCCTGCCAATCCTGTTCGGCGCGGGAGTTGCGCCCTGATGACCCGGCAGCCGCAGCAGTCTGGGCAGAGCTGCGCGCCGATGGGTACGGCGTTTTCAAGGCTGCCCGGATCGACGCCACGTCGGCGAGTCCCCAGGGCGATGCTGACGAGCGGGCCGTCCTGCAGCGGACAATCGAGGCCGACCCCGAGCCCGCGCCACGCGAGGCTCAGTCCCCATCGCTTACGCGATTGGGGCTTCCGGCGCGGGGTCTGCGGGGGTGCGCCGCGGGTTGAAAACCCGCACTACTCTCAGCCGCGGGTTGAAGACCCGCGCTGCTCTCAGGCACGGGCGGCCCCGAGCCCGCGCCCCGCGAGGCTCACGGCTGCCCCGAATTACTCCCGGCCCACGATCCGGTAACTGCCCGAGCCCAGCTCGAGCACCACCTCTCCAGTTCGCTGCTCGAGCACCCGTACGCCGTCGGCCTCGCCTGCCGCCACTCCCCGAGGGCCGGGTTCATCGGCCACCGGCAGCCCCGCGACCGTCACGCCAGCGGCGTCGCAGGCCGGCACGTGCACGACGGCGGTGGTGTTCGCCGGCACACGAACCTGCAGTTCCGTGCCGCCAGCGACCCGCCGCCAGTGGCTCTGGATCGGCCCGCGCGGGCTGTCGTAGTCGGCCTTCACCCAGTCGATCACGGCCCGGTCGGGATTGCTGCCGGGCGTCGGCGGCCGAGGCCGGATTCGGAACCGGGCGTAGGCCGGGTCGATCACGTCGATTCCGGCGAGCGTCTTGAAACCCCACTCCATGACGGCGCCGAAGGCGTAGTGACTGAAGCTGTTCATGGCGGCATTGTTGTTCCCGCTCAGGCCCTCGAAGCCGCGCTCCCGAGTGAAGCTGTCCCACCGCTCCCAGACCGTGTTGGCCCCCTGCTCCACCTCGTAGCCCCAACTCGGAAAAGCCCTGCTCTGGAAGAGGCGGCAGGCGAGGTCGTGATGGCCGTGGTTGGACAGTGCCGGCAGGATCGACTTCGTGCCCAGAAAGCCCGTCGCCATCCGGAAGCCGTTCCGCTCGATCCGCTCCGCCAGTTGCTTCGCCACGGCCGGAGCCTGGTCACCTGCCACCAGACCGCACTCCAGCGCGAGCACGCAGGCCGTCTGCGTGTCGACGTTCACGGTGCCGTCCGCGCGGAGGTACATCCGCCGGAACGACTCCGCGAGTGCCTCGAACCGCCGGCGATACGCCGCCGCGTCGTCCCCCTTGCCGAGCATCACGGCCAGCTGCGTCATCATCCGCGCCGACTGCGCGTGGTAGCAGAGGTCCACGTAACTCGTCGGCGTGGCCTCGCGCACGTTCAGCCAGTCGCCCCACTCGTTGCCGGCGGCCACCCCCTCGAACGCCGGATCGAGCCGCGCCCGCCACTCCATGAAGGCCTGCATGGAATCCCAATGCTCCGCGACCATCCGCCGGTCGCCATACACCAGCGCCATCGTCCAGGGACAGATCACGCCGCCGTCGGTCCAGGCCGTGCCGCAGGTCGCGCCAGGCTTGCCGTGGGCGAACGGATACGGGCAGTAGTCGGGATAGGCCCCGGCGTCGCGGCCGTCTCGCCGCTGGGCCTCGCGCACGTCGGCCATCCACTTCGTGAAGAAGGCGGCGACGTCGGCGTTGAACGTGGCGGTTCGGGCGTAGATCTGGGCGTCGCCCATCCAGCCGAGCCGCTCGTCGCGCTGCGGGCAGTCGGTCGGCACCTCGACGAAGTTGGCCCGCTGCGTCCACGTGGTGTTCCGCCAGAACCGGGTGAGCAGGTCGTCGCTGCAGGCAAACCGCCCCACCATCGGCGTGTCGTTGTGGACCGCGAGCCCCGTCACGGTGTCCAGCGGCGGAAGCGTCCCGGCAGGGAGCCCGGTCAGCTCCACGAACTGGAAGCCATGGTAGGTGAAGCGTGGCGACCAGACCTCCACACCGCCCCCCTTGCAGGTGTACGTGTCGATGGCCCGAGCCCTGCGCAGGTTCTCGGTCATCAGCCGGCCGTCGGGGTGAAGCATCTCGCCATGACGGAGCGTGATCACGGTGCCCGAGGGGGCGGCCACCTTCAACTGCACGACGCCGGCGAAGTTCTGCCCCAGGTCGAAGATGAACACGCCCGGCGCGTGCTCCCTCACGCTCTTCGCCGGCAGGTCTTCCGTGACACGAATCGGATGCGCGGCGTAGGCCACGATCTCGGCCGGCTTTACGAAGCCCACGGTCGCCTCGCGGCTCAGGCCGGGCTCGGAGAAGGCCGCCTTCTCGGCGGGGTTGGACTCGGCGGGCACGACCGGCTGCCACGCGGCTTCGTCGGGGGCGAAGGAGGCGGTGTCCCAGCCGGGAATCTCCCGGCGGGCGTCGTAGGTCTCGCCCATCAGCAAGTCGGCCTCGCGAATCGGTCCCGCGTCGGCCACGCGCCACGACGCGTCGCTGACGATCGTTTCCCGCGTGCCGTCGGCATAGTCGATCTCGAGCTGGCAGAGAAGGGCCGGCGTCTTTCCGTAGATGTGCCGGCCGGTCTTGTGGGGGCCGTATCCCATGAGCAGCCCGTAGCCCACGTAGCCCGCATACCAGCCGTCGGCGAGGACGGCACCCAGGCAGTGCGGCCCCGGCGCTGCAAGCAGGCCCGTGACGTCATGCGCACGCGCATGCACACGCCGGTGGTAGTCGGCCCAGCCTGGCTGGAAGAGGTCGTCGCTCACGCGGCGGCCGTCGATCGACCAGTCGACGAGCCCCAACGCCGTGCCATGCAGCACCCCCCTCTTCACGGGCTTCGCCGTCACGAAGGGCTTGCGATAGTGGCGGGCCGGGGGGAGGTGGAGCTGCACCGGATCGGCGTGCAGCGGCGATTCGTCACGCACCGAAATCCATCGGCCCTTCCACTCCGACGAGTCGAGCAGCCCCAACGCAAAGGTCGCCGGCTCGCTCCACGGGGACTCGCGTCCGTCGCGGTCCCACGCCATCACCTTCCAGCACACCCGGCCACCGCTTTCCAGTGGCTTGCCGGCATAGGCGATCCCCAACGTCTCACCGGAGTCGACCTTTCCGGAATCCCAGAGATCGGCACGGCCGGGCTCCAGCAGACCGGGTTCGCTGGCCGCCAGGATCCGATGGGCCGTCTGCCGCTGACCGCGATCGGCGTCGGGGGCGGTCACGATCCAAGAGAGCCGCGGCTCCCTGGTGCCGATCCCCTGCGGCTCCTCGAGCCACTCGCACCGCAGGGCCACCGGGGCGAGCCCCCTCCCCTCGCCCGCTCCCGCGGGCGGCATGAGCGTCGTGCCCACCGCCTCGATGGCCACGCCCTCAGGCGCCGTCACCCACGACCGCAGCGTGCCGTCGGGCCGCTTCTCGTGCCGCACGCGGATCGGCCCCCGCGGCGTCGGATACGTGCCCTCGGCCCAGTCGAGGTCGCCGAGCACCGGTGCGATCCGGGCCTTCGCAAACCCCGGGGCGGCGGGGGACACCCCGAGCACGTGCCGCGAGAGCCAGGCGGTCGGGCCGCTGGCCCAGCCGTGGCAGAGGCTGTGGCGAAATCCCTCGTAGCAGTAGGCCCCGCAGTCGCCGTGGATGTCCTTCCGGCCCTCGGGCACGAGCTCGTCGATCCGCGTGGCGTCCCTCGTCCAGGCGAGGTCGAAATCCTCCCAGAACGTGGTCGCCCCGAGGTCGAGCATCCCGCCCCAGTAGGTGCGGATCAGGTCGAGCGCGGCCGTCTCGTGGCCCCCCGTGGCCAGCGCGTGCAGCACGTAGAACCCGTAGAACGTCGACACGCCGGCGGGGCCGCCGGGGAGCAGCACGGCCTCGGCCGTCTCCCGGGCGTCGCGCATGCCCGCCAGGGCCAGCAGCGCCGCGCCGCTCTTCGAGCCGTTGGCATCGGGCACGACCTTCCGCGCCCGGTCGGCGGCGGTCGTGCAGAGGCCGGCCACGCGGTCGTCGCCGAGTTCCGTCATCAGGCGGGCGCCGGCGTCGAGCGTCATCACCAGCAGCGCCTGCAGGCCGGCCGTCACCCCCTGCTTGTTCGGGGAACTCGGCCAGTCGAGGAACCGCATCCCGTCGATCGTCTCGCGGCCGTCGGGCCCCACGAGCCTCACCAGCCGCTCGAGCAGGGCCGTGAGGGCGGGCTTCTGGGCCTCCAGGTATCGCCGATCCGCGTGATGCCGCCACATCTCCTCGTGGATCAGCACCCACCACATCGAGTAGCTGGAGATGCCGTTCATCCAGTTCGTCGCGGGCGTGACGTCACGGGTGAGGTCGAGCGAGGCCGGCACCACGTCGTTGAACCCGAATACGGCGTTGATGGTGCTCACCTCCGGATGCATGTCGCCGATCCACACCAGCCGGTCGCGCTTGATGCCGTCCCAGAGGTAGTCCTGCATGCAGAGGTGGACCGTGTCGGCACCCACCTCCCAGATCCGGCTGAGACGCTCGTCGGAGCAGCGAAAGGAGCCGATCCGGGGCACGTCACGGACGCCGAGCACGGCCCGCACCTGCGTGAGCCGGATCGGCCGGTTTGGATCGACGGCGTCGATCCGCACGAACCGGAAGCCGCTCGGCCCGATCGTCTGCGTGCCCAGCCAGGGCAGCGTGACGATCTGGTCGCGGACGGCGTGGTCGTTGCCCGCGTTCCGCTTGCCGCCGAGTTCGGCCATCGCCTCGCTCGCCGACTCGCCGAGCCTGATCCGCGCCCGCACCGGCTCCTTGCCGGGCGTCATCGGCGTGAACAGCTGCACGTGCCCCTGGATCTCGCGGCCGAAGTCGAGCAGCACGCCGCCGGTCGTGCCGGGCGCGGTCTCGATCAGGCACGGGGGCGCCGGCGCCTCGAGCACGGGCTGGCCGGCGTGCGGGGCGAGCAGCGCGGCGGTGTCGCTCACGCCCCGCTCGCTCTGCCACACGACGCGGACGGGAGCGACGTAGAAATCCGCGATCGGCGACCGCCTCGCCACCCCGGGCTGCTCGGCCATGGCTGCGAAAGCCAGCAGCAGCCAGAGCCCGCCCGTCCCACATGCCCGAAAACGGTTCATCCCCGGTCTCCCAGTCGACACATGCCCCTCACAGCGTAGCGAACCCGGCGGCCGCGTCAGGTCCGATGGCCTCGACAGGCGGACTCCCCCCGGCGACGATGGGATGCCGATGCGGCGCACGGCAGAGGATCGCCATCCGACGCACGCGGCCCGGCGGCAGTTCGTCGCGAATGCGTGACAGCCGCGCCGCGTCGCTCGCGGTGGGTTCCTCCGTCCACTTGGCATCCCCAAGTGAAAACATGCCGCCGGCATGGATCAGGAAGTCGGCCTCCTTGGTGCGATCCCGCCAGAAATGCAGGTGTCGTGCGGGCGACTCCAACGCCAACGCCCGGCGGAGTTCACCGCATACGAACGTCTCCCAGATCGCCCCGACGAGCGGCGAGGCGACGAGCTCATCCGCCGAGCGGATCCCCATCAGGAACGCTGCCAGCCCCGTGTCGCGCATGTAGACCTTGGGCGTCTTGACGAGCGACTTGCCGCGATTCGAGAACCACGGCTCGAGCAGCGACACGATCCCTCCCCGTTCCAGCAGGGCCAGCCACTCCCCCGACGTGGAGCCGCTGATCGACACATCGCGGGCGAGTTCCGCCTTGTTCAGCAACTCTGAGGATCGCAGCGCGACGGAGCGGATGTAGCGCTCGAAATCGCGCAGGCTGCCCACGCGAAGCTGGCTGCGGAGATCTCGCTCGAGGTAGGTGGCGACGTACGACTGCATGAACTCGCCCACGTCGATGGATGGATCCGCATGCAACTCCGGAAATCCGCCACGCAGGAGCAGGTCCGGGATCGCGAGCCCCGGACGGGCCGCCCGGATCTCGGTGATCGAAAGTCCCTCAACGTCGACGATGGCGGCGCGACCTGCCAGCGATTCAGACACACCCTGCATCAGGGTGAACGGCTCAGAGCCCGTCAGGATGAAGCGACCCGGCTCCCCGCGACGCTCATCGACGGCCCGCTTCATGTGCCGCAGCAGACCGGGGGCGTACTGCACCTCGTCGATCACCACGGGGGCCGCGTGGGTGGACAGAAACGTCGACGGATCGTGCTCCGCCTGCGCCGCCGCGGAGGGGAGATCGAGCGACACGTACGCATGGCCGGGGAAGAGCCGCCGCGCGAGCGCCGTCTTGCCCGTTTGCCTCGCCCCGGTGATGACGACGACCGGCCGAGTCGCCGCCAACGAGGCGATTCGCCGCTCAATGGCCCGCCGAATCCACATCCTGCAAATCGTACGCTGCTACCGTAGGATTTGCAATACGCTGGATCCCGCTTGATGCTGGGTCACTCCACTTTCATCCAGAACGGGGCGGCTGCGAACCAGGCGATGGTCGAGGCGAGCATGATCCACTTCACCGTGTCGAGTGACAGGCTGGAAGTGCCGCCCTCGCCCGCCCCGATCGAGTGCAGCATGAACACCGCAGGAGGCACGATCGTGCCGGCCAGCGCGAGAATCCCCACGGACGTGGCTGCCATCTTCATGACGTGATGTCTCCGGGGTTCGGGGTCTTCAGGCCCGCACGGGAATGGCGTCGCGGGCGGTGATCTTCGAGAGCACGACGTAGAGCAGTCCGCAGGCGATCGCGCAGGGCAGCGGCAGGTACGACGCGAACACTCCCTGTGTCTTGTAGAGCCACATCGCCACCCCCACCGGCACCAGCCACGCGATCAGCACGCTCCAGTTGAAGGCCGATCCGCTCCGCTCCGCCGGATCCCGCGGGATGCCCAGGCGATCGGCCAGGAAGTGGTCCACCACGATGATCCCGCCGATCGGGGCGAGGATCGTGCCGTAGATGCCCACGAAGTCGAGCAGGTTCATCGCAAACGCCGGAAAGATGCCGGCCGCGATGCACAGGCCGCCGGCGAGCATCGTGGCCGCCGCCCGGCTCAGGCCCGGGATCATCGCCTGGAAGGCGAGGCCGGCCCGATAGATCGTCGGATTCGCGGTTGTCCAGCCGGCGATGATCACGCAGATCAGCCCGGCCCAGCCGACGGCGTCGCTCACCATCGTGCCCGGGTCCTTGCCGACCTGCGGATCCACGCCGTGCTGCCGCACCCAGTAGATCAGCAGCAGCGCCGCGCAGATCCAGGCCACGTAGTGCCCCAGGAACATGCCTGACGCGCTCGCCCAGCCGGCGCTCGGTTTCCGGGCGAATCGGAGCACGGAGAGGTCGGCCATCCCGATGTGCATGGCGGCGTTGCAGAACCAGGCGAAGAACACGATCCCGAGGAACGAGATCGTCCGGGGCGTGTCTGCCGCCGGCGTGAGCAGGGCCCAGAGGTCGGTCGTGCCCAGCCGGCCGAGCGTCACCAGGGCGCAGGCCACGAACACGAGAAACATCCAGGGGGCCGCATAGTGCCCCACCTGGGCGACCACACCGTAGCCCTTGAGGGCCACGAGCGTCATCGCCGCACCGATCGCGATGCAGGAGATCACCCAGGCCGGCCCCGTCGGCATGGTCGACTGGAACGTCGGCATCTCGATCGTGCCCGGCGGAAAGAACGGCCCCACGGCCGTGGCCGAGACGGTGATCATCGAGCCGGCGAGGAAGCAGAACAGCAGCCCGTTGGCCAGGTTGTAGAGCTTCACGAGCAGGCCGCCGGCGATCTTCTCGAGCTTGTAGTAGAGCGTGAGCCGCTGCTCGCAGGCGATCGCGGCCGTGAGATACCGCCAGGTGAGCACGGCGAGCAGGTTGCCCAGCAACAACCCCACGATCAGCCCGAACGCGTCGGCGCCCCACTTCACGAACAGGGGCCCGATCATGAACTCGGTGCCCGCGGTGTGCTCGCCGGCGTACATGCCCCAGAAGGCGCTGGGACCCCTGAGCGCCTTCTCCGGCACCCGCCGCCGTTCGTACTCGGAGCTCGCGTCATGCTCCAGTTCCTCGACGTCGTGCAGCAGGTCGCTCATGTCCGCTTCCCCGTGACGGCCTTCTCGTACGTCCGCACGTCGTCGAGCCACGCTTCGCCGACGGGCACGTCCTTCGTGTGGCAGTAGTGATCCCAGACGGCGCCGAAGGGAAGGCTCTTCGCCTCTTCCTGGAGCGCCAGCCGGGCGGTGAGGTCGCCCTCCTTCTCGGCCCGGCGGATGGCCGGCGGCTCGAGCAGGGCGACGAGCAGCGCCCGCAGCATGTTTCGCGTGCCGATCGCCCAGGCGGCGATGCGGTTGATGCTGGCGTCGAAGTAGTCGAGGCCGACGTGCACCCGCGCCGGGTCGCCGCAGGCCACGATCTCACGGGCGATCGCCAGCAGGTCGTCGGTCAGCGTGACCACGTGGTCGGAATCCCAGCGGACGCCGCGGCTCACGTGGAGGAGGATCTCGGGCAGATACACGAGCACGCTCGAGATCTTGTCGGCGATGCTCTCCGTCGGGTGGTAGTGGCCGGCGTCGAGGCAGAGCAGCTTCTTCCGCGTGATGCAGTAGCCGAGGTAGAACTCGCTCGACCCCACCGTGCAGCTCTCGCTGCCGATGCCGAAGAGCTTGGGCTCGACGGCGTCGAGGTTGTGCCTGGGCGAGAGCGGCTTCTCAAACACGGCGTCGAGCGACTCGGCGAGCCGCTGCCGCGGCCCGAACCGGTCGGCCGGCGTGTCCTTGAAGCCGTCGGGCACCCAGACGTTGGTCACGCAGGGCGTGCCCAGGGCCTTGCCCATCGCCGCGCCGATCTCCCGCGACCGGCGGCAGTGCTCGATCCAGAACTTGCGGATCCCGCGATCGGCGTGCGAGAGCGTGAAGCCGTCGGCGGCCTTGGGGTGCGAGAAGCAGGTGGGATTGAAGTCGAGGCCCACGCCGCGGCCCTTCGCCCAGGCGATCCAGGAGGCGAAGTGCGAGGCGTCGATCTGGTCGCGGTCGACCTTCTTGCCCCCGAACTCGCCGTAGAAGGCGTGGAGGTTGAGCCGGTGCGTGCCCGGGATGACGGCCAGCGCGGCGTCGAGGTCGCTGCGGAGTTCATCCGGAGTCCGGGCCCGGCCCGGGTAGTTGCCGGTCACGGCCAGGCCGCCGCCCACCGCGCTCCCCTGGTTCTCGAACCCGCCCACGTCGTCGCCCTGCCAGCAGTGGAGCGAGACGGGAATCTTCGCGAGGGCCGCGCACGCCTTCTCGGCGTTCACGCCGACCGCCTCGTAGCGTTCGCGGGCGAGCTTGTAGGCGGCTTCGATCTGCTTGGTGGTGGGCATGGAGAGTCGCGACGGAGGGCTCGGTGGCATTTCGGATCCGGGGACCGAACCGCCGCAGCCGTCCGTCTCACCCGCCCCGTGAACGTGGGCACGATTCTGCCCTGCGTGGGGAAAAAAACCAACCGCGAAGACCTCCGCCCCTTGGCCTCACCGCAGCCTGTCGGGCGGGTGACGGAAATCGTCCAGATCGCCAGTCGTCGCGCCGGCGGTGCACAGGCCGGAGGAAGCGGCCACCCATGGCCGGCTCCGCAGCCTTCCCTACGCCGCAGCCTCGACCATGCTGCCGTTGCACCACACCCGCACGCCCGTCATTCGCGCGAAAGTCAGCGATTCCGGCGAGATCGCGTCACAGGCCAGGAGCGGAATCGAAGCGAGCCCGGCTTTGCGAAGCGTCTTCGCCCGCCGTTCAGCCCGCACGATGTCTTCCACGTCCCCGGTGCACGACACCTCGACGACCACATACGTTGGAACTTCGTCCACCATGCCCTTCACGACCGCGTCGGCCCGCAGGAAATCGTCCGCCTCACGGGCATCCACGTGCGGCTCGATCAACTCCAGCAGTTCGTCGTTGCCGACCAGCCGGCCGCGGCGGAGAAAGCAGCCAAGGTACGACGTGATGCGGTCCCGGAACTGCAGTTCGAAGGTGCGGCCGACGACGGTATCGGTGCGAATCGTCAGCCGCTGGATCACCAGCGACATCTCCTGCTGCGCCACGGCAAGGTCTGCCACCCGCGCCTCGGTCCGACCCTGCGCTTCGGCGAGCTCCGACACCCGCGCCTCCGTCCGGCCCTGCGCTTCGGCGAGCTCCGACACCCGCGCCTCGGTCCGACCCTGCGCCTCGGCGAGTTCGGAAACCCGTTCCTCGGTCCTGGCCTGAGCGTCTGCGAGCCTGGTGATCGCGGCATCGAGTCGCGACACGTCTCCGTCGATCGATTCCCGGAGGACGTGCAGGTCGTCCTTCGTGACGGTGTTTCGCAACTCGTCGAACATGCCGCCGAGGGTCTGCGCGAGCGCCCTCGCCGCCTCGTCACCGAGCGACACCCTGAGATCCTCGTAGATCCGGAAGGTGTTCATGATCTCGCCCTCGAAGAACCACGTCGCGGAGCCGTTTTCGGCCTTCCGCCGCAGCCGGCGGCAAGTGTACGGGCGTTTATGCGTGCTGTCAATCCGTTGTGGCGGCGGGCCCGAAACCGAGCGGCCCGGGCAGGCCAGCGCTGACGCGATTCGGCCTCCTGCTCCAGAAAGCGGAACCGCGTGAGCGGTACGACGGCATCCGGTTGGGCCCGCGAGCATCACCGCGGCCTCGAGCGCTCATGTGCCGGGGCCGGGGAGATGCCAGTCGAGACGCCGGCTCGAGTCGATCGTGGCCGTGAGCTCGGTCTCGTCGTTGAATCGCGCCGGAACGTACTGCGCGATGCGCGGGTTTCCGGCTTCATTCTTCCGACCCTCTACCAGCCTGTCGGCCGTGATCCGCACACGGGCGGAGCCCCGGGAAACCTTGGCCGAGGAGCCACCTCCGTGACGGTTCCACTATGGTTTCATCACGGTTCCCTGCCAATCCAACCGCACTCACTCCTCCGGCAGCCGCGCCAGCACCCGCAGCGGGCCGCCGCTGCCGCCGGCGATCTTCATGGGCAGCGCCACCACGAAGGCTCCTTCCTCCGGCAGCCGCTCCAGGCCGGCGAGATTCTCGAAGATGGGGACATTGGCCCTGCAGAGCCTGACGTGCGAACCGAAGAGCGACGAGGGACCGTGATCGATGCTCGCCGTGTCGACGCCCACCGCCTTCACCCGGCGATGCTCCACCAGCCACTTCGCCGCCTCCGGCGCGAGCCCGGGAAACCGCAGCAGCGGCACCGCCTCCGGCCCCTTCGCGTCGGTGCCGAGGTAGGCGGACCGATCGCCCCAGCGGCTCGACCAGCCAGTTCGCACGAGCACGATCACGTCCACGAGCTGCCGGCCCTGCGCCGCCTCCCAGGCCACGAGGTCGTCCGCCGTCGCCTCGTAGACGGGGTCGGCGACACACTTCGCCCGCACGTCGATCACGGCCGCCTCGCCCACCAGCCGATCGACTTCGATCTCGTCGACCGTGTGCATCCCCTCGGCAAAGTGCCGCGGCGCGTCGAGATGGGTGCCGCCGTGCTCGGCGGTCGCGAAGCGGTTGGCCGCGTAGTAGTAGCCCTTGGCGGTCGGGCCGTTGGCACCCGGCTCGAACTGAAAGCCCTGCTCCGTCGGCCAGTAGATCGTGGCCGCGTCGAAGGCGTGCGTGAGGTCGATCCACGTGCCGGCTGCGAACCGCGCGGCAGAGGATTCGGCCGCCCGCCCGGCCCCGGAGAGGCCCAGGCACAGGGCAGCCGCCAAGGCCCACCGGATCATCGGGATCATCCCGGATCGGTGTCCGAATCACCGTCGTCGCCGGGCGCCGAACCCACCGGCACAGCCGGCTGAGGCCCGCCGCCGGCCTTCGGGCCGTCGCTGCTCCCTTTGTCCTTGTCGGCCCCCGCCTTGTCGTCGACCCGCACGAGCAGCATCTGCTCGACCTTGCCGCCGTCGCGGTGCACGAGGATCGTCGTCTGCTGCTGCGTGAGGTTCGAAAGCCCGGCCTCGTAGACCGGCGTCTTCTTGTCGCCGATCGTCCAGGCCGCCCGCTGCGACTTCTTGTCGACCTTGCCGGTGACGTTCATCGTCGAGTCGCTGACGGCGTCGTAGTAGGTGCCGCGCAGCAGGCCCGTCTTGTCGATCGCCAGGCTCAAAAACGTGCTCGGGTTCGTCTCCTCCGAGCGGGCCAGCGCGAACACGCCGAGCGGCCGCCACTGGTCGTCCGGGGCGATCTTCACGTCGGCTCCGCCCTGGGATGCGATCGTTGCCGCCTGCTGGGCATACTCCTCGGCGGTGCCGACCCGTTCCCCTTGCACATAGACGCCGTCGTCCTGGTAGCAGACGTTCGTGCCGTAGTTGTAGGCCACGGGCGCCGCGCCGTATCCGCCCCAGCCGGCGAGTTCGCCCCAGGCGAGGCCCATCATCAGGCCGGCGCCCATGCCCCAGCCCCAGCCGCCCCACCAGCCGCCCGGCCACCAGGCATTGAAGTGGTTGCCGTACCAGCCTCGGCCGCCGTACCAGCCGCCGCGATAGAAGTTGTTGCGGATCGAGCCAGCCCGCTCGGAGAGCGCACCGGACGAAAACGCCCGCACGCCGCCGCCGCCGAGCACATCGCGACCCACGCCCTGGCCGGCGATCCGCTGAAAGTCGGCCTTCGACAGCTGGCCGGCACCACCGGCGAACCGGCCGGTGCCGAGATCGCGGCCCGCGCCGCCGTCCAGCCGCCCCCCGCCGTCGAGCGGTCGTCCGCCGTCCAGGCGTCCCCCGTCGATCCGGCCGCCGTCATCGATGCGGCCGCCCTCGATTCTGCCGCCGTCGATCCGTCCCGCGTCGATCCGTCCCCCGCCGAAATCGTCGCCTCGGAAGCCGCCCCCGAAGTCGCGGGCACCACCGCCGAAGTCGCGACCGCCGCCACCGAAATCCCGTCCGCCCCCTCCGAAGTCGCGACCACCGCCCCCGAAGCCGCCTCCACCACCTCCATGAAAGCCGCCGCCACCATGCCCGCCGCCGCCGCCATGGGCCCACGCCACCGTGGGTGCCGCCAGTTGGCAGACGAGGGCTGCGGCCGTGAGCATCACGCCGAGGCGACCACCGGCACGCGTCGAGAACTGCATGGAAGACTCTCCAGGAAGGGAGCGCAAGGGATCGGAAGGCAGCGACGATCCGCCGTCGCTCACCGGACTTTCTTGAACGTCAGCGGCTCGGCATCTGGAAGTCCCACGCCGTCGATCGTCCGCTCGATCATGTGGGTCGTCACCTTGCCATCGCCGGCAGGTGAAATCACCTGCACCCACGAGGCGTCGCGCCCCCGCACGGCATCGGACGGCGTGCCCGACATGACCTTCTCGAACGACGTGCCGTCGAACTCGAAGTAGCCATCGGCCCGGGCTCCCGTCGAGTCGAACACCCAGGCCCGGATCAGCCCGGCGTCGCGGTCGGCGTGGATCACTTCGAGGGCCTCGATGCCGTCGGGAAGCAGCGGGGCCTTGCCGGGCTTCGGCGTGATCTTCGTGCGACCCACGATCGCGTAGCCACCGAGAGACTTTTCGTACGTGATCTGGATCGTCGCCCGATCGGCAACCTCCGCCTGCCAGGTTCCAATGATCCATTCGAGATCGTCGAGCGCCGCCAGGTGGGCCGGCGTGACCCGCGACTCGGCCAGCCGCCACGTCGAACCCTCCTTGACCCGCAGGGCCGTGAACGTCGACTCCGTCGGCTTCACGCCGGGCTTCTTCGTAAATCGCATCACGCCCGCCACACGGGCGATCGGTTCGGCGACCAGGTCGACCTCCCTGAGCTCGATGGCGAGCGTCGCCTCGGGGCACCGCTCCCGCCACAGCTTGAGGGAATCGACGATCGTCGCCCGCCCTGCCAGTCGCGTGCCCCCCTCGACCAGCTCCGCGTTCGCGGTCCACTGGTCCGCAAGCGCGGCGTAGTCGCGCTTGTTGAAGGCCTCGGCGTACGCGGCCGACGCCTTCTTCAGTTCGTCGACCGTCGCGTTGGCGACCGTGTCACCGCGGCCGGAGGCCGCAGCCAGCACGACCACGAGCCCGACAGCCATCGAACACCAGTACGACCTCACGCTGACCATCGCGTCCTCCTCGCACGGGACTGCCCGACCACGCCTAAGCGGCCGATTTCCAACCGAGTGTAGCGAAGCGCTGCCGAGGCTGCATCCATCGGGCGCGCCGTCGAAGCCCGACGTCCGTCGAGCCGCCGGGTGCATCCGAGACCGGTGTCTGCTCACAAGGACACGTCCATCCGAGGCGACGCCGCCTTGATGGTGCCGCGCAGCCAGATCCCGGCCGAGCCGACCCGCCGGCCGCGGAGTGTATCCCGCACTGCGACGCGCGGCTGGGTCGGCCAGCGTGGCCGACGGGCCCGTTGGCGAACGAAAAGTTCTGTCGTGCCGGTCGCGCCGCCCGCAGCGACCGCGCTCCCCGCCCTGAAGGCCACGACGGCCGCCTGCCGATTCTCGTGCGGGCCGGTTCCTCACGTTTCCACCACCACCCATGCGCACCCTCGTGATCTCGGCCGTCGCCGCGGCCGCGCTCGTGCCCGTTTCCCCGGTCGACGCCGCCGGCACCGGCTTCGACCCCCGGATCATCACGTTCGGCGAAACCCGGCAGCAGATCCAGAGCACCCCGATGCTGGAGAGGCCCTACCGGCCGCTCCACGTGTACGGCAACACGGCCCGCCGCCGCCACAGCCGCGGAGCCGTCAAGGCGGCGAAATGAGCGGCTGATTCCGCGGGATTCGTCCGGTCAGGGCGGGGCCGCAAGCGGCTCGACGAGCAGCAGCCCGTGGACGCGATATTCCCGGCCGGTGCCCGCCTCGAAGCACCGCCGCCTCGTCCGCACCGGGCGACCGGCGCGAAATGCGTGACCGCCGTCGATCCGAAACCAGGCCCCATCCGCGAGATCCTCCACCCGCACGCGGTCGTCACGGCGTTGGTCATACCGCGCGAGGGCCAGGAGCAGCCCGCGGTCGCTGCACGTGGCGGCCGCGGGGCGCGCCAGGGAGCGGAGCACCGCCACCGCCAGGCCCTCCGGAAACACCCTTGCGTCGACGAGCGGGGCCAGCAGCGCTGAGAACTCCGTCCGCCATTCGGGACCGTGCGGCCGCAGCCGCCGCCGCCGTCCCGCATGCCGCTCCCACGTCGTGGCATGCGCCACCTCGTGCAGCAGCGTGGTGAGGAAGGCCCAGGGATTCAGATCGGCGTTGATCGTGACCCGGTGGGCCCGCGCCGGCGGCCGCGGGGGACGATGGTCGCCGAGCTTCGTGCGCCGCGGCCGCACGACCACGACGTCGAGCTGCAGCCGGCTCACGGCCCGGGCCACATGGTCGACGGCCGCCACCGGCAGGTGCGGCCGCACGATCTCCAGCACCGCTCCGGGCATGGCCGCCGTCATCGGCCGACCCCCGGGATCACGAGCGTGGGCACGGCGGCCGCGGACACCGCATGCTCCGTGAAATACGCCTCCACCGCCCGCACGTCGGCCGGCGACGGCGGAGCAGGCGTCTCGTCGCGCACCACCCGCTCCACCTGCGGCTGCCCGCCCACGACCGTCCGCCGCTCCTCCACCCGCCAGCGGGGCCCGAAGTGGTACACGGCGTAGTACATCGTGGTGGCCTGCACCGCCCCGACGCCGCCGCACCGACAGGCGTCGTGAAACATCCGGTGGACGTCCGGCCACGGCCGGTCGCGGTCGACGCAGGCCACGTCGTGCACCACCGACGCGTTGCGGAACCTCCCCTCGAAGGGTCCGCCGATCAGCGACCAGAACGCCCTCGGGATGCTCGCGCCGTTGACGACCGACGCCGCCGGGGCATCCCAGCGGACGCCCCGCGGATCGACGTAGGCAAAGGGGTCCACGAGCGTCATGTCGCGGCCGTTGGCATCCCACTTCGCGACCACGTCGCCGACGAACCGTCCCCAGCCGGCGGCCTCGCCGCCGTGCTCGGCGGCATCGGGCACGACGAACGTGAGCGGCTGGGGGGTGGATCGCTTCACCAACTCCGCCACGAGCGGCCGGGCAGGATCCGGAAGCGACGCGTCGTCGCACGACACGCGAACGAACGCCTCGGCCCGCTCGATCGCCAGGTCGTACTGCCGCCGGTCGCGGCCGGCGGCCGCGAACCGCTCGAACGACGCCACCAGGCCGCTGGCCAGCACGAGTGCCTCGAGCGCCGCCCGCTCGGCAGCCGCGACCGCGAGCGTGTCGATGCGGCAGCCGCGGACCTGGCCCGCGAAGCCGCCGGAGAGCATGAAGGTGATCCACATGACTGCCTCGGACGCGTGCCCGGCATTATGATGCGGCCGAGCGAAATCGACACGCGGGAGGGAATTCGGATGCTGCATCGCTCGCTGCCGGCCGTGTTGCCCGTGTTGCTGTGGATGACGGCGTCCGCGTGCGCCGCCACCGACGCCCCGCGGTGGAACGTTCTCCTGCTGTTCGCCGACGATTGGGGGCGCTACGCGTCGTGCTACCGCGGCATCGACGGCCGCCCCGGTCTCAACGACGTCGTCTCCACGCCGGCGCTCGACCGACTGGCCCGGGAGGGGGTGCTGTTCCGGAACGCCTTCGTGAGCGCCCCGTCGTGCACGCCGTGCCGCTCGGCACTGCTCTCGGGAAGGCACTTCTTTCAGTGCGGCCGCGGAGCGATTCTCCGCAACGCGGTCTGGGACGCCGGCATTCCCTCGTTTCCGCTGCTGCTCGAGCAGGCGGGCTACCGGATCGGCAAGTCGTACAAGGTCTGGGGTCCCGGCACGCCCCCCGACGCCCCGATCGGGGGCCAGCGGCGGGCCTTCGAGCAGGCGGGGCGGCTGCCGAACGACTTTTCGGAACATGCGACCCGGATGCTCGCCGAGGGGCACGACATCGCCGCCGCCCGCGCCGCCGTCGTGGCGCAGATCCGCGACAACTTCCGCGCCTTCCTCGACTCCGCCGGCGGCGGGCCCTGGCTGTTCGTCTGCGGTCCCACCACCACCCATCGCGGCTGGGTCAAGGGTTCCGGCCAAACTCTCTGGGGGATCGATCCGGCCACGCTTCGTGGGCGGATGCCGGCATTCCTCCCCGACGTGCCCGAGGTCCGCGAGGACGTGGCCGACTATCTCGGCGAGGTGCAGGCGGTCGACGCCTACATGGCCGCGCTTCTCGCCGAACTGGAGGCGCGGGTCCTCCTCGACCGCACGCTCGTCGTGGCCAGCGGCGATCATGGCATGCCGGGGGTGCCGGCCGGCAAGTGCGAACTTCACGACCACGGCGTTGCGGTCGCCCTCCTGGCCCGGGTGCCCGGCGGCACGGCAGGCCGGATCGTCGACGACTTCGTGTCGCTGCCCGACCTGGCGCCCACGTGCCTCGAGATCGCCGGCGTGCCGCGACCAGCGGGCATGACGGCCCGAAGCCTACTGCCGCAGCTTGCGGCGGCCGGAAGCGGGCAGATCGATCCCGCGAGGACGTTCGTGATCACGGGGCGCGAGCGGCACGTCGACGTGGCCCGCGACAACAATCTCCCCTACCCGATGCGGGCGATTCGCACCGCGACTCACCTCTACATCCGCAACCTGGCGCCCGACCGCCTGCCGCTGGGCAGGCCTGGCAGCGCCGCGGCCGGGGCCGCGGCCGACGCCCAGGTGCTCGAGCGCGATACCTTCGCCGCCTACCCGGACATGGACGCCGGGCCCACCAAGGCATGGCTGATCCGCCATCGCGACGAGCCCGAGTGGCGCTGGCTCTTCGACTACGCATTTGCCCCGCGGCCCGCCGAGGAACTCTACGACCTGCGGTCCGACCCCGACCAGGTGCGGAACGTCGCCGAGTCCCCTGAGCATGCGGTCATCCGCCGCGATCTCGCGGCCCGCCTCGACCGCGAGCTGCAGGAGGCAGGCGATCCACGGCTCACGGCCGAACCGGAGTTCGAGCGGCCGCCATTCACCGACGTCGAGGAGCGGAAGCGGCCCTGACGGTCGCGCCGTCCGTGAGGCGCAGGGTGGATTTGCGTCGCCCTGGCGGCCGATCATGCTGGGTCGGCCTGAACGCCCAGCGTTCACGGCCGGCTCGGGGCAGTGTGATGCGAACCGCATTCGTCACCGGTGGCACCGGATTCATCGGCCGGCACCTGGTCGCCGCGCTCGTCGACCGCGGCGTCGAGGTCCGTTGTCTCGTCCGCTCGCCGGACCGCGCCGGCCACCTCCGCCGAGCCGGCATCCGCCTCGTGCCGGGATCGCTGGCCGACGTGCCCACCTGGGCCGATCACCTCGCCGGCTGCGACGCGGTGTTCAACGTCGGGGGCCTGGTGGCGGCCTGCCGGCGGGACGATCTCTTCGCCACCAACGGCCGCGCGGTGGGGCAGCTCGCCGACGCCTGTGCGGCCGGCGACTCGCCCCCGACGCTGGTGCATCTGTCGTCGCTGGCGGCAGCCGGCCCGCCCCCCCCGGGCAAGGCCGTGCGCGACGAGGCAGACCCCTTCGTGCCGGTCTCCGACTACGGCGCCAGCAAGCGGCTCGGCGACGGCGAACTCCGCCGCCGCGCCGACCGGCTGGCGATCACGAGCATCCAGCCGGGCATCGTGTTCGGGCCGCACGACACCAACGTGCTCACGCTCTACAAGATGATCCACCGGCTGCGGCTGCATCTGCCGATGGGCTTTCGCCCGGTGCCCGTGTCGCTGATCCACGTCGCCGACCTGGTGCCGCTGGTGCTGGCGGCGGCCGACCGGGGCGAGCGGATGACGCCCTCCGCCGGAGACGAGCACCCGTCGAGCGGCGTCTATCACGCCTGCGACGATCGCGAGCACCCGAGCTACGGGGAGTTTGGCCGGCGGATCGGCCGCGCGCTGGACAGGAGCGTGGTGGTGCTCCCGGTGGCCACTCCCGTGGCCTGGCCGATCGTCGCGATCTCGTCGGCCTGCGCGAACCTCCTCGGCCGGCCGAGCATGGTCTCCCCCGACAAGCTCCGCGAGGCCACCGCCACCACCTGGGCCGCTTCGGCCGCCAAGGCCCGGCGGCAGCTCGCCTTCGCGCCGGCCGGGAGCATCGACCAGCGCCTCCGCGAGACGGGCGACTGGTTCCAGGCCGCGGGACGGCTGTAGTCTTTTGCGACCAGCCTGCCTCCGCCGGGAAAGGATCCGCCATGCCCGACTCCGCCCCACGTCCTCAGGCGCTGTCCCGCCGTCGCTTTGCGGCGGGGATCGCCTCGGTGGCCGCAGCCGCTGCGGCCTCTCCCGTCGGCGCCCGCGTTCGTCGGCTCGATGCCCATGAAACGATCATCGGCACGGGTGATCATCGCTACCGCACGATCCACAATTTCCCGCAGCTGCCCGACCGCTTCACCTGGCAGACCACCCACGGCGTGGCGCTCGACGAGGCGGGCAACCTGTACGTGATCCACGAAGGCAAGGCCGACCAGAAGGATCACCCGGCGATCTTCGTGTTCGATCCCGAGGGGCGGTTTCTCCGCGCCTTCGGCAGCGAGTTCCAGGGGGGCGGCCACGGCATCGAGGTCCGCACGGAGGGAAGCGAGGAGTTCCTCTACGTCTGCGGCTACCAGGGGGTGAAGTGCCTCGCGAAGCTCACGCCGACCGGAGAGGTGGTCTGGTACCGCAAGGCGCCGATGGAGGCGGGCTGCTACGCCGCCGGGGAAGACGTCTCCACGAAGCCGACGTGGACCCGCCAGGGCTTCCTGCCGACCAACTTCGCCTTCCTCGACGACGGCGGCTTCCTGCTCGCCGACGGCTACGGCACGTTCCGCATCCACCGCTACGACAAGGACGCGAAGTGGCTCTCCTCGTTCGGCGGCCCCGGCGCGGGTGACGGCACCTTCGACACGCCCCACGGCATCTGGATCGACCGGCGGCCTGCGGCCGACGGCAGCCCCCGCGAGCCGACGGTGATGATCTGTGATCGGGCCCACGACACGCTGCAGCGGCTGGGCCTCGACGGCACCCACCGGGAGACACTCACCGGCTTCGGCCTGCCAGCCAACCTCGACACGCTCGGCGGCCTGATGCTGGTGCCCGAACTCAAGGCCTGCGTCACGCTCCTCGGCCCGGACGACAAGCCGGTCGTGCAGTTGGGGCGGGCCGTCGAGCGGCTCAACGAGATCAAGAACCTGCGGACTCAGCCCGACCAGTGGCTCGACGGCCAGTTCGTCCATCCGCACGACGCCTGCTTCGCCCCCAACGGCGACATCTTCGTGGCCGAGTGGGTGGCCACGGGCCGAATCACCAAGCTCGTCCGCGTCTGACGCCAGTGCGAAGCCCGGAGTCCGGCGGTGACGAGACGCTTCGACGTGATCGTGGCGGGCGCCGGGGGCATGGGCACCGCCGCCGCCGCCCATCTGGCCCGACGAGGCGCGAGCGTGCTGGCGCTCGACCGCTTCCCACCGGGCCATGCCCGGGGCAGCTCGCACGGCCAGACGCGGCTCATCCGCCTGGCCTACTTCGAACATCCCGACTACGTGCCGCTCCTGCTGCGGGCCCGCGCGTCGTGGCGCGACCTCGAGCGCGAGACGGCCGCGACGCTGCTCACCGAGTGCGGCCTGCTCTCCGCGGGCCCGGCCGCCGGGCCGCTGCTCGCCGGCACGCTGCGGTCGGCCCGCGACCATGGCCTCGAGGTCGAGCGGCTGTCCGGTGGTGAGGCGACGGACCGCTGGCCGGCATTCCGGATTCCCGACCCATGGGACGCCGTGTTCGAGCCGGCGGCCGGCCACCTCGCCGTCGAGGCCTGCGTGCGGGCCCATGCCGAGGTCGCCGTCCGGCACGGGGGCGTGATCGAGCCCGAGCACGACGTCCGGGGCTGGCGGGTCGAGGGAGACGCGGTGCTCGTGGAGACCTCGCGCGAGACGGTGGCGGGCAGCCGCCTGGTGCTCTGCCCCGGGCCCTGGGCCGCCGGCCTGCTGCGGCTGCCGGCGATCCGGTTCACCGTGCTGCGGAAGTCGCTGTACTGGTACGCGCCCGCCGATTCCCTGACCGCTGCCGACGCCACCGCCCTGCCGACGTATGCCTTCGACACCCCGCGCGGCTTCTTCTACGGCTTTCCGCTGCTCGACGGCCGGGGCCTCAAGCTGGCCGAGCACACCGGAGGGAGGGAGGTCGCCGATCCATTCGCGGTCGACCGCGCCATCGATCCGGAGGAGCAGGCTGCGATCGAGGGCTGGTCCGCCGAGCACCTGCCCGGCGTGAGCCTCACCCGCACCGCCCATGAGGTCTGCCTCTACACGATGTCGCCCGACCACCACTTCGTGGTCGGCCTGCATCCCGAGCATCCGCAGGTCGCGCTCGCCGCCGGCTTCTCGGGCCACGGCTTCAAGTTCGCCAGCGCGATCGGTGAGGTGCTCGCCGACCTCGCGCTCACGGGCACGACGCCGCTGCCCGTGGGGTTCCTCGCCCCCACGCGTCCGGCGCTCCAGCGCGGGACTGCAATCGAGCACGCGGGGTGAACACCCGCGCTCCTCGCAGGCGGTCACGACCGCTGCCGCCACGCTTCGGCGAGCGCCACGCCGCAGGCGACACCCACGTTGAGGCTTTCGACCGCACCCGTCCCGGGGATCTGCCCGCACTCGTGGGCCAGCACCTCGATCGGCCGCGTCACCCCCTCCCCCTCGCTGCCGAGCACGATCACCGTCTTGCCGCCGAGTCTCGTGTCGGCGAGCGGCCTGCCGCGATGGCTCGACGTGGCCACGATCCGGAACCCGGCCTTCGCCAGCCGCTTGAGGTCGCCGACAGGGTCGCCCAGGTCGCAGACCGCCACGAACTCCGCGGCACCCTCGGCCACGCGGACCGCGGCCGGCGAGAGCGGCGGCAGTTCCCCCTGCGCTCCCAGGATCGCCGTCGCCCCGAAGTGGGCGGCCGTGCGCAGGATCGAGCCGAGGTTGTGCGGATTCTGCACGCCGTCGAGGTAGACCAGCGGACCCGGCCGCGTGGCCGCCGCGACGTGCGCGAGCAGGTCGTCGAGCGTCCAGCGGGGCACCGCCGTCGCCAGGATCGCCACCCCCTCGTGATGGATCGACTTGGTGAGCCGTTCCAGGCTCTCACCCCCGACGATCTGAAAGCCCTTCCGCTCGGCGACGCACCACTCGATGAGCTTGGCGAACTGCCGCCGCCGCGGCTCGGTGAGATACGCCCGCACGATCGCCGCCGGCCGCCTGGCGAGGATGGCCTCGCAGGCCCGCAGCCCGTGAAACATCTCCTCGTCGCGGCCGCGATGCCGCTTGCCGGCGACGGGGCCGCGGGGCTTCCCCGCGCGGCCCGCCGGCTGCGGCGGGCGACCGGCACGGGGCGGATGGGGAGCCGGGCCGGGCCGGCGCGGGCGGGGCTTCTTCATGGTGCGACGAGTCTACCGTCGCGGTCTGGTACAGTGCCGTCGATCCAACCCGGGAGCGCGCACGACGATGACGACCACGAGTGCTCGCAGGCTGCATGCGGTGGTGGCGGCGGCCCTCCTCGCGACCGCCATCGACGCGCCGACGCGGGCCGCCGAAGCCGAGCGGGTGCCCGACGCGCCAGGCCGCTGGACGACCGAGCAGGCCCGGGAATGGCAGGCGAAGCAGCCGTGGCTCGTCGGCTGCAACTACATCGCGAGCACGGCGATCAACCAGCTCGAGATGTTCCAGCCCGAGACCTTCGACCCCGCCACGATCGACCGCGAACTGGGCTGGGCTGAGGGGCTCGGATTCACCTCCGTGCGGGTGTTTCTCCACGATCTTCTCTGGGCGCAGGATCGCGAGGGATTTCTCGGACGCTGCGACGAGTTCCTAACGATCGCCGACCGCCACGGCATGCGCGTGATGTTCGTGCTCTTCGACAGCTGCTGGCATCCCAAGCCCGCGCCGGGCGCCCAGCCCGCTCCCCTGCCCTTCACGCACAACTCCGGCTGGGTGCAGTCCCCCGGGGCCGACGCGCTCGTCGACCCGGCCGCCCGAGCCCGGCTCCGCGGCTATGTCGAGGGCGTCGTCGGCCGGTTCGCCGCCGATCCGCGGGTGGTCGTGTGGGACATCTGGAACGAGCCCGACAATCTCGACGGCGGCGCCGCGAAGCGGCCCGGCCTCGACCCGAGGAACAAGCTCGCGCTCGTCAAGGCCCTCCTGCCCGACGCGTTCGCCTGGGCCCGCGAGGCGCGGCCGGCTCAGCCGCTCACCTCGGGGGTGTGGCGCGACTCGGAGCGGGTCGAGCAACTCGACGACTGCAAGCGGATCCAACTCGCCCACAGCGACGTGGTCAGTTTCCACACCTACGCCGATGCGGGATCGCTCGGGCGGTGCATCGACAACCTGGCCGCCTACGGCCGCCCCCTGCTCTGCACGGAGTTCATGGCCCGCCCCAACGGCAGCACGTTCGACCCCCACCTCGCGGTCATGAAGCAGCGCCGCGTGGCCGCCTACTGCTGGGGGTTCGTGGACGGCAAGTCGCAGACGATCTATCCGTGGGACTCCTGGCAGAAGGCCTACGACGGCCCGCCACCGGTCTGGTTCCACGACATCTTCCACGGCGACGGCACCCCCTTCTCCGCCGCCGAGGTGGCCTTCATCCGGAAGACGACCGGCGTGGAGTGACGCCCGCCGGGCCGGCACCCTCAGCCGCACGGATCCTCGCCGGCCGCGCTTGACCGGCCGCGTAGGATTCCCCACCGACGACGGGTCGCCCGTCGCTCGCCCAGCCCGGCATGGCCGCCGCCCGCGGAGCCGTGCCATGCCCCACAAGCGCATCCTGTTCCGCTCCGCGGCCCGCGAGCGGATCCTCCGCGGCGCCGCCACGCTCGCCGACGCGGTCCGGGTCACGCTCGGGCCGCGCAGCAAGTGCGTGCTGATCGGCAGGCCCTGGGGCGCGCCTCTGGTGTGCAACGACGGGGTCACGATCGTCAAGGAGATCGAGCTCGAAGACCCCGAGGAGAACCTCGGCGCGCGGATGCTCCGCGAGGCCGCCGAGCGGACCGGCGACGTGGTCGGCGACGGCACCACCACCGCCACGCTGCTCGCCCATGCGATCTTCGCGGAGGGGCTGCGCAACCTGGCCGCAGGGGCCAGCGGCGTGGACCTGAAGCGCGGGTCGGGTAGGCCCGGGGGCTTTCGCCCCCGGGCCTCTCTCAGAACCGGACTTGTGGGTCACACATCCGGCTCTTTGGGTTCCGGTCTCAGCGGACGGACAATGCTGTCCGGCCAGAGGCCGGTGCAACCGACTTGTGTCGGCTTCACTGGCGCCGAGATCGCTCGCTGTTTTGCTGTTCGCTATGTGCAGCAGGGAGTCTCTGCCGCCGGGTAACCGTTCACGGGGCGGGGAGCAGTGACGGCGACTTTCGGCCGGCCATCTGGGCCTCGACGGCCTCGGTGACGTAGGCGAACACGCTGCGCTTCTGCATCCGACAGGTTTCGATCACGGTCAGG
>Ga0194129_10001512_pt1 | contig 38021 bp, 39 predicted proteins | sample TA2KigCa35mmetaG_FD_150862 | JGI IMG/M metagenome (GOLD analysis project Ga0194129, IMG submission 150862) | Freshwater microbial communities from Lake Tanganyika, Tanzania - TA2015038 Kigoma Deep Cast 35m | ecosystem: Environmental > Aquatic > Freshwater > Lake | place: Tanzania: Lake...
ACTCTTAATTTTTAACGAGGGATGAAATTAGAATAATTTACTGAAATATTCTAATATATAACTTGAAAACAAGCAATTAGTGTGGACCACACTAATCTATAAACTTATTATACTGATTATCAATAGTATTTAAAAAATTGCGCACCAAAATGCGCACCAGCCATCTATTTTTTTATACCTGAAATCATTAATTAGAGTATTTATTTTTAATATTCTAATTACTCAGATTCCACGTTTTCAAGTTCCAGCCGCTGGGCCCAAATCTTCTCCAACTTATCGGCAAATTGCTCCCCGGATACCTTGATGTAGCGCATAAAGGATTTGTGGCTTTTATGGCCGCTAATTGCCATGATGATCATCGGATCCGTACCCCGAAGATATTCATTGGAGCAGAATGATCGGCGGGCGGTGTGAGTTTGAAGAAACTCATATTTCATCTGCCGAATCTCCCTTCTTTCTCTGTTGTAAGTAATCTGTTTTACAAAGGGTATATGCAACCCGGGGGGACGAAACAATATCAAGATGGGGAGGCTGTACTTGTAGATAAGGATGTCTTTAAATTCAACTCAGATCCGAATGATGGATTAAATTTATAGATATACGATCGCAGATTTCACTTAAAACAAATCGTGATTAATTACGATATAGTATAATTCGTTAAAAGAAATTAAACAAAATTAAAAACAATACTGATAAATTGTAATAGCTAAGGAAGATGCACGTAAAGTAACAAAGGGCCTTTAACTCCTGAATCATCTCGGCATTGGTTTCTGCCAAGAGTTGAGGGAGTGGACATATCAATTTTATTGATTTGTGCCCTTAAATTCATCCATAGTAGCATGGCCGTCAGCACTTATCCCCTTTCGACGAATCACATTAAAAAATGTCATCCAAAGAATTTTCAAGTCAAACAGAAAGGACTGTTTTTCGACATATTCTACATCGTAGCGGAATTTTTCCTCCCAAGAAATGGCATTTCTTCCGTTTACTTGTGCCCAGCCGGTAATACCTGGCTTCACTTCATGACGTCGGGCCTGTCCTGGCGTATATCGCTCCAAGTATTGCATGAGTAGTGGTCTAGGCCCTACTAAACTCATATCTCCTTTTAATACATTGACCAATTGTAGGAGTTCGTCGAGTGAAGCGGAACGAACCCATTGTCCGACCCTAGTTAACCTTACTTCATCAGGAAGGGGATTACCAGCATCGTCAAAGGCATCACGCATGGTTTTGAATTTGATGATGTCAAAAGGTTTTGCTTGGTAGCCAGGTCGGGTTTGCAGGAAAAATACCGAACCTCTGTTAGCAATAGCTAAAATTAAAATTACTCCAAGGATGATAGGAGATAAAATAATGAGTAAAAATGCTGCAGTCAGAAAGTCTATAAGGAGTTTAAAAAAATTCTTGTAGAGTTGCAAGATGATTAATTGAAGATTCTACTTAAAGCTTTGAAGATTCGGTCGAATTCTTGCTCTGTGAGATTAGATCCGCTTGGTAAACATAATCCCTGCTCGAATAATTTTTCGCATACGCCTGTTCCGTAAAACTTGGCTCCCTCATAAACCGGCTGCAGATGCATAGGTTTCCAAAGCGGGCGTGATTCAATATTCTCCGCCTCCAGTGCCAGGCGAACATCCTCGCTACTGATACCGCCGGTTAAACCAGGATCAATCAAAATAGCAGTAAGCCAATAATTGCTGAAGTAATTTGTGTTGGGCTCAGTTTGGAAAGTAACGCCGGCTATCTGCTTAAAGAAATCTCGATACCGTTGATTATTCGCTCTGCGTTGACTTACGCGCTGATCTAATACCTCAATCTGACCTCGGCCAATACCAGCTACAATGTTACTCATCCGGTAATTGTAACCAATCTGTGAGTGCTGGTAATGAGGGGCTTCATCTCGTGCCTGTGTAGCCAAAAATCTGGCCCTATCAATGTAGTCCTTATGTTTAGAAACTAAGGCTCCCCCTCCACTTGTGGTGATTATTTTATTTCCGTTGAAACTTAATGCCGCCATCAATCCAAAGGTTCCACAGGCATTCCCTTTAAAGGTGGATCCTAATGCTTCTGCGGCATCTTCAATTACAGGCACCTGGTATTGATCAGCGATGGCCTGAATCTGATCCATTTTTGCTGGCATTCCATAAAGATGAACCGGCATTATAGCTTTTACCTTTATACCTTTGTAATCTGCCATCGCTTGCGCCAAGGCCTCCGGGCAAATGTTCCATGTATCTAACTCGGAATCGATAAAAATAATTTCTGCTCCCTGATAGCTCACCGGATTGGTGGTTCCGCAGAACGTAAAACTCTGCACCATTACAACATCACCGGACTCTATATTTAGAATCTTGAGTGCAAGGTGAAGAGCTGCTGTTCCAGATGTTAATGCAGCGGTATGATATTCTTGAGTTGAAGAAATTGAGTGAGAAATAACAGTTTCGAATTGATTAACGTTAGGACCCAATGGCGCAACCCAGTTAGTATCGAATGCTTCTTTTACATATTTCTCCTCGGTGCCTCCCATATGTGGGGAGGAGAGCCAGATTTTTGAGTTTTTCATAGATCAATCTAAACAAAAGTATTAAAATCTATAAAATCACCACTATTATAATTATTATCTTCAAGTATCTTGAATATTTTTTTTGCTACATCATTAGGATGCTGCAGCTTCCCTTCAGAAAACATAGTTTCAAATTTTTTTGTAGCTGGTATATTTTCGGCATCTGCGGTTCGGATTTTTTTTTGCATCTCGGTATTAATAGGCCCTGGATTGATAGAAAGAGTTATTACCCCCATAGGGCTGGTTTCATTCTCAATTGCAATACATCTTGACAACATATTTAAGCCAGCTTTTGAAATGCAATATGATGACCACCCTTTCACAGGATTTATAGAAACACCGGAACTGATATTAATGATATTAATTTGATGAGCACTTTGTGATTTTTGTATGCCAAGTACAATAGAAGATAAAGCATAAGCTGATGCTATATTAATAATTAGCGCATTTGAAATACTCTCAAAATCTACATCATCAATTAAAGCTATTGGATCAATGGTAGACGCATTATTGAATAGATATATTTCAACAACATCATTACTTGAACTTAACAAATCAATCAAATAATTTTTAACCCTGTCGATATCTAACTTCTTACTTAAATCTGCATGAAATTTAAAAAATAACTTCTTTTTTTCTTCATTTAAAGAATTTTCATATTCAGTTATTTTATTGTAATCTCTAGCGATAAATAATAATTTCCCGCCTGCACTCAATACCGCATCTGAAATCGACCTACCTAAACCACCCGTTCCCCCAGTAATAATTGAAATACTCCTACTTGTAATCTTCATGAGATTTATTTAATATTTTTTTAATAAAATTTATCGATTGAATCACTTCGATTAGTTCAGTTTTCAAAATATGTTCGGGACTAGATTTTTGTTCCCATAAAGTCGAAATCTGTCGATTAATTTCTGCTCTTGAATGGATAAAGTCTGTAAGCATTTTCTTTTGCTCCAAATCAACGCCCTTCGTAAACTGCCAGTATAGTTCATTATTTATCATTGCTTCTCTGCCATTCATTGCACCTAATTCAATTGTTAATGGTGTATCATGATTATACTTAGATAATTCGGCTATTAAAAAATCAAAATCGACAACCCCAGCTCCCAACGCACATCTATGCATTACATAACCATCTTCAGACAGTTGTATACGATAGTCTTTCAAATGAACATTTCCGATAAGATGAATCGATTTCTTCAAAAAGGATTCAACTGTTTCTCCTGATGGAAATGAATTACCAGTATCCCAATTAACGCCAATTCTATTCTCACCAAACTCATAGACAATTTCGAAAATATCATGAAGTGTCACATCTTGATGATTTTCTAAAAGAACCCTAATCTCATACTGTTCTAAGATATCTAATGACTTTCTAAGTTCATTCTTAAATTTTTCAATATCATTAGAATACATTTCTTCTTTAAAACGGTTTCCCCCATAAAAATTAGAAATTTTTACCCTAATAAAATTCCCATTCTGAAATTTAATAAAGGGAGCTATCTGTGAAAAAAAATCAGCATCAAATTGCTCAAAGGCGTAAATCAAACGCAAACCAGAATCATTTAGAAATTTTAGATAATTTTCAAATATATTAATGGGCTTATTTTTGAAATACCTATCAACAGGAATTTCAACTCCACCCATATTGTGTGCAAGGGCAACTGAACTTAGGTCATCAAGTGACATATTTTGCAATCCAGTTGCTTCTACCCTGCTATCGTTTACAAAACCGAAACTATACCCAAATGCATATGCACTTAGTGATAAATGATGATACTTTTTATCTTTTTCCATCTTAAACTCTTGCATATTTTGAAAACTGAACAGAAAACTTACCTCCACTTGCATCAATCAATATACCGGTAATATACCTCGCCTGATCTGATGCTAAAAAAATTGCTAAGGAAGCAATATCTTCAGCTGTACCCCACTCTCTTATACACAAAGTATCTAACATCTCGGTTTGTCGGCTTTCGGGCAATTGATCAATACCACTCATATCAGAAGGAATCATTCCAGGTGCGTAAGCATTGACTGTAATATTCCAAGGGCCCAATTCCGCTGCTAGTACACGTGTTAAAGCTACAATAGCGGATTTAGAAGCAGCATAAGCTGCTGATCCAACAGATGGAATAATCGCTGCAAAAGAAGAAGCAAAAATTATCCTTCCTGCTCCTTTTGCTTTTAAGTAAGGTGCGACTCCTTTGGCAGATAAAAAAGCCCCTCTAACATTTACATCAAATACCTCATCCCATCTTTCAACTGAAGTTTCCAGAATTTTACTTGCATTCAGTATTCCTGCATTGGCTAGTAAAACATCAACTGTTCCATAAGTTCTTATAGTAAGTTCTATTGCCTCATTAACCTGTTGTTCATTACTTACATCACAATTAATAACGAGTGGTTTCATCCCCACTTTTTTAGAAATTGATGCTGCCGTTTCCAATAGGTAATCATACTGTACATCCCATAAGGAAAGTAAAGCACCTTCATTGGCAAATTTTTCTGCTAATACTTTTCCTATTCCTTTGGCAGCCCCGGTAATTATTACAACTTTACCTCTAATATCTATATTCATCGTAAATCAGTTTTATCAATATCAAATATTTCTAAAATCATATCTCTATTCCTATTATCGTAGACTTTAAGGTTCTCTTGTACAAATTCAATCGTGTTCCTAAGTTCGAATTTAGAATCGGCTACCATATAAAACCTAGCAAATACCTGTCTTTCAGTTCCAATCATTTCTTTAGAAACCTTTTCTCCAACAAATAATCTCTGAATAATCTGGAAAACCTTTTGCTGTTTTTCAATCCGTTCCAGACCAATAATACAACCTATTTCTCCTTCCTTGAGCAATACCCATAAAGTAGCGGCATGCTTACCTTTAAAAAAGGGATCATTTTTAATACTCAGATCGCGCTGCTGGGTATTTGATGTTAATGCAAAATTGATTAGCATTTTTCTATTATCAAATCCGTTGACTTTGTCCAAGTATAAATGTGGCGCTTCACCCTGTAATCTGAACCCAGGATCATACGCGTAAAACTCATCTCCATCGACAAAAAACTGGATATTCAAGACACCATTTTTAACTCCACTATCTGAAATCAGCTGTACCACCTTATCATGAACATTCTTTATATATCCATCCAGATATTTTGACGGATATCTTGCGAGTGAGCATACAGGACTTCCAACGTTTTGAATTTTAGTGGTATACCTGTCTGCTGCAGCTGATAGATAAGGAACGCCATCAGAAATAGTATAGTAAACCAGCATGTCATCACAGTCCATATATTTTTCAACTAAATACTCTTTTCGTTTTGAATTAAGTATTGCTATTTCAATGTGTTCTTTCAGTTCAGATGGATTGGCAGAGATGTTCATGCCCACACCCCCTCCATTGTCAACTGGCTTAACCAATACTGGAAAACTTATTTCATTTAGGTCTGAATTAGTAAAGTCTTTTTCAATTGTGTAATAGGGAATCACACAGATTCCATATTTTTCACACCTAATTCGAAATCCATTTTTAGTGGTAAATACTTCAATAGAATCCTTGGATGCATAGCATGGTAACCCCAAGGTCTTACAAATATTATAATAGCTGGGAACCAAAATGTCTGCTACACCTACCAGTATGCCATCTAATTGTAGTTGTATAGCTTCTTTAAATAATACATCTGGATTCATCACTTCAACATCATACGCTTCACTTGAAATTTTTTTAGCGGGTGAATTAGGGTTGGGGTCCATTACAATAGTATGAACACCAAGTTCATTCGCAAATCTTACAAGTGCTAAAGTTTCGGGGTTCCCACCTAAAATCAGCAATCGTTTACCAATAATATTATTATTCATATAAAAAATTGAAGTTTAACCCAATACAACTTAAATATTTTAAAACAAAACGCTCATCTAAAATCAAAGGCCTGTACTTAGAGCAATCGAACCCATAAAGTGATAAAAGATGTAATATTTGTTCAATCTGGGCTCCATTGATGCTAGCAATAATAATAGAATCATATTCTTTCGCGATCTTAAAGAACGGCGAATCTACCTGTAAGCCAAGCTCATTACTTTCGACATGATCCAAATCGATCCAAGAGGTTAATTGAAAGACATTGTGAATATTATTGAATGCAACTAATCGCTGGCCAAAAGTTCCGGAACTATAAACCAGAACCTTGTCACCTTTTTTTAGCCCCTGAAAAGGTATATTTAATTCTGAGTTAGATATCAGTCCCCCAAAACGTACCAATGCCTGCGAATACAGATAATATAACAGATCACGCCTGAGTTTTACTATATCAATTTTTTCTAACAAGGCACTATACAAATAAGATACTAAATTGATCAGGTGGCTTCTCTCCAGCTCACTACTCTGGATAGCCTTGACCATTGAGTTCACCCTTTGCCTGTAAAAATAATTACAACTATGTGTGATGCCTATGCTCGAACAGAGTGGCATATACGAATATGTAATGGCGGCATCTTCACCCATTGTAATTTCATTGGTAACATAAAATAAGATTTTAGCAAGTAATTCACGCCGGAATAATTTGTTCCATACATAAGTTGATACGCCATGCTGAAAAAAAGTACTCGTATTCAACATATTATTGAGTAACTCAGTCAGGTCACCACAAGCATATATCCCTTGTTTATATAAAGGTGTTATTTTCTCATTCCTTCCTTCAAAAGCCCTGATATGGCCGCTAATAACCATGTCAACCTGGTGCAATTCTACAATTCTATACATCGATGCTAGGAAATCTACATCAACCCAGTCATCGCCGTCAACAAATGAAATAAATTCCGCACGTGCAGCTTCCAGTCCAGCTTTTCTCGCGCTTAACAGGCCACCATTAGGTTTATTAATGATAGTGATTCTTTTATCTTTTTCCTCGTAACTCAAACAGATTTCATGAGAATTGTCAGGACTACCATCGTTAATCAGTATCAATTCAAAATCAGCAAAAGATTGTTCAAGGATACTCTCTATGCATTTAGGCAGGAATGAAGCAACATTATAAATAGGTACAATCACACTGATCCGTGGTCCGTTATTAAGCATCTCTTCTTATTTTAACGTAATATACTGCCCCACCTTTTTCTTCTCCTTTTGCATTTGACCTAGCAGTGGTCACATATAGGTTCTTATGATTATCAAAGCAAACTGAAGTTACATTCTGTAAAGGGATCTCAATTTTTCCCTTATAGTTTCCTGTACGAGAGTTCCAAATTGACACGCAATATCCACCCCATTCTGCAACCCAGAGGTTACCATCTTCATCTATATCCATACCGTCTGGTACACCTGCACCCCGAAAATGAACTATATTATTCATATACTCACATGAACCAGATTCAAGATCGTATGTATATTTTGCTATGGTACGGGCAGGTGTGTCGATAAAGAACATGTTCTTTGAATCCTTAGTAAAGACGATACCATTGGAAATGGTTGTATTACTGATCAACACTTTAACATCACCATTGGAGTAAGACAGAACAGACCCCATATTATCAATAATTTCTGGATAGCCCATGGTGCCTATCAGGAAGCGCCCTTTTGCATCTAGAGCGCCATCATTAAACCGCGTATTGGATGGAATTGCTATTTCGAATATTTTTTCTGCAGTTAACGAATCAAAATTCAAATTGTAAAAGCCCTGAGTTGATGCAGCTACGATTCCGAATTCAGTGCTTATGTAAACACAGCTTGTTGGAGATGTTAGTTGAATATAACGCATCTCCCTGGATAAAGGATTAAACCTGTACACACGATAATTTAAAATAGAAACGAAATAAAGAAGGTGAGTAGTCTTATCGTATACCGGCCCTTCAAGCAATTTGGCGCCCAGGTCTGCTACCAGTTCAACATCGTATTTCATTCTATATATATTCACCTCCATTAACCCGTATTGTGGAACCAGTTACCATACAGGATTCGTCAGATAAAAAATACATAACCGCAGGAACAGGATCATTTACGGTTAGCATACGCCCCATCGGGATATAAGACGATGCTTCAGCTTCAAGTTCTTTCCTAGAAACACCTAAAGATTTTCTTAATACTAGTTCACCTTCTGTCGCAGTCCAACCCATTACTACAATATTTGAACGGATATGAAATTTAGCATATCTCCTAGACAGATGTTCGGCCAATATTTTAACACCACCTTTTGAAATCGCGTAAGCAGCTCTATCCATCTGGCCCGATTCCATGTGAGAAGTTCCGAAGAACACAAAACTGCCTCCATGGTTAATCATAGTTTTCAAAGCTGTTTGCGTGATAAAGAAAGTAGATTTCAGATTAATTTCAAATATGTCATCATATATTTCTTGAGTGCAATCAGCCAGTCCTGAAAATGGTGTGATACCCGCATAAAATACCACTCCGTCGATCCTTTGCCATGATGCTACAACTTCGTCAATAAACTGAACACATTTATCGGTATCTCTAAGGTCAAATGATTTGACCATAACATTATCATTATCCTTTAAAGGAAATGAGTCGACAGGTTCTTTGCAGGCAACTGCAACTCGATAGCAATTTTTTAAACATGCATTTACTACTTCTAAACCGACTCCCGTATTCCCTCCAATTACGACAATATTCTTCATACCAAATAAAATTAATCAGTTAACCAATTTACCAGACAAAATAACCAAATTAAAATCAATTTTTGGAGGTGAATTTGTACGCGTTCTTTGAGATAACATTTCCAAATTCAGAATTCGAACGTAATATTTGGTTATTACAAAAGACGTTATTATTAATTTCATTTCCAGTTTCATATAAATGTATTGCGCTTTTCAAATTTTTTGAAATAACATTTCTGGAAATTACGTTTCTACGACCTCCAGCACCTCCAAATCCTCCTATACCGTTTTCTAAATTTTCCTCAATTAAGCAATTCTCAATTAAAGAATTACTGACTTTATAGCAAAAATAAATACCATCACCACCATTTCTACACAACTTAGACTTGGATATCAAAATTTCTTTAGCTGAAGTACCTAAATAAATGCCATGTGAAAAATTATTTTTACACTCCAAATTAGAAAAATAAAAATTACTACCTCTTTGGAAGCTAACTCCTTCGCCAATATAGTTGTTAACCTTTACTGAATCTAAAATAATTTGATTCGAATTCAAAATTACTATTCCGGCATTTAAAAAGTTCTTTCTATGAGTATAAGAAGTAGATTGGTCTGAATAGTTAATAAAATCAATATTTTTAATCCCTGAATTTTTTATTTCACTCATAATTAAAAAAGAGCTCTGAGTATTTATTTGATTGTTTTTTTCAAAATTTAATCAAGAACTATTGAAAACTAATTTAGCTGTAATCCAATTATTTTCACACTTGACCACTCTAAAAATGGCCTGATTAAATCCAAAAGAATTACGCATTTTTACAATTATATTTCCGCAAAATATATCCAATTTTTCCTGAGTACTAAAAATGTATAATGAGTCGCTAATCTTTTCACTTTTTTTAAGCAAACCTGAAATTAAATTTACTCTATTTATGATTTTCGTCCCTTGCTTTCGTCCAATTAAATAAACATTTGATTTCATTATAATTGGTGAAGAAATAGAATAGACAGAATCTACAAGAAAAATGTTTCCTTGATTAATCTTATCAATCGCATTTTGTATTGCATTTGAATCCGCAGGATTTGCTGAAAGAAAAACACTATCTAAACTAGTATCGAACTCCATTACTAGATTAGGAGGGTTATCAAAACGAAAATTACTTAGATTGTGTTCAATAAAAATAATTGGAAATCTAATTCTTTCTTTAATGCTGAGTGGAGCAAATTTTTTCCATATAAAAGCCACGAATAAAGTAAGCAAAAATAGATATATAAATTTTATCTTCATAAATTTTAGCCGGAAGCACCTAATATTCTCAATAGTTTTTATTTGAAAATAATCATTTTTAATAACGCCAATTTTCTATTTACAGGGTGTTTTACTTTCTCGTGATTCCTGTAGTCTTTTATTATTACATTCATCGATTCACTCGTCATTCAATACCTATATATAGCTAAGATCGAAGAAAAAGTAAGCATTTAAGTTAGCTTGCCAATAAAGTCTATTGAGTCTTTCAATATTAACTTTTTGCAGGATTTTTGATCAAATTTTAATTTGTCCAATCTTAATGGACTCTTACAATTTGCAAATTATTGTATTCGTTTATTATGGCCTCCCAAACAAATTTTTGCTCATATCTACTAGTTATCATTGCTCTTGCGTTTTTTCGTAACTTTTCTGTGGTTAGTCTATCCTGAACAATTTCATGCATTTTATCGACAATGGCCCTAATGTTTTTTTGTGGAATTATATAACCATTCACACCGTCATAAATTATTTCATTACAACCATTAATATTGGTTACTATAGAAGGTAATCCCATTGCTCCTGCTTGCATCACCACATTAGGAAACCCCTCTCTATAACTGGGAAAAACTAGGCAGTCAGCAATTGCAAAATAGGGCCTTACATCCGACTGATGGCCAACTGAAATAATATTTTCGTTGGCATCAATAAGTTTTAGTGTTTCTTGCTTTAATGGATATAGGTCGGACTCATAATTCCCTACCAAAAGTAAATTACATTTTTGATAACTAATTTGAAAAATATCAAAAGCCTTTACTAACTCATTGATACCTTTATCCCCTACCAATCTACCTACAAAAATAAAAACAAAGTTATTTGACTTTATCCCTAGCTCTTCTTTTAAATCTGAATCATTTGAGAAGAGATTGGGATCGAAATATTCTGTATCTATACCGTTAGAACTACCATTTGCAATTACCATTAATTTTTCAGAACTACAAAATCCACATTCTTCAATAATTCTGCTAAGTCCAAACGAATTAGGGTATATCTTGGTTGCGCAAGCATATGTTATTTTCTCAACAATGTTAAGAATTCTTCTTTTGAAGCCGTTAACTTCTAATAAAGGCAAACCAGCAACAGTATGTAATCTAATTTGAACTCCTGCAATTTTTGCAGCAATCATACCAATAGTTCCTGCTTTGGGTGTATGTGTATGAACTATTAAAGGCTTTACCTGCCTGAAAAAACTATATAATTTCCAAAGAGCAACTAAATCTTTTAGTGGAGTAATTTTTCTGGTCATTTCTACAACAAAAACATCAACGCCCTCCTGTTGATTGACATCCATTAGTGATTGACCTTTACTTGAAACCCCAACAACATCAAACCCATTATTTGACATAAATTTGAGCTGACCCTTCAACAATGTTTTTAAGGATTGAGGTACAGTTGTTATACGTACTAGCTTAGGCTTCATAAGTTTTTTTATACCATTTCTGAAAACAAAAAAATGACCAAACTTTAAATGTATTATCTTTTTTCAGATTTAAATGATCTTCTACTATTTTCGATATTACTCCACCCTCGAAGATTTTCTGTTTATCAATAAATGATTTATCGATATAAGAGAGTAATTCAGAGCGTAAATCAGAACGTAGCCAATCACCCACAGGAACTCCAAACCCTTTTTTAGATTTATTTAAAAACTCTTTAGGAAAATACTCTTTAAATGCTTCTTTGAGTACGTGCTTTTTGTCCCAACCATTCATAAGATAAGAATCAGGTAATTGATTAGTTAGATCCCAAAGTTCCTTATTTAGAAAGGGAGCTCTGCATTCTAGAGAAGTAAGCATGCTTGTTCTATCTACCTTAACTAACATATCGCCTTCTAAACATAAATGTTTATCAATTGTCCTAAAATGATTAATCGAATCATTGTTATCCCTTATTATTCCTTTATAATAAGCTAGAATATTAGGTACAAAAATATTTGATCGAAGTATATTTTTTAATTCAACTTCACTAAAACCTAAAAAAATTATATTGTAATAAAAATCTCTTTCGTAATTAATAGAATTAAAAAGCTTGTTGATTTTAAACCTCAGGCCTCTAGTATCTTGCTTACTAGTCATTAATTCATTTACCAGAGGTAAAATTTTTAAATGCACCCCTTGAGGAATAAACGAAGTATATTTATGATTTAATTTTCCTATATAGTATTTATTATATCCTCCAAAAACTTCATCGCCACCGTCTCCTGTCAATGCTACCTTTACATATTTTTTTGATTTTTGAGATACAAAATAGGTGGCAAGAGCCGAAGAATCAGCAAAAGGTTCATCAAAATTTAAAATAATTTCATCAATATTGGAGGTTAAATCTTTTTCTGAAATAATAAATTCGTGATGATTACTATTTATTAGTTTTGAAACTAAACGAGATTTATCCGATTCATCAAAAGATTTTTTGTCAAAACCAATTGAAAAGGTGTCAATTTTTTTCTTTTGTTGTTGTGCCAAGCATAAAGAAACTATAGAAGAATCAACACCTCCAGATAAAAAGGTGCCGAGTGGAACATCGGAGATAGACCTAGAAAGAACACTACTATAAACCAATTCATAAGTTTTTTTAATGGAATCATCTTTAGAGTTGATTGAAAATATATTTTGATTATGTTTTGTTTCATGAATAATAAAGCTATTCAAATTACAATCAAATTCGATATAATGATTTGCTTCTAATTTACAAATTCCTTCATACATTGTAAATGGTGCTGGTATATATGTTAATTGAAAATATAATGATGCACTATACTTACTAATTTCAGGTTTTACTGGAACAATTGAAACAATTGACTTTAACTCAGATGCCCAAATAAAACTTTCACCTGTCTTAGTATAAAATAATGGCTTTTCTCCAAAAAAGTCTCGCGCGATAAAAATTTTGCCTTTCAGTTATTTACGCAGTTCCAAAATGAATTCTCGGAATGTAATTATCTACGGGGCAGGTGAGGCGGGCTTTGCTACCAAACGTGTGTTAGAATTTTATTTTTAGGCGATAATACACTTAAGCTATACAATTCTTTATAGTCATCATTATTTTGAAAAATAATATTTACGTCGTTATTGAAACCATATCTCAATAAACGCAAACTGACTTTTGAAATAAGTTTCACTCTAAAATCAGTAAAATTATACCCGAGTCCACTTATAGCACATACGATTCCATTAATATTTAAACCCTTAGCTATAATCGATCCATAAATTACTGGTTTTAAAGAAATGAGATGAATTATATCAGCTTTTATTGTATTGAAAAGTCTATAAAAATCAAATAAGGTAATTAATTCCTTAACAGGGTTTATGCCTGAACGAGAAAAAGTGAAGTCAATAAAATTGATCCCTTTATTCATTATTTCATGGGACCTTCCAGTATTACTTGCAGCAACATAAACCTCAAACCCTTCCTGCTTAGCTGCTTCAGCTATCAATAGTCGATGAGATATAAAATACCAATCAACATTAACAACAAAAAGTATACGTTTTGGCACGTTAAATATTTAAAATAAAAAAAGGATTATACATATTTGCTTAAAAGCTGCTCCTTTCTTGTTAGTCCTAGAGAAAAAGAAAATAATACCCAGAAAAAAATAAATCTTGAACCATTATGAGAAAATCCATACAATATTGCTGGAAATAAAACAAAAAATAATGAAAGGAAACCCCACTGCAGTGAAATTTTTTTAGCCCATAAAAAAATAACATATAAAAAAAGGCACCCGGCAAAAAAACCATAGGTCATGAAAAAATGTGCAAATGTAGAATGCACCTCATGCCCCAAAATGGTATTCAATTTATGACTACCAATACCGAAAAAAAATTCTAAAACATCATCATAAAGAATATATCCTCTCGCCTCCAATGAAGAATCATTTTCCTCTAAGGCATTTGAAAATCTATTAATCAAGACATTGTCTTCCGAACTCAAAAAATTCATAAAAAAGTCAAATTTGTATATAGCAAAGCAGGCAAAAAATAATAAAAAACCTCTTAAATTCAGAGATGTCCAAATTAATATAAAAAATAAGTTAGATATTATTGCAGCCTTGCTCAAAGAGTAAATGGAGATAAGGAATACGATTGTGTATAAAATAAATTGTAATTTCTTTTTATCAATTAAAATGTACTTAAAAGTAAGGTATAAAATACTCATTGAACAAACAGAGTAATAGCCAAGTTGATTTGGGTTATTGAATGGTCCTTTAGGTCTTCCTATTTCGGCTAATCCTTCTACACTGAGTGCAGGTGTAGACAATACAGTGTATATCAAAACTAATATAGGGCAAATAACGAAAAGTAAGCCAAACAATTTAAAGTTTAGTTTAGAGAAAAAATGGGTTAAACCCAAAACTATAATGAGATTAAAAAATAAAAAGACTAAATCATCAAAATACAAATTCGAATTTTTAAATATTACTTGCATTAAAGAACAAAACATAACTAAAAACAATAAAAACAAAATACATATTTCAATTTTATGATTATTTTTTAATTTCGCTTCAATAATTTCAATAATGGCGATAATAAATAATAACAATTGAGAAATTTGAAGTGTCCCTGAAGCTCTAAAATAAAAAGGCAAAAGTACAAAACCAAGCGTAAAAAAAATATTTTTTAATGAAGATATATTCATAAAGAGATTTATAACCCTGTATAAAACTTGAACCAACAATTATAAAAAACTTGCGCCGTCTTTAATCTCAATCGCTTTGTTAATTAGCTGACTTGCCTGTTCACTTCTGGAAAAACTATTAATATAATCTATATTAGGTTTGTAAAATTCAGGATATTTAAAATCTAAATAGAACTCTTCTAATATTTTAACTATCTCTTTTATTGAATCTATATTAATACCACAACCTGTCAATTTCAGTAATTGATCTAATTCACCAAATTTAACAGCATTTGTACAAATAATTGGCCTAAGGGACTTTAAATACTCAAAAAACTTTCCACTAATATCACCGTCAGAGGTTGACCTAGAATTGGATAACAATAAACAAAAATCTGCATATCGTTGAGATTTTTCTATCTCATCCTTGGGATGATAACCCAAAAATTCAACAACTTCATCAATATTATTCTCCTCTATGAATTTCTTGATTCCATGAACTTTTGTCCCATATACCTTCAGAATAACTCTCTTATTATGTGTTAAATTGAATTGCCTTAGAGCAAACACAATTAACGAAATATCATGATAACCATCAATGAATGATCCAGTATAGATTATGTAATTCGAAACCAATTTTTTATTAAAACTCAAGTCTGAAGTATTGACAGACCCCTCAAATCCATTGAAGGAAACATAAACGTATTTTTTGTGTAATTTTCCTAATTTTTTAGACATCCCATGAGACACGCAAGTTATCATTTCTGAATTTTTTACTACTCTTTGCTCAAATATTCTAGCCAAATGCTTTTCTATGTAGGAAACTTTTAAAACAGTTAATTGACTCCATAAATCTCTGTAATCACAAATCCAAAATATTTTTGGATTCTTTACTTTAATTGATGATGCGATCAAATGCGAAGCGATAGGTCCAGATGTACTAATCATCATATCAAAATCAAAAGAACTATTCTTAATAAAATCCTTTGATTTTTTGTACCAAATATTTCTAGGCTGCCCAAAAAGCAAGAGCCCAGGAAATCGCAATCTAAACTGCTTTAAAATCCTTATAAAACCAGGACTAAAAGCCTTCATAAGAGAGTTATTTCTTACACTAATCACTCTTATATTTTTTAAGTCTATTTTCAAGTCTAATGGCCCATCTATTGAGATTTTATCCGATGTTAAAACAGTAATACTGTGACCCATATTTGCCCAGACAAGAGCCCAGCTTAACGGACGATATGTTCCAATAGTATTCATTGGTGGCCAATTATAACTAATTATCAGAATCTTCATTTTAATTAGCAATTTCAATTAACTAACTTCCAAATATTCAAAGCAAGTTTAAAATATTTAAATTCAGACTTGAAATAAAGATGACTCCTTCTTCTCCGATTTATATATGAATCAAGTTGATCGGTTGTCCAAGACATTTTCTTCAAAAAAAAGATTTTATCACGTTCGATTTCTGCACTTTCAAAAGGCGCCTTTAAAAGGATTCTCTGACAATCATGCTTTTGCGCTTGACCAGTCATTAGAAGTGACGAATAATGTACTTTCCTTTTGTCTATATTGAATTTTTTCGGCAAAATATAGGCCTGATAAAACCTTGTAAATACAGATTCATAATGCTTGTGAGGGTAAGGAATATAATTATAATTCGTTTTAAGAAGTTCTAAAACTTCATTATTATCAAATTTAAGATAATCTAAAAATTGAATCAGTCTCTTTCGGTAAATTACTTGATATACAAATAAATCAAGTAAACCAATTAATGGAATCTTATGCCTTTTAATTCCATTTGCCCTTAAAATATCAGTTATATTCGCTTTGTCTAACTTAAACCAATTCCATCCCTTAGGCATTTTAATGCCTTCAGTGTATCTGTTATGGCCATTTAGTATATATTTTACATCAAATTTCTTTGATGCGTCATAGAGTGTAGCTATTAATGCATTATCAGTGAGTAATTCTACATCAACAACATCAGCATCAAAAAAGGCTTGCATTCCTGAAACAAAATCTCCCCATTCAACAACATGAGTATACAGATCTACACCTAATTTTGAAATTAAATTATTGATATTTTTTTGACTTTCAATCGAATTCCAACCGTTATCAAAATGAACTGCCAAAGGTCTAAGGCCCATTTGAACTGCCATAACCAAAACATAAGAGCTGTCCACACCTCCTGAAACTCCCACGATACAATCATATTTTTTTCCTTTGCCCTGTTTTTTTATTTCGCCAACTAATGGAACTAAATCACGTGGTACAAAATGGCTATTCTTCTTTTCAAAATCCGAACAATAGTTACAATTACCAACGCTATCGAATACTATATCTTCTACAGTATCATCCAAAAAACAACGAGCACATATTTGATTTTCCATAAATTATAAAATATTGTAATTAATTAAAACTCCTTTGTGTGGCCCTGAATATATAAAATAGGATCCAACACCTACAGCTTCTAAATTAAGATCACGGCAAATATTAAAATCATTAAGACTCCCTATCCCGCCTGAATATATTAATGGCACAGTTACTAATTTTTGAAAATAATTAACCAAACCAAAGTCAATACCAGATAAGGTCCCCTCTTTATTAACAGATGTTAATAAAATCTCTCCAATCTCAATATTATTCAAATAATCAATAAACGCTTCAATTGATTTAAAGCAATTCAGTCCATTTTTCAAGCGGTATTTCCCAAAAATATTCTTTTCAACATCTATTCCAACAACAATACTCTGACCCCCAAAATTTTCAATAAATTGCTCAATATTTCGTGGGTTAGTTGAGGCCAAAGAGTTCACTCCAACTTTCTCAACACCCAAACTAAATAGATTTTTAGCCTGACTGATAGTATTTACTCCTCCAATGTAAGTAAGCGGCATGAAACACTCTGAAGAAAGATCAGATATGAAATCAAAATCTATGCAATTATTTTTAGTTGCACCGATATCAATGATGCAAAGTTCATCTACTTCAAATTCATTAAACAATCGAATGGCGTTAAGTGGGTCTCCAACATATTGGTGACTCTTAAAGTTCACGCCTTTAACTAATCGCCTATTTTCAATTAAGAGTATTGGTATTATTCTCATACACTAAGAGCAAAATTTTTCAATAAAGATTTTCCCAAATGAATGACTTTTTTCAGGATGAAATTGAGCACCAATTATATTATCTTTTTCATAAAGAGCGCAGAAATCGTTCCCAAAATGTGAAACACCAGTCGTAAACTCCATATCATCACTAACATGGTATGAATGAATAAAATAGAATCTACTTTTTCCATTGTAGCAATCATAAAAAAAAGATTCCTTAAACAACTTAACCTCTCGCCATCCCATGTTTGTAGAAGTAGGTGAAGAAATAAATTTCGAAACTTCCCCAGGTATTAGGCCTAGTCCAGTAGTATTACCCTCCTCACTGTACTCTAAAAGAACTTGCATCCCTAAGCAAATTCCCAAAAGTTTGGATCCTTCAATTTGAACATAATTCCTTATAGCTGTATCGAAACCACTTAAGACTAGCAAATTCATACCAGTACCAAAATGACCGACTCCTGGAACTATTACTCTTGCAAAATTTACTATTTCCCGGGGATCTTGTATTAATACTGGTTTTTTTCCCAAATACTTCAAGATATTTTGCAATGACCCTAAATTTCCTAAACCATAGTTTATAATACCTACCTCCATTAAAATTTATTTTATTTTATAATGTTTTTCTAGTTCATCTAAATAATCTGACAATTTCAAATGCATCAAATCATTGAATAATAAATCACTTTGAATATTTAAGACATAATGTAACATTTTATTCAATATAAATTGCATGTCTATATTATGTACAAACGACAAAGATCTATTAAAATACCCAAATAAAGTGATGTCATCATGGATTAAAGATAGATAGACATCATTGTATCTAGATAAATAAAGGTCAAGGCCAGTAAGATATATGTTCGATGGTTTTGAATTATAAAGGTTCAATAATAATTCAACACCAGCAATTAATTCCATTCCATCTAATATCCGACCACTGAACTGGCTTTTTATAACATTATAGTTTTTAGTCGCTTTTTTAGATTCGCTGGACATATCACCACTCCATATTAAGGTAATTCCTTTGTGCCTATCTTTTAATCTAGTATAAATATTTTTAAACTTTGCCTCTGTCGTATAGAGTATTAATTTTTCAAAAGGAATGTAATTATGACCAAAAAAATCTGGAAGTCCAAAATAAATGTAATAGTCATAATTAGGCATTAATTCTGTAACGCATGATGGCCCAATAATACAAACGGATTTGTTAGAAAAAATACTTTCAGGCAGTAATTTGAATTCACTGTATTCGTTTTTTTCAGCAAATGATTTCGCCAGATTTTCAACAACCTTACTAAAAAGATCTAAATCAACTGCATTGAAAACATCATTATCTAAACGATGGTTAATTTCATACAATACATTACTTAGGCAATTACGCGGATTCTTTGAAAATAATTCTTTACTGGTAATTGCCGCACGAGAAAAATCACCATTCAAAGTTTCTGCAATTTTCTTTATTAGGAGTGGATAAGTTTCATCATTTATTTTAAAAGACTTAAAATATGTATTTCGAAATAAATATGAGAATAATTTTTTTCCTATTCGACTTGCTGTGTAATCTTTATGTAAATAAAATCTAAAATCATCCTTAAAATATGCTAGTAATATTGCATATTCAGTTTTTGTTAGAATCTTCCGAAAAATTGGCTTTGATGAAAATATAAATATTTTCTTACTTATTTCATTATATTTCATTCCGTTATAATCGCAAATTCTTAATTACAGATTATTATTTCAATACACTTAATATTAATATATGAACTATTTCGCAACCTCACTAACAATCCCGTTTTCTACCTTTATTAATCTATTACAGAATTTTAAATTTTCTAGATTATGAGTAGTCATAATAATTGTCCCTGAAAAATAATCAAATACTTTATTTAATATTCTTTCTTCCATGCTTGGATTCAAGGCACTCGTCGGCTCGTCAAGTATTAATAACTCCGCCTCCCTGTAAAGTACTCTAGCTAAACCCAATCGCTGTCTTTCCCCACCAGAAAGAGTTACACCCCTATCCCCAAGCTCAGTATTAAAACCATCTTTTAATGATTCAATAAGGGTCGCAAGTTCTAACAACTCACAAACTCGGGTTACTTTCGCCATATCCAATTTATCTCCAAGAATAATATTGTTAAGTACAGTATCATTCAAAATAAAAAAAGACTGAGCCAAATAATTGACTCCTAACTCATTAATGGGCAATTTATGACCGGATTCAGTTTCAATTGTTATTTTACCAAACTGCGGAGTACTAAGCCCTGAAATAATGTCTATAAATGTACTCTTTCCTCCGCCGCTTGGACCAAAAACTCCAATTCTGTCATTTTTACAAATAACAAAAGAATCAATATTTAATGCGACTTTTATTGATTCTGGGTACGAATAAGAAAGACTTTTTATTACAATTGATTTAAAATTGACGGTATTCGTTTCTCTGAAATTTTCAGATTTAGCAAGGCATTCGACCCGAGAATTAATTAATGACTCAATTAAGTCACGAGATGAAGCAATTTGAGTTAGAGATTGATTGATCACTTGAATACTTGGTAGCATCTTTAAAATAGCTATAATGATTATAGTTAAATTAAACAAATTACCCCGAAAAACATATCCAAAATTGATTAAAAAAGACAATAAAACTATCGCACAAAGTATTAATGCTTCTAAAAAATATCGCGGTGCATAAGTATAGAGCGAAATTTTTATAGTTGACTTTGAAAACTGTTTGCAATAAATAATGAACTTATCAATGAATAATTCAATTAATCCATATATTTTTATTTCTCTTATTCCTGCAAATGATTCAGACACGATAAAAAATTTGCTACCGTTCGCATTTAGATTAATGAGGCCCAATGCTTGTGTTTTTGCTCTAAATATTTTGGAGAAACTCCAAAAATATATAACAAAAACAAGTAAGATAATAATTGTCGCCTTGAAATCAATGTAAAATAGCAACCCGGTAATAAAAACAACAATGGCTAAATTAGAAATTAACATTACCAACGGTATAATCCCTTGATATATTGACTGCTTGACATCAGACAAGACCATTCTTGTAAAATCAGACGATTTTTTAGTATTGAACCAATCTAATTTTTGACTCAATAAAAGATATAAACGATGGATTGAAACTTTGGCTTCGAAATCCAATGCAAATGAGAACTGAAGCTTAGAAATAATATACTTATAATATTGAGTGGCGACAATTGCAATTAATCCTAGGAAAATTAGCGTAATAAAGAAATGTGAGTAATCAATCTGATACTTTTCCACAATATAACGGGCTATATCATTTGACTGAATATATTGATCATCCTTGATGGTTCTAAAAAATGGCAGAATCACTGAAAACCCTAAAAGATCGATGAATCCTCCAAAAATCATACCAATAAAAAGAATACGAAATCTTTTTCTAAATGCATTGTCAGATTCACTTTTAATATAATTAAGCAGGTTTTTTATCGCATAATAGTAACTTTCCATCTATTGAATTCTTTTATTATTTATAGTTTATATCCAAAAAATCTATCCCACAATTAAAAGCGAAATTCGCATCAATCTCACTATCGCCAATGTAAATAGCTTTACCTGGGATCGCTTTAAAACTTTTATATGCCAAGAAAGAATCTATACTTGGCTTGGGTTGATATTCATTGGCATAAATTATTAAATCTGGCTTACAAAATGGTCCAAAATCTGTTTGATTAATTTTATTTTTTTGCTGAATCACATTACCATTAGTAATTATATCATATGACTTCCCCATGGAATACAATTGTTCTAAATAACATTTTACTTTAGAATTAATATTTAAGAGATGAGGTAATCTAATACCTCTCATAAGATCGAAAAATTCATTAATATTCAATAAAGACTCATACTTTCCAGTCAATTTTTGAAAAATGTCTTTTCTCCCATGATTACTAAACTCATTTATTAAGAAACCAAAGATGTCATTTTCACAATAACCACAATTATTAGCTTTCTTTGAAACTAATCTATATACTTCAAATAAATAATCTTTTTCGAAAATAATAGTGTCATCTAAGTCGAAAATTATGTTTGAATACCTTTCAAAATGAACTTCACTCATATCTATAAAGTTCTCTGTAAATTCTTACAAACTCAGTATTCCATCTAATATTTAAATCTTTAAATTCATAGAGATCTATACTTGACAAAACCGCAATCAATGGTAAATTGATACCAAGACCGAGGGCTGCAACACTCGTACCTTGCAATCTGGGGTTAGATTCAATTAGTAAATAATTGTCATTATGATTTTTCTTAAATTGAAGACCAATTGGACCATCAACATTAAGTGAATCTAATATAAACTTAGAATCTTCAATAATTTTACAATCATTTATAAACTTACCAGCAGTTGAAATACCTGAATTCATTTTAGTACGCAACCTAGGTAAAACAATTTTTACTTCTCTTTTATGTACGATGCAATCAACAGTCACTTCATCACCTGGTAAATATTCAGTTAACATTATGTCAGGATAATCATGGTTGTCAAGAATGGCAGTCAATTCCCTCAAATTTGAAATTAACGAAGAGGGCTTATCATAAACTAATCTATTAAATGAATTAAACTTATCATCTAATATTCTAACCCCTCTTGACCCATTTGAATCTTGCAATTTAAATACAATCCGTTTGGAAGGGTATCCCAATTCCTCAGCAGCGCTGATAAGTTCATTCCTATTCGTGACAAGGACTGACTTTGGAACAGGAAAACCTAGTGATTCCAAATGTTTATTCAGAAGATACTTATTATTTATTACTTTAAGAGAGTCCAATGGAGATACGATTACATTAATCCCCTCATCTAGAAATAAACTTTTATTCAAAGAAAGATAATATAACTCATTCGTTACCAATGGGACAATAACGTCAATTTTAAGTTTCATTGACAGTTCTAAAAGCTTTTCAATGAAAAAAGGTGACGTTGCTTTTGGAATCAAATAAAAAGGAATGTCTAAAAAACTTCCACTTGCATTGATATCAGCATCACAACTAAAAATATTAATTCTCGCGTCATCTGATAACGCGGAAATTATTCCTGGGCCTCCAGGAGAACCGGCCCCTGTTACAAGTACATTAATCTTCATCATATATCATGCGCTTTAAATCAAATGCTTCCGCAAATCGAGTTCCTATTTGAACCCCCCTAACTCTGGCTAACCCATAAATAAATGAATCGTCAGCGTAATCACGGTGAGACTGAGATTCATATTCTTTTAGTGCGGCAATTTTTTTTAACATGTTCTCTTCATCAACCGGAAAATAATATGAGCTTGTAAAATGAAAATTGTTCCAAGGTAATTCGTAAGAGAGGATTGAACTAAACTTAAATGCTCTTAGTGCTTCATGTGCAATGGTCTGGTGATCCTGATGTACGTCACTAATTGTCGGAATGAAAATCATTGAAGGTCTTATTTCATTTCGCAACTTTATCATATCATTTAAGATATCTTGTCGATGAAAATTGAAAGTCCTTACTTCATAATTAAATAAAACAAGGTTTTCAGGTTTTATACCTAATACCACTGTTGCCAATTTAACTTCTCTGACTAAAATATCCTTAGGAAAATGGGGCAAAACCGATTGCTGGCATGCTGAGAATGCAACATAGTATACGTCCCAGCCACTTTTAATTAACTTATTAATTGTTGCCCCACATCCGAACTCTCCATCATCAGTGTGAGGAGCTAGTACAAGCGCTGTTCTCCGAGATTTCATATTTGAAATATTATATTTATACTAAATAAAAAAGTCTTATTTATAAATTTAAATAACCTTTTTCAGATTAAATCTTTCTGGATAGAATTCAATTATCACAAAATAAAAATCAAAACTCCTTTTTAAACAGATGATTATTTACTTTTCTCTTCTCGCCTCTTGTATAAAATATTTTTTGTAATATAAATCCTGAATTTGTCAACAACTCACATGTTTCATTATAATCACTTCTTGTTTCACAAAGTTCAATCATTATACTTTTCAATTTCTTTGAATTAGCAATATAGTCCTTGGCCCCTCTTAAAACTAACAATTCATTTCCATCAACATCGATCTTTACATGATCAGGTTCAAATTTGATGTTACTTAAAAAATTGTCAAGAGGACTTCCAAAAACACCTTGCCTATGAGAAATAACGATTTTTGATTGAAACGTATTTAAATCATTGTCAAAAGATTGTTCTGATCCTCCCCAAAGAAGTGAGGGGCAATTTAAAGTAGAATATCCTTCACGATCATGAATTGCAATTGGATATGGTATGATCAAATTCTCAAAATTGTTTTTTTTAATATTCAAAACCAATAAAGCAAAATTTAAAGCCTCAGGTTCAATGGCTACAACTTTGTGACCATTGAGAGCGGCATAAAGCGAATAAGATCCTATATTCGCTCCGATATCTAATAAAACTTCTTGTCCATCAAAATTATCGATCCACTCTAGGGTTTCAGGTTCTTTTGTTAAAAACCTCGTACTTCTTCTTCTTGTTTCGTAGCCAAAATCTGCCAAATACAGTTTTTTTAACCCAAATTTTACAACATCAAATTGATTTAGCCTTTGGGTATCAAAAAATTTTATTAATCCTATACGTTTAAGATTCATTTTTATCAAAAACGTCTTTATGTTCTCTTTTACTGTATTTTTCATATTTTACGATAAATTTTAATATATATTAAAATAATTAAATTAAGGTTAAACTTTATTGCTTTTGAAATTACAAGATAGTCAACTAAGGTTTTCTACTAGTAATCATCATGTGAGAGCTAAGACCTAACTGCGCTATTTTAGACTGCAAATTTTCAAGTTCGCTTTCAAATAGATAAGTTAACAAATTCTTCCAGTACACATCTTTGATGTGCGCGCTGTTCTTCTGCAAAATACCAATATCTAACTTGCCGGGTGTAATAGCTTCAATTACTTCAAAGCCGTTTTTTACCAATAAGCCGGAAACAGATTTGGGATTCATAAAGTTTAAATGATGCGGAGGAGATAACGCTTTTGAGTGTTCTCTAAGCAACTGAATGTCAATCCCCATTCCGCTTAAAGTAGTAAATATGAAAATATCATCTGACTTCATATTATCAAATACGGTTGTCAGAAAAATATTCGGATCGTGAAGATGTTCAAAAAGTTCAAAACTGACATAGCATTTTCTACCTTTCGGAAGATCGCCTTCTTTGATTTCTTCCATAAATTTCTCAATCACCGACAGCCCTTTTTGTCTGCATATTTCTGCTAAGTGAACTGAAGGCTCTATGATGATTGCTTCTATATCCAGTATTTTTTTTATCTCTTCATCAAAAACACCATAACCACCTCCAATATCAACAAGGTATTGTATTGGATTTTCATTATTCAAAGCTAGGATTTTCTCCTTAACCAGTTGAGCTTTGGGCTTCCACAACTTTTCTCTCCTAGAATTTTCTGTAACTTTATAAAAAGTAGTTGCCCAGAATTTAGTGGAGGGAGAATCTGTGTAATATGCATTAAACGCATCCATAGTAGGGCGTGGACTTACATATATGGTGCTGCAGTTAGGACAAAGTTTATATTGGAAATTACATTTTTCAGCCCAGAAATGCCCTTCCCCGCCACATGCAGGGCAGGCAATTTCGTTTTTCTCCGCGTTAGCAAAATATGTGACCGTATCCTCAGCAGTGAGCTTGAGGTACTCATTAAAAACTACTTCCGGTCTGATTTCTTCTTCTGTTATTTTCATAAAATTGGTTTAAAATGCGATAACATTACAAGGCACCCCGTCTGCAGCATTGATTTGTAAAGGAGCTATGACCACCACTTTAGGGATGTCATTGATAAATTCCAGATTCATATCTTCTAATACCAAAATATCATTATTTATTAAGAAGTTAATATGTGCCGATTTACCTTCAGCTCTATCTATTTTGCTTGTAAGAGATATCAAGTCAAATCCAAAAACTCTGAGTTTAGGAAATTTGTTTTTAAATAGGGTTGCGAACTTTGCAGGAATTACAGGTTGACGTGACCAATAAATCTCCTTATACCTGTTTGCTCCGAATCCGGTCTTTAAAATTAAAATTTCTATATCTGCAGCAAGGGTATCCAGTTTAAACTCAACCTCCTCTATCGTACAATTCAGAAAACCGATCTTATGGAAAATCCAGAAAGACGGAGGATAATCATTACTTTTTTTTCCTTCATTGGAAAAATGATAAGGAAAATCAATATGTGTGCCGATATGAGCCGGAAATGTAAAATGAAGATTATTGGAAGTGTCTCCCTTATCAATGGAACTAATCGGTTCAATTACAATTTCACCTACTGCCCCACCATAGACAGGGGTATCAGAATCAATAAAATGTGATAGATAAACGGGTTGCATTATACTAACTTATACAATTCAGAATAGGCAAGTATGGTTTGTCGCAACCATTCATCGTTGTCGATATATTGCTTTTCCACTTTCCCTATCCCTTTTGTCAAAATACAACCAATTTTATCGGCTTTGTTTTTTTTGTCCTTTGACAAGGCGTTTACATAATTTGAAATATTTGCTTTGGTAAACTCGAAAGATGGCATATTCCTTAAAAGAATGAGATGCATCTGATCAAACTGTATAGAATTGATGAATCCGAGTTGAAGTGAAATATAGTTCGCCAAATCCATACCAAGTGTTATTGCTTGACCATGAGGAATTGTGTAATGAGTAATGGCTTCCAAAGCATGACCAAAAGTATGTCCGTAATTAAATATATGCCTGAGGGATTGATCAAATTCGTCAATCTCAATAATCGCCTTTTTTATCCGGAGACTATTTTTAATAAAATAGCCTAGTTTTGACCGATCACTTAAAAGCTCACTAATCTGGCTGGTAATTTCATCTGCCAGTTCAATGCCCTCAGTAAAATAATAGTGTAACATTTCACCAATTCCAGATCGTATTTCAGATTCGGTCAGTGTATTCAGAAAACCTTTATATATATAAATATTAGAGGGAGGATTAAATGTCCCTAGCAAATTCTTAAAGCTGTCAAAATTTATGGAGCTTTTACTCCCAATACAACTATCACATTGGGCTAACAGCGTTGTAGGCAAAAATTCCCACACTACGCCCCGGAAAATAATAGATGAAATAAAGGCAACAATATCCTGTGTAATTCCTCCTCCAACTGCAACCAAACGATCGTCTTTGCGAACCTTTAATTTTATCAAATCTCTTATAATTTCCTGACAGTAATTGATCGTTTTATTTTGTTCATTACTTTCTATCCTAACAAGCCTTGCTGAAGGTATAATGACATCAAAATTCTGGCCAAAAAGATGAATTACCTTTTGGTCTACAATGAATATCACATTCGGGTTTTCCGCTAAAGAGAGCAATTGCTTGCTTAAGTCTTCAACAAATTTAACTGAATAGGTGCCAACGATTTTAGATGATACTTTAAAATCATCAAACATTTGTAAAGCCTCCATCTACTATAATATTTTGTCCCGTTATGTACTGATTCAGGTTACTCAACAAAAAAACTACCACATTTGAAATATCCCTTGTTTCAGCCATCCTTTTGAGGGGTATCTGTTTGGAAAGATCTGCCATTTCAGATTCATTTAGGTTTTTTCTTGTAAGGTCTGTTAAAACAAAACCAGGCGAAACTGTGTTGACCAATATATTATATCTGGCTAAATCGTTGGAGCAACCAACGGTCAGACCATGAATTCCGAATTTGGTAGCTGAATAAACAGCTCTTTTCCCCTTACTAATTACTCCAAATATGGACGCGATGTTTACAATCCGTCCATATTTGTTCTGTATCATTATAGGAGAAACTGCATTAAGCATTAGAAACGGAGAAGTCAAATTCACTTTTAATGTATCATCCCAGTCTTGGACCATGGCATTTTGGATCGGATTCAAACGATTGATGCCAGCATTATTAACAAGCCCGTCTAGCCGATCGTATTTTTTTATAACGTTTAGAAATTGATTGATACTATCAGTTTGCAGCAAATCGAGTGTTAAGAATATTTTTTTTTGATTAGCTTTCGCTGCCGCTTTATTCAAAGTCTCTATTTCTTTCGGATTTGTTCCGGTAATCAGTACAGTGGCACCCAACGCACATAAATCATCAGCAATCTGCTTTCCTATCCCTCTTGTTCCGCCGGTAATTAAAATTCTTTTCTTGCTAAAATCGAATTGCATAATTTTATTTAAAGATCAAGGTTTCTGAATATTATACTTTGCTCTCCATTCCTCGTCACTGAAATAAATATTAAACACCAGTTTCATGGTTTCGAAGGCATCAGAACTATTCCCAGACTGAATTTTGGTGTCATTCAAAATCGCATCAGCAAATTCAAAAATTTCATCTCTCCAGGAATTATCCTGCAAAAACTTAATGGTTTTTGATTCCATTTGTCCATTATCAGAGTCTTCATCCCTTTTCCCAAAAACAATTTTTTCTTCACCGTAGCTTTTGGAACCGGAAAGTATCCCTGAAAGTTCAATATAACCCTGTGTTAAAGAAATGTCTAAACTAAATTTATGCTGCCATTGTGTAGCACTAGAGTTTAGCATTGCAATTCTGCCGGATTTATCTTTCAGGAGCGCATAGGCATTGTCCTCCACGTCATGTTTCCAGTAGTCATTAGATATGTAACTTTTAACATCTACGAATTCTCCACAAAACAAACGCATGAGATCTACCATGTGAATCCCTTGATCGAGGAGAATTCCTCCACCGGCAAGTTCACGCCTGGATCTCCATCCGCCTGAAAAAGGAATCACCCGACTTTTACCATAAACTCCTCGGAGATTGATAATAGTGCCAAGTTCCCCAGATTGAATAATTTGCAATGCCTTCCTGATGCTATCGTGGTACCTATGATTAAATCCATACTTTAATTTCAGTTTCGGATTTTCCTTTTCCACCAACATTACATTTTCGATGTCTTGTACACACATACCTGGTGGCTTTTCGCAAAAAACATGCATCCCTTTTTTTAAACCTGCAATCGTTACTTCCGCAGCTATGTTATTAGTCAGACAAACGAATAAAATATCTAATTCCGTATTTAATAAGGCTTCTGTATTTGAATAAAAGGCTAGTCCGCCTTTTTGAGAATAGGGCTCCTTAAAATTCTGATCGCAAACGGATACAACTTCAAGATTTGGATATTCATCAATAAAAGCATGCCTGCGTTTACCAACTATTCCATATCCAGCTATACCAACTTTAAGTTTTTTCATTAATGTTTCTCTATGAATTATAAATATGATGGATTCAATTTTTGAAATTTAACCAAGTGATCAATTGCAGAATATCCCATTGCCAACACTGCTTCAACTGCATTACCGCCGGTATGAGGTGTTGAGATCAAATTAGGAAAACTAAGTAATTCCATATCAATGGGGGGTTCCTCAGTATAAACATCAATAGCGGCTCCGGCGATCAAGCTGTTCTGAAGTGCGAACTTTAGATCATTTTCATTTACTATTCCTCCGCGAGCCGTATTTATTAAGAATGCAGATTTCTTCATCTTCCTTATTACATGAAGATCTATTAAATTCTCCGTATCTTTTGTCAGCGGAGTGTGAATACTTATAAAATCTGATTCTGAATACAAAGTGTTCTTGTCGACGACTGATACATTCTTTCCAACAATATCATTTATTTCTACTATATCATTTACAAGAATTTTACATTGAAAAACGGTTAAAAGATTTATTAGTTCCTTACCAATATTACCTGCCCCAATAATTCCTACCTTTTTATCTGTCAACTGAATGCCGCCGTTCTTATTCCATGTCCCTATCTTTAATTGGTTAGAAGTCACATAAATGTTTCTACACAATGCCAGCATATAGCCAAGAGCCATTTCAGCTACAGATCTCTTATTAACACCTCCTGTCCATCCGATGGTTATATTTCTGTCTTTACAGGCATTTATATCAATGTTATCCAAACCAACGCCATATTTGGCAATGATTTTTAATTTGGGTAGTTTGTCCAATAATTCAGGAGTTATCTTCTCAAGTCCAACAATAATCCCATCCGCGTCCTTATAAAAATTCGCCAATTCACACTCTGAAATACGGCTTCCTTTTTCATTGACTTCAGCATACGGAAAATGTTTTTTCAACTCTGCAACCAAAAGCTGATTTGTCGAAAACGCGACAGTAGATACCTTTACTTTCATTGATTTATCTTGTATTTTGAGTACAGCGAATCGCTTTTCATTTTATCAGCAACTATAATTAAGTCTTCAATTGTATCAACGGAATCAGCTTCAAAATCAGTAACGCTCATTTGAATTGAAACCAGATTCTCAAGGAACCTATTCATATCAACAGATTCGATAATTTCTAGTCGCGTAGTGGGCAACTTTACATAAGATAAAATTGATTCGCGTGTAAAAGCTATCAGTCCTAACTGTCTGAAATACTCAATTTCTTTTTTAAACTTGGTCGGAGAAGGTATGGGTTCTCTTGACAAATACAAGGCCCTGCCATTTGAAGCAGTGACCACTTTCACGAAGTTAGGGTTCTCGGCTTCAGTTAAATCTTTCAGCCGCGCCATAAGATTTGATACTTCATTCTTCCCAGTGAGTAAAGGCTCAATTACTTCATTAATCATTAGTGGATTAATAAGTGGCTCATCACCCTGTATCATTACCACTATATCATATGTTATGTCGGGAATTTCTTTCTCTACATTTAACAAAGCTTCTGCAGATCTTTCGGTAGCTCTTTCATGCATATTAGATGTCATGATTGCTTTTCCGCCTACACTTGAAATGTATTCATAGATTTCTTTATCGCAGGTTGCCACGTAAACTTCATCTAATAAACCGCACATCTTACTTCTGAAGTAGCAATGACCAATCATAGGCATGCCTTCGATTAATGCCATGGGTTTATTGGGAAACCTTGTCGCTGCCATTCTAGCAGGAATAATACCTAGAATTTTCATTGGTTATCTTTTAAGCATAGTCAATTGGTTTCTTACCATTGTTCCGAGAAACATAGCATCAAATCCGAAGGCAATGAAATTATAGCCTTTGGCAATTTTATCTTCCACTAGTTTATAATCTGGAGGTACCACATGAAAGCCCATCCACTTTTTATATTTTATGGCTGTTTCTTCATATACCTGTAATGCGTCTTTTACTTCCTGCTCATCCCATTGGCCAGGCTTTCCCAAGGAACCTGATAAATCATATGGTCCTATAAATGTTCCGTCAATACCATCAGTCTGAATAATGGCATCCAACTCAAGTATTGCATTGATATGTTCAATCTGAGCGATGAGTTTTATTTCTTTTATCTTCACGTCCCGGTAATGCTCAAAACCAAAACCGTAATTTTGCGCCCTTGCCAAACCTACACCTCTATTACCATTTGGGGGATATTTAACTGCATCAACTGCCTTTTGGGCTTCAGCAGCAGAATTTATTGATGGAATGATGATGCCATCCGCACCTGCATCCAAAACACGTTTTATGATTCTTGCGTTATTCTCTCCCACTCTAACAAAAGCCTTAATCCCTTTTCCTTGAATAGCAATAATCATTTGCTGAGTCTCCGAAAAATCAGTCGTAGAATGTTCTAAATCTATACAAAGCCAATCGAACCCTGCATCTGCCATAATCTCTGCTATAAAAAAATTACTTAAAGTTAACCATGAACCAATAGAACTACCTTTTGATTTTTCCATAAAAAACAAAAATTAAAATTAAAAAAATCAATTACTAATTAATGATATTAAATAAATTATTATATATTAAAATGGTCAGAATTCATATTTTGATAATCATTACGATCCCACTCATATATTCCCATTGATTCATCTAGAATCAGATGTAAAATAATTTGATGTATACACTCCACCATGCCGTAGGTTTTCATTGGAACATAAATTGAATAATCTGCAAGTTTTGTTGATTCATTTTCTGCTTTTAATCCAGAAAAAGCAATAGTTGTAATTTTATTTTCCTTACAGAAATTAAGAACGTTTACAACATTTGCGCTATTGCCACTAGAACTTATCGTAATTACCAAATCTTGAGGTCCTATGCCCTCAATTTTAAGATACTCGACCATTGCTGACTCATAGGAATAATCATTAGAGAGTGCAGTTAATAAAGCACTATCACTTAAGCTTCTTGATAACACACCTCCATTCTTTGAAAAATCTAGTGCCATATGATTTGCAAATGCCGAACTCGCTCCATTTCCAAAAAGATACATTCTACCTTTTGACTTCTTTAGATTGTGAATCAAAAGCTGTATGTCTTCAAAAAACATTTCTGGATTTATTGCCTTCGAGAATCTACAATACTTAGAAACATTCAGACCAATAGATATTGATTCAAAATATGATTTAAAATAACTCATTTTAATTAGTTTTTAATTTTTAACTATCAAGATTTGATGGATTGTTGATTTAACCGCAATATTCTAAATTAATGATACAACTTTTCAATGATTTCTACAACTTTCAACCCCTCCAATGCATTTGTGGTTATCTTTCCACGTTGATTTAGCACATCCACGATATTTTCATATACATAATGATGATTTGCTGCAGAACCTGTATAAGGGCCGTAATCATTGGGTGGATTACTTTTAGCAATTTCTGGCATATTGTAATTTTTAATATGACAGTATTCAACCTCGTTCATGTATTGGCCACCTATTTTAACTGAACCATTCTCAGCTATCACAGTGATTGAACTTTCCAAATTCTTATCCCAAACCGCCGTAGAAAAGTTTAAGCACCCCATACCTCCTTCCAAAAAGTCAAAACTTACAATACCCGAGTCCTCAAAATCAGTAGAATTCTGATGGGCAAAATTTTTCAATCTTGCGCTTATGTTTGTGACATCACCAAAATACCAATACATTAAGTCTATAAAGTGAGAAAATTGCGTAAACAGTGTTCCTCCATCAAGCTTCTTCGTGCCATGCCAAGTTGTTGGCTTTCCAGTAATTATATCAGGTTTATAATAACGATCATCCCGATTCCAATAACAATTAATTTGGACCATGAATATCTTACCAAGTATCCCAGATAATAAAATATCTTTCATCCAAATTGAAGGTGGTGAATATCTATTTTGCATGACACAAAATACTTGCTTGTTATTTTCCAAAGCTTTAAAAATAATTTGTTCACAACCCGCTTTGGTCAAAGCCATTGGTTTCTCAACTACTACATGCCAATCGTTTTCAAGAACTTGCAAGGATTGTTCTTGATGAAGGCCATTGGGAGAAGCAATTGCAACGGCATCAATTTCTATACCAGATTTAACCATTGCATCCAACGAACTAAAAAAACAAGCATTGGTGAAAATTTCTATTCCTAATTCTTCTTTTGGTTTAACATCACACAATGCCACCAATTCCAAATCTTTATTCCCAACTATCATACTCGCATGACGTTTGCCAATATGACCACATCCAACAACGGCGAATTTTATTTTTCTATTGCTTTCCATTATTTGTTTCTTTTTATTTAATTCTTTTTACCATATTGTTTTCCAATTTATACACTTGCATACTTTCAACGCAAACAGCCATTCCATCTGCATTAAATTCTAAACGATGACCATATTCACCAACCCAGCCAATTTGTTTTGCAGGATTGCCAACAGTAAGTGCATAAGCAGGTATGGACTTGGTTACTACTGCCCCTGCGCCAATAAATGCATATTCCCCTATATCGTGCCCACAAACAATTGTTGCATTTGCTCCAATACTAGCACCTTTACCCACATGTGTTTTTGTATATTGATTTCGACGATTAATTGCCGAACGTGGATTAATTACATTGGTAAACACCATAGACGGCCCTAAAAAAACATCATCATCACAAGTTACACCTGTATAAATAGATACATTGTTTTGCACCTTTACATTATTCCCAAGTATAACACCTGGAGATACTACTACGTTTTGACCTATGTTACATTTTTCACCAATAATACTATTTGCCATAATATGAGAGAAATGCCAAATTTTCGTACCCTCACCTATTGAGCATCCGTCATCTAGTAAAGCCGTCTCATGGGCGTAAAAATTGACCATTTTCTAATTCTTAAAAAATGATTGAATAGAAGAACATAAAAAATTCATGACATCAATATTCATTTCTGTGTGAATGGGTAAAGAGAGTACTTCATCACAAAGTTTTTCTGTAGTTTCTAATGAAAAATCTTTAGATACAAATTGCTGAAACGCTTCTTGTTTGTATAAAGGTAAAGGATAATATATCATACTTGGAATACCGAGATCCAATAAGTATTGTTGTAATTCGTTTCTTTTACCATTCTTCACCTTTATTGTGTATTGATGGAATACATGATTACTATTGAATTGCCTTGCAGGCACTTCAATTTCTTTAATGAAAGAAAATGCTTCATCATAAAAAGCTGCCATTGTATTCCTTGCATAACTGTATTGATCTAAATGGATTAGTTTTATATTCAATATTGCAGCTTGAATCGTATCCAAACGTGAGTTACATCCTAGTAATTTATGATAGTATTTTTTTTCTTGCCCATGATTGGCTATCATTCGCATTTTTTGCGCTAAATCGTCATCATTGGTCATTAATGCCCCACCATCTCCATAACATCCTAAATTTTTGGAAGGGAAAAAAGAAGTACTTCCAATGTGCCCTATGGTACCTGTTTTTGCTTTTGATCCATTGGCAAAAGTATAATCTGCTCCAATGGCTTGGGCATTGTCTTCAATTACAAATAAATTATGTTTTTCAGCTATTTGCATGATTGGTTCCATATCACACGATTGACCATACAAATGCACCGGTACAATAGCTTTTGTTTTTGAGGTAATGGCTTTTTCAATGTCCTTAGCGATTAAATTAAACGTATTTGGGTCTACATCTACCATAACAGGGATTAACCCTAATAATCCTATTACTTCTGCAGTGGCAACATAAGTAAATGCGGGACAAATAACTTCATCACCGGGTTGTAACTCCAAAGCCATCATAGCAATTTGCAACGAATCTGTTCCATTAGCACACGGTATTACATGTTTTACCCCTAAATAATTTTCCAAATTAGTCTGAAACTCTTTAACTGCAGGTCCATTTATAAAAGCAGAACTTGAAATACAAGAAATAACTGCTTGATCAACTTCTGTTTTTATTTTATTATATTGACCTCTAAGGTCTACCATTTCTATTTGCATAAATTCACGTACCATTCATAGACATTAGTTAAACCATCTTTAAAAGAATATCTTGGATTATATCCGATAATTTTTTTAATTTTCTCAATACTTGCTTTTGAATGCCGAACGTCACCAATTCTTTCTGGTCCATAAGATGCCTTAATTTCGCTTTGACTAATTAACGCCAACATTTCTACAATTTCATTCAAAGTAATTTGATCTCCACAAGCAACGTTCATTACTTCGTGTTTTGCTAATACTTGGTACATCATTGCTTTAACATTTGCTTGTACAGCATTTTCTACGAAAGTAAAATCTCTACTAGTTTCTCCATCCCCATTGATCAAAGGTGAACGACCATCAATGAAAGCCTGACAAAAAATAGGTATTACAGCAGCATAAGGGTTATTTGGATTTTGTTTAGGACCAAAAATATTAAAATATCTTAAACCTATTGTATGAAAACCATAAACTTTACTATATACATCTGCATATAGTTCATTGACCAATTTAGAAACAGCATAAGGAGACAAAGGATTCCCTTCATGCCCTTCAACCTTTGGTAGGGCAGAACTATCGCCATAGGTAGAACTACTAGCTGCATAAACGAGTCGTTTCAAAGTTGAGGACTCTTTGGCAGCTGTTAAAATATTTAAGAAACCAGAAACATTTACATCATTTGAAGTAATTGGATCCGAAATACTTCTTGGTACAGAACCCAAAGCTGCCTGGTGAGAAATAAAATCCACACCTTCAACAGCTTTTTTGCAAGTATTAAAATTCCTAATATCGCCTTCTATAAATTCAAAATTCGGCAACAGCATGAAATCCTTTATATTATCAAAATAGCCGTTAGATAGATTATCTAATACTTTTACTTTACCCGCATTGAATTTTAGTAGATATTCAACAAGGTTTGATCCAATAAATCCTGCGCCACCTGTAATTAAAAAAGAATATTTTGATAAATCAATTTGGTGGTAATTAGTATTATATAATTGCTTATTGAACATATGTTATAATCTTGAATCTATTATTTCTTTTGGTAGCACACCTTTAACATCATATATAATCCCATTTGGAGCAAATGATCGAACATCTAATGATAAAAACTCTTTATGTGCAACTGCTAAAATTACTGCAGCAAATGTGCCGACGGGTAGATCATTTACAACATCAATACCATATTCGTGCATAACTTCTTTTGGATCAACCCATGGATCATAAAGATTCACTTTAATATCAAAATTCACTAACTCTTTGTATATATCTATTACTCGTGTATTTCGCACATCAGGACAATCCTCTTTGAAGGTAAAACCCAATAACAATACTTTAGAGTCAATAACTTTAAGACCTTTTCGCATCATTAATTTCACCACTTCAGTAGCCACATGTTTACCCATTGAATCATTTAGTCTCCTACCAGCTAAAATTATTTCTGGATGATACCCTACTTCTTGAGCTTTTTGAGCGAGATAATAAGGATCAACACCAATACAATGCCCACCAACCAAACCAGGTCTAAACTTTAAAAAATTCCATTTGGTTCCAGCTGCTTCAAGTACTTCATTGGTATCAATACCCATTAAATTAAAAATCTTACTCAATTCATTAACAAATGCAATATTGATGTCACGTTGTGAATTCTCAATTACTTTGGCAGCCTCTGCGACTTTAATACTAGAGGCTTTATGGGTTCCCGCAGTAATTATGCTTTTATAAATTCTGTCGATTACCTCCGCAATTTCTGGAGTTGAACCACTCGTAACCTTTAATATCTTCGTTACCGTATGCTCCTTATCCCCTGGATTAATACGCTCGGGTGAGTATCCACAATAAAAATCCTCATTGTAAATTAGCCCACTAACTCTCTCAAGTACGGGCACCATTTCCTCTTCAGTCACACCTGGATATACTGTTGATTCATAAATAACAATATCTCCCTTATTCAGAAACTTAGCAATTGTTTCACTTGCCCTGATCATTGGATTTAATACAGGTCTATTGTGTTTATCAGTTGGAGTTGGAACCGTAATAATATAGACGTTACAGTTTGTCAGGTCTGTAGAATTAGTTGTTGGGAAAAAACCATTTCCATTAGTTATTTTGGTTCTCAAAACCAATTGTAACTGGTCCGACTCAATCTCAAGGGTTTTATCCTCGCCGTTAAGTAGCTCATTTACCCTATTTTGATTAATGTCAAAACCAACTACTGGGTATTTTTCGGCAAAAGCAACTGCTAAAGGCAAGCCTACATACCCAAGTCCAATAATTCCGATTTTTGAATTTTCTAATTTCATATTTTAAAATTTTTGCGCACCAAACTGCGCACCTACTAACTTTATTTTGATTGATTTTCTAAGATTTGGTGAAAACTTTTTAGCACAAAAAATACTCATTACCAACACTTTAACGATTTGCCTCGATTAACAAATACTCCTTGTCGGTATGGACCACACTACTCAATTTTTAGAATTCACCCCCCCCCCCATTTCACTTTTATAAATAGAAACATATTGGATATCTTCTAATAATGCTGAATTAAACTCACTTTTAGAATAAATCGCAATTCTAATTTT
>Ga0194129_10001516_pt1 | contig 37949 bp, 32 predicted proteins | sample TA2KigCa35mmetaG_FD_150862 | JGI IMG/M metagenome (GOLD analysis project Ga0194129, IMG submission 150862) | Freshwater microbial communities from Lake Tanganyika, Tanzania - TA2015038 Kigoma Deep Cast 35m | ecosystem: Environmental > Aquatic > Freshwater > Lake | place: Tanzania: Lake...
GATGCGTGGATCGTACCCGGCCCGTTCGCGCGCGGCGCCTGGGTGGTGCAGGCGAGCGGTGCGGCGCCCCCCGTGGAGGAATAATGATGTGGGTCGCCCTACTCTCGTCGGTTGTGGCCCGTCGATGTGCACGTGCTGGCGCTCGACGGCGCGTAGGTGCGAGGCACCGGCGGGATGCTCGCGTTTCACGCGCTCCCGCTGCCGACGCCGGCGGAGGTGAAGCGGGTGGCGGCGCGGATGCACGGGCGGCTCGCGCGTCTCTGCGCGAAGCACGGCGTGGCGGGGGTGGCGCAGAGGCGAAAGTATGAGTCTTCGATGCAACATGGCTGCAAGAAGGTCGAGCTTCGCGTAGCTCTGTGCCGAGATAACGAGCCACATTCGTGTCGACGGGTGCCCTGGGGCGCACATGCAACCGAGTTGCGAGTCTCCGCGACCTCGGATACCTTCAGGGCGCATGCGTCTCAAGCTTCACGACCACAGCCACGCGTGCGATTGCGCTGCCCATCGAGCCCCAAAGGCCACGGCTCCGAACGCCAGCATGTGGTCCGCGATTCTGCCCGTGCTCGCTTGCGCCGTTTGCCCAGCTTGCCTGACGACGTACGCGAAACTGTTCTCCGTGCTCGGCGTCGGGTTCGGGCTGAGCGAGTTTCACCACCTAGTGCTTCTCGTCGTCGCGATCAGTGCGTCCATCGGCGTGAGCGCCTGGCGCTCCTGGCGTACGCGGCGCGTGTGGCCGATCGCCATCGCGCTCGCGGGCTCCGCGCTCGTCGCCACCGGGCACTTTGGGGGAGACCTCCACGCGGTTGAGTGGGCAGGCGTGCTCCTGCTGCTCGTCGGTGGCCTCACCGAGCATTTCCGGCTGCGTCGGCAGCAAGCGTCGCTGGTGCCGTCGGCCGCGTAGAACAGCACGGCGGCCGTCGTTCATCCCGAGCCGAGGGTCTCCTCGAACGCGAAGACGCGGCCCGTTGGCGGACCGACCAGCTCCCCGTCTCGCATCGCGATCCGGCCGCGAAGAAGCGCAGCCACGGGGAACCCTACGACCTCCATTCCATCGAAGGGGGTCCACCCGCAGGCCGAACGCATCATCGCGTGCGTCAAGTGCACGCGCCGCTTGAGATCCACGACCGTGATGTCAGCATCCGCTCCGACGGCGATGCGTCCCTTTCGAGCGATGCCGTAGACGCGCGCCGGCCCACTCGCCACGAGCTCGACCAGCCGAGACAACGACAGACGGCCCTCGTGGACGTGGGTCAGCATCACCGGCAAGAGGGTCTGTACGCCCGGCATGCCGGAAGGAGACGCCGGGTATGGGCGAGCCTTTTCCTCGCGCGTGTGGGGGGCGTGGTCGGAGCCGATGACATCGACGAGACCGACGCGCACGGCGTGCCAGAGGGCCTCGCGGTGGCGCGCCTCCCGGATGGGCGGGTTCATCTGCGCCAGCGTGCCGAGGGTCTCGTAACAGCCCGGCGCGCTCAGCGTGAGATGTTGTGGCGTGACCTCGAACGTTGCGAGGTCACGATGCTCTTCGAGCAGGTCCAGCTCCTCGGCCGTGGTCACGTGGAGGATGTGCACACGGCGACCGAAGCGCCGGGCGACGCGCAGGCATCGTTCGGTCGCGCGCTCTGCGCTGCGCTCGTCGCGCCACACCGGATGAGCCTCAACGCGGGTCCCGGGTGCCTCGACGAGGTGACGCCGCGCGCGCAGACGGGCCTCATCCTCTGCGTGAACGGCGACCCGCCGCCGGCCGTGGCGCATCACGTCGGTGAGCGCCGCCTCGTCGTCCACGAGCAGGCTGCCGGTCGAGCTCCCCATGAACAGCTTGACTCCGGCACAACCCGGCAGGCGCTCGAGCGAGGCGAGCGCCTCGGCGTTCGCCTCGGTCGCACCGACGAAGAACGCGATGTCGGTCGACGCGCGACCGGGGACCCGTGCGAGCTTGTCGGCGAGGGCTTCGGGTGAGGTGGTCGGCGGCACCGTGTTGGGCATCTCGAGCACGGTCGTGACACCCCCAAGGAGCGCCGCCGCCGTCCCCGATGCGATCGTCTCCTTGTGCTCCAGACCGGGCTCGCGAAAGTGAACCTGTGAGTCGATGATGCCGGGCAGCACGTGCAGCCCGTGAGCATCGAACCTCTCCGCGGCGACCCTGCCGCTCAAGGGCCCGAGCTCGGCGATCCTTCCGTCTCGAACGCCGAGGTCCGTCTCGAGCGCGCCCCAGGGCGTGACGCACGTGCCTCCGGTCACGACGAGGTCGAAGTCTCGCGAAGCGGGTCTCACGAGCTGGCCTCAACAGGTTGTCGTGCGGTTGCGCCGACCCGTGCCGCCGGCGCGTTCAGCAGCCCGTCCAAACTCGAGCGAAGCTGCTCAACGAGCGCGACCGGCATCCCGCGGGTGATGACCATGACGCGAGACGACCGGTCCTCGCTCGGCCAACGCGGCATCGGGTAGGTCGGGTAGACGACGTGCTGAACTGCTTGCACGACGACCGGCCCATGCTCGTCTTCTACACGCAGCAGGCCCTTCACGCGGAGCAGGGTCTCGCCATGGAACTGGCTCACCATCGAGAGCCAGTGCGCGACCGAGCGAAAGTCGACGGCGCGATCCGCGCGCACGGAGAACGACCGAACCTCGTCGCTGCCATGGGATGGGCCCGAGCTCGCGACGTCGAGCCGCGACGAGACGGTGGACGGCGTCCACTCGAGAATCGGTCGCCAATCGAGGACGCCGCGTTCGGCCAAGAAGAGTCGCGCCTGCGGGTTCAGCTCTCGCGCCGCCGCGCGTGCGGCGCAGAGCGCGCGCTCGCCAACGATGTCCACCTTGGTGATGACGAGGTCATCGGCGAGGAGTACCTGCTTCTTCGCCTCATCGTGACGCCCCAGGGTCGTCGGGGCGTGCTCGCCGTCGACCGCGGTCACGACGGCGTCGAGGTGGTAAAGCCGTGCCAGCTCCGGGTGACGCACGAGCGTCGCGACGATCGGGGTCGGATCTGCGAGCCCCGTCGTCTCGATAAAGACGCGGTCGAAGCGCGCCTCAACGCCCGATTGCGCGAGCAGCGCGTCCACGAGGTCTCCCCGCATCGAGCAACAGACGCAGCCGGAGTCGAGGAGCAGCACGTCCTCGCGCACCTCCTTGACCAGCAGATGGTCTAGCGGCACCGCCCCGAGCTCGTTCACCACGACCAGGGCGCGCGCGAGCATCGGCCCCCGCAGCGCATGATTCAGCAGCGTCGTCTTGCCCGAGCCGAGGAACCCGGTGAGGATGGTGATCGGGACCGTCATCGGCCAGCGCACCGTCGCACAGATGCAACTCGGTTGCAAGACGGATGGCCTTGCGGTAGAAGCGTCGCGATGAAAGTCCCTCTCGAACCGTCATCGACCGCCCCGAATCGAACTTCGGGAGTCTACCTGAACGTCGGCCCGGTCGACGAGCGCGAAGGTGGGCGTGTCGTTCGTGCCGGCGTGCTGGCGCTCGCGGATGGCCTGGTGGCGCCGCGCTCCTTCTGGGAGCTGCTCCAGGTGCTCGCTGTTCGCGCCGAGTGGCTGCGCGCGACATTCGCGCTCACGAGCACGCAAACGTGCTTCGGCGTCGCGCGCTCCGACGGTGTATCGCCCGTCGCAGGACTCCGGGGCACGTTGCAGTCGACGCCGCGACCGACGTTGCTCGTCGCCGGTAAGAACCTCGTTTCCGAGGAGACGCTCGAGTCGGACCTTGCGGCGTGCTTCTCGACGGCCCTCGGACTGCGCGACGACGATCCGTTCCCTCACCGGCAACCGGGAGATCGTTGGCTCTCCTTCTTCTGGGAGCGCGCATGCTGAGCACGCAGACTCGTAACCTGTCGACCCTCCGGCGAGCCGACGCGGAGGCGGAGGCCAGCGAGCGACTCGCGCACGGCGAGGTCAACCTCGTGTCGTGGCATCGCGAGCTTCCTCTTGGCCTCGACGCGCAGCTCGTGGAATGGGCGGAGCGCTTTCCCGCCAAGTTCGACGAGGTGGTGGCCATGCCGAACTACGATCTCTCGGCGGCCACACGCGGTCTCGCCGAGCCGGCGCGTACGTGGCTGACGTTGGACGTCGCCGGCCTCATCGCCCGTCTTTCGCTCCTCGCGGACGCTCGCCGCTTGCGGGTCTCGCTCGGCGCAGTCCGTACGGACCAATGCCGCAAGTTCCACGTCGACTACGTTCGATACCGTCTCATCACGACGTACGTGGGGCCCGGTACGGAGTGGGTCCCCGACGCAGCGGTACGTCGCGAAGCGCTCGACCATCCACCGGACTGTCCGTGCGATGCGAACAAGGAGATCGTCCAAGATGCCTCTGCGATCCGTCATGCGGTGCCGGGCGAGGTCATCGTGATGAAGGGCGCCCTTCATCGGAACCATCACGGCGCGGTTCACCGCTCGCCGCCGATCGAGGGCACCGGCCGAGTCCGCGTCGTGCTGGTCGCGACCACGGTTGACCGCTCGTGAGCGCTCCTCATCATCTGTTCGTATGCACGTCGTGCCGGCAGACGGGTGAAGGTAAGGAGCCTCGCGAGCTGCGCGCGGGTGCACGGCTCTTTCGCAACCTGAGCGAGCGCTTCGCGAGCTGGGCCCGGCGCGAAGGCTTCGTGATCCTACCGACCGAGTGCCTGAGCGTCTGCCCGCGCCCGTGTGGCATCGCTATGCGAGCGCCGGGAAAGTTTACGTACGTCTTCGGCGACCTCAAACCAGGGGAGGCCGAAAGCGCCGTCATCGAGTGCGCGGCGCTTTACCGCCGAGCCCCTACCGGTTTCCTCCCGAGGGAAGACCGTCCGCACGTGCTGCGCGCCGGCATTCTCTGTCGCGTCCCTCCGCTGGAGAGCCCATGACCGGCCTGTCGGTGCTGCTCCTCGGGATCGGGCTCGGTCTTCGCCACGCCACCGACGCCGACCACGTGCTCGTCGTCTCCGCGCTCGTTCAGCGAGAGCCCGGGGTGTTGAGGGCGCCCGCATCGCGGCGCTCTGGGGCGCTGGGCACACCGTCGCGTTCCTCGCGTTTGGGCTGCTCATCGTGCTCGCCGAGGTGCGCATCCCCGAAGCCTTCGAGCGAGGAGCGGAGCTGCTCGTAGCACTGATGCTCGTTGGCTTCGGCATCTGGCACCTCGTGCGAAGTCGCGGGATCAACGGCGGCGCGGTTCAGCCCTTGGTAGCCAGCGCGTCGACGCGACCGCTGGCGCTCGGCCTGGTTCTCGGGCTCGCGGGCTCGGCCGGGATCGCGCTGCTCGCAGCAACCACGGTCGGCTCGCGTCTGCTCGCAGTCGTGTACCTGGGGCTCGTTGCGCTCGGGACCGTCATCGGTATGGTCGCCCTGACCGTCTTGATGTCGCGCCCCATCAGCTGGACGATGCGCCGAGAGGGGCGTCTGCGAAGCGCCATCACCGTGCTCGCCGCGATGCTCAGCATCGGCTTGGGGCTCGCGGTGTTGCTGCGAGTGGCGGCCTCGGGGGGGGGGCGCCATGATCCTGTCCGATCGCGACCTTCGTCAGAGGCTGCGCGACCGTTGCATCGTCGTCGAGCCGCTCGCCGATCTCGAGCTCCAGCTTCAGCCCGCCAGCATCGACCTGCGTCTGGGCCGCCAGTTGCGGCGCGCGGTCAGGGCCTCCGAGGACGTCGAGGAGCTCTCCGAGGGCGTCGACTTTGTCCTGGGTCCGGGCGAGTTTGCGCTCGGGACGACGCTCGAGCGCGTGCACGTTCCAAATGACCTCGTCGCTCGCGTCGAGGGTCGCAGCAGCATCGGCCGGCTCGCGATCCTGGTTCACGCCACCGCTGGTTTCATCGACCCCGGGTTCGAGGGCGAGAGTACCCTCGAGCTCTCGAACCTCGGGCCGACGCCAGCGTCCCTGCGGGTCGGGTCCCGCATCTGACAATTCGCCTATCGCATGCTGACGAGCCCCGTCGGGCGCCCCTACGGTCCGGCGCGCGGGAGCAAGCATTCGTCCCCGCGGTTCGGACCACGCGGCGTCGGCTCCACCCTTGCCACCGGTGCTACGTCGACGGTCGCGATAGCTCCGGAGCCCGCGCCGCGTCGGTCAGGGAGTGAACAAGACGTCGCATGGCGCGCCGTGACTCCCGCGCACACTTCGCGACTGTGATGTCATGGGTGGCGCAGCATCGAGCCGCCGCTACGCTCTCGCCCGGAACGGAACAGGCGCGAATCATGAGTGATGGGACGCGACGGGCTCCTCGACGCGAACGTCGATGCGTGCGTGGCACAGGCCTTGCTGGCCTTGGCGCTGTCGTGCCACAACCGGTGAACTTCCGCACTTTGATCACCTCGTTCTTCGGCTCGCCTCGATGCAATCCTTCTTCGCTCGTGAGGCCCAAACGAATCGCGATGACCGCGCGCTCGTCGCTCGTCGCGCTTTCGCTCGCGCTCGCGGCCTGCGGCGGCATCAACTTCGGCTCGAGCGACGGTGGCCAGCGCGGCTGCAGCGTTGACGGTGGCGCGAACGAAGGCGTCAAGCAGCCTGGCAACCAGCCCGGCGGCGTCGATCTCGCGTACGGCGACCTCGCGGTGGCCCCCGACGGAAGCTTCGTCGTCTTCGAGCAAGACGCGCGGCTCGCGGTGGCCTGGACCAAGAGCGGCGTCGTCGAGGTGCTGCCCGTGGCATTGCCGAGCCGGCTTGCGTTCGCACAAGCGGCGCATGTCGTCTACGTGAGCTCGACCTTCGACGGCGCCGTGCATGCGATCGACGTCGACGCGGGCGAGACACTGTGGGCCGCTCCGGTCGGCGCGCTCGACGATGGCTTCCTCGCGGTGACCGAAGACGATGCGCACGTGGCCTTCGCGGCCTCCCGCACGCTGTGGGTGCTCGAGGGTAAGGACGGTCACGTCGTGAAGAAGGTCGCGCTCGAGAGCCCGGTGGTCGACCTCGAGATTCTGCCCGACGAGCGCCGCGTCCTTGCGGTCGAGATGCACGTCTTCGCGCCGAATGCGGAGTTGGATCGCGGGGCTCCCGTCGCAACGACGCGCATCGACGTGCTCGATCTCGAGACGGGCGACCTGCGCGTGCTGTCGGTGCCGAACTGCAGCGACGACGTCGTCGTCACCGGCGACGGAAAGCGCGCGTTCCTCGCGCCGACGTTCTGCCCGAAGGATCCCATCAGCGTCATCGAACTCACAGCAGGCAAGGAGTCGTTCGTGAAGAACCTGCCTGGCTTCGGCCCGGTCGTGCTCGCCCCCGATGGCAACACCGCCGTCGGCTTCTTCGACGCAAACCAGGTCGACGCGGCGCTGTTCGACGACCCGTCCGCGATCCCGCCGAAGGGCGCCTTTCACCTCATGGTGATCGAGCCCGCTAAGCTCACCTACGCCTTCTACGAGTACGGTCCGGTCTGGCCGCGCTACGCTACGACGCCCAACGGCAAGCTCCTGCTCGTCGACGACGATCTCGGCTCGACGCCGGCGCGGCTCTTCGACCTCGAGACGCGCGCCTTCGAGGCGATCGAGGGCCCTGCGCTCGGCTTCGAGCAGCTCGCGCTGTCGAGCGACTCGCGGCACGCCTACGTGCTGTCGAAGCTCGAGTCGCCAAGGCGTCGGCGCGGGCGCGGACGAGCAGGGCGCGCCACCACGGCCGCGCTGAACGAGCACGATCTCTACGACCTCGACCTCGCTGCTGCGAAGGCGAGCCCGCTGCCCGTGGGGTTCCGGCCGTGGAACGTGAACATCGCCCCCGACGATCGCTCGCTCTTCCTTCGCAAGGATGACCACGACCTGTGCGTCTTCTCGCTCGAGACGCTCTCCTGCGAGCGGAACCTCGTGCTCACCATCGGGCTTTGACGCCTCGCGGCCACGTGAGCTCTCGGCGCCGCCGCCGAAGGCAACGGCAGCTCGCCGCCGATGACGAGGGCTGCCGCAAGGCTGGCGGAAAACGTTCGGAGTCGGCTACGCGACCTTACGGATTCTTCAACACCATCACTGCGGGCTTCGGCAGCGCCTTCCCGTCCGTAATCACGACATAGGCGAGCTGAAAGTCGAGGTCGCCGGTGGGAACGAGAAACACGAAGTCGTCGATGTATCCCTCTTCTCCTGCGGTCATCGCGGTGCCGTCGGGCCACAGCACCGTTAGGTCGTGGGCCGTCGTCTCCCAATCCGTGAAGTCCACCCGCGCCGCGTCACCGCTGCGCGCGCCATCACCGTAAAACACGCGCTTCGGTCCCAGAAATGGCAAGGGCGAGCCGCTTAACGCCCCAGTACGGTCCGACGGATCGCCATGGTACATCTTGTAGCGTACGCCGCCGACGTGCACCGGAGCTGGAGCCTGAACCTTCTCGATGGCCGCCGGACAGCCGTCGCCGCGCAGCTCCGGCTCCCACTGGGTGCCGTCCCACACTGCATAGGCTTGGTTCGCGAACCCTGAGTAGCCGCAGGCACCCCCCTGATCGACGGTGAAAAACATGAACGTTCCCGCCGCGCCGTCCCATCGCCAGTCGTCGAGGGTTGGGTAACCGATCTTGAATTGACGGATGTTGGCGACCTTGGGGACTGCATGCTCGGTATCGCCGGTGACACCCAGCTCGACGCGGTATGGGCAGCCACCGTCCGCCGCGTAGTCCGACGAGGTCTTGCACACCGTCGCCGTGCCGGTGTTGAAGTCGACACCCGTGTAGCCGTCCGCCGATCCCACCGACAAGATGCGGGCATGCCCGTCGGAGCCGTTCGACTCGAAATAGAGACGCACGCCGCCTGACCGCAGCGGCACCGCCTGGCCGGTCATGATGTCGCCGAGCACCGACGTCTTGGGGTTGGGGGTCACCAAGCCGGACCCCGACGGGTAGTTCGTCAACGGGTACCAGGTCGTCGTGTCCGATGCCGAAATCGCCTTCGTACCGGTCGCGACCGCCAGCGACTGGCCGGAGTACACCGTGCTCATCGTCGTGCCGTAGTAGAGCTGGACCTTGCCTGCCAACGCCGTCCCCGCATCGGCTCCGAGTGTGAGGCCCCAGATCTTGGCATTGCCATCCGACACGATCTGCGCGAGCGACGCGTACGTGTGGCCAGTGCCCATCAGTTGCCACGTCTCCTCGGGGGTCGTGAGCGTCGCCGAGACCGTGTCGGCCGGCGTCACGCAAGCGGCGTCGGCGCAGGCCTCCACCGTCACGGTGTACTCGGTGGCGCTTTGGAGCTCACCGATCGTCGCTGGGCTCGCGTCCGCCTGCCCGGACGCCGTGTGCACCGCGTTGCTCGCTGTCCATCGGATGTGGTGAGCGCCGGGCGCCGCCCACGTCACGGACACTCGGGTACTTGAATCAACCCCGGCAACCTTCGACGGAGCCGGCGCCACGGTCGCGCTGAGCTCGATCGGAGCCTCGCCGGCCTTGGGCGTCGCATCGGACGCGCACGCCGGCAAGAGCGCCAAGCCAAGCCAAAGCCCTACACTGCGCATGAGTACCTCGTGCATTCCGTCGCTTGGGTCACCAACATCGTAGAAAAGAGTATCCCCCTGCAGACGCTGCCTCAACCCTGCCGAGGAGCCTCGCACAGGTGGCCGCGAAGCACGCTCTCCCTTGAGTGTCACCATGTGCCACGTGACACGCCGTGAAGCGAGCCGACGTGTCCTAAGTGCAGGTGATTCATAGGGATTTCGACGGTCTCGCCGCGGCACGAATGGTGCAAGGAGAATGGTCAGGACAGACTCCCTGCCGCCCCAACGCTCTGCGATGCCGGCGGCGTTGATCGACTTGAAGCGAGGAACTCAAATGAACAGACAAGCCGCATGTGTGGTCGCCGTGTCGTTCGTGGCATGCCACGGAGCGCCCGAGGCGCCCGTCGAAGGCAGTCATGATCTCGCCACGAGCTTGGTCACCGCGTCACCCGCGGTCCCCGAGTTCCCCGAGAGCTGCGTAAGCTCCACGCCGACGGGCAATGGGTTGCCCTTTCGAATGGCAAAGGGGCTCTCCGCCGCAGGGTATGGCCTCAACACCAACGACGACGGCGTGCAGAACTACGGTGAGGTCGCCGTGGACTGTGGCGGCGCGGGCGCCACGGCCTGTACCGACGTCGCCCTCGACGTGCAGATCAACACCGACGTGCTCCTCGACCCGAAGCGCTACGCCGGCTATCACATTCACCTCGCCACCGGGACGCTCAACGGCCACATCTTTCAGCTCACCTATCCCGAACCGAAGCAGGCGGGGCTCAGTCGCAGCAATGCCGGCATCGTGACGCAGTGGCCGACGCATATGGGGCACCCGCATGGCCCGAACGAGCCGCCGTACGTGATGAACGACTTGGGCTTCGGGCAGGAGCTCGGCGCCACGGCGATCGCGGTTCAAGGCGTCTCTGGCGGCCACCCGTACGTCACGAGCGCGCAGCTCGCGGTGCTCGCCTCGCGTTACCTGCGCCAGCGCGGGCTCGACACGATCGTCGTCGCTGGCGGCTCCTACGGTGGCGCGAGCTCGCTTGTCGCCGCGGCCGCCTATCCCGAACACTTCGACGGCGCTGTATCGTTTCACGCGCCTTATGACGGGCGGGCGTTCCTGGCCATGTCGGAGCTCGGCGGCTTGCGTTCCGCCGCTGGCGGTCTGCCGGTCGTTCACCCGCTTCATTATTCGGCTCGCGACGCGCTCGAGATGGCGACCGCGCAAGCGGGGCTGAGCGTCGACTCCATGGACTTGACGCGCCTCGGTAACGCCATCGTGCCGACGATCGTGCTCCTCGGTGAGGTCGACACGGTGTGGTACCCGGGCTGGCGTGTCGCACAGGACGAGCTGCGCATGGCCGCCGAAGGCATCGATTGGGTGCGAATCAAGAACATCCCCGAGGCTGGGCACGGCGGCATCGAGACGGAAGCGGCGGCGTACGCCGCAATCGAGGAGCTCTTCACGATGATCGATGAGCGGCGCGAGAGCGGCCTAGTCAATGAGCCTGCGCACTGCGCGCGGCCACGCTCGCGCGCGAAGGACTACGACGCGGTGCTGCGCGCCCGGCCCCGGCTGTTGGCCTCGCCCGCGATGGAAGAGCTCTGGTCCGACGTCACGCTCATCGAACCGGGCCACACGAACAGCGCGACGTTCACCGCAGGAAACATTCTGTACACAGGGAGCCTGCAGGGCTTCGTCACACGACGCAGCTGGCAGAAAGGCAGCTTCGTCACCGAATGGTCCGTGCCCGTGGGGCGTCAGGTCGAGTCCGTCGAGCTCGCTGGCGACAGGCTCATCGTGGGCAGCAAGCGCGGCATCACCGTCATCGAGGCGAAGTCGGGGACCATCGTGCGCGAGAGCACCGACCTCGGCAGCGTCTCCGATGTCGAGGTTGGCGACATCCTCCCCGCCGTGCCTGGGCTCGAGATCGCCGCGAGGGTCGACCAAGACATTCTGCACGTCGAGTCGCTGAGCTCTGGAGAGCGCCTGTCGCACACGGTCATCGGTACGGGCGGCGCCATGCGCTTCGTCTCCTACGGCGGAGCGCCGCGCCTGTTCGCGCCGGTCGCCCGTGGTCACGTCGTGGGCTTCGAGTTCGTCAAAAGCGACGCCGGGGAATGGCTGCCCGAGGCGACGTGGCTCTCCGCGTATCTCCAGCACGAGGTCAGCGCGATCGCCTTGCTCACGACTGCGGACGGAAGCAAGCGCCTCGTGGCGGGCGGAGAGTTGCACGACAAGCTGCACGTCTTGGGAGAGCAGGGGGAAATTGAGTCGTCGATGACGCTCCCCATCGGCAGCGTTGACGCGATTGCAGACTTGGGTCCGGCGAGGCTGCTCGTCGGCGGCTGGGGCGGGATCGCCGCTGTCGACGTGAGCGTCGGTGCCGCGCAAATCTGGTCGACGACCCGCGGTTCGCACGTCGCCGCCATCGATGTCGACCAGGATGGCCGCCCCGAGGTGCTGACCTTCGAGCGAAGCTCCGGGCACGCTCCGGCCATCACGCTGCATGACGCGCACGGCCAGACGCTCTGGGAGACACGCGGCCGCGATACCTCTCCAGCGATGGACGTGAGCTTCATCGACAACTCCGGGCAGTGGGAGCTCTCGGTGATGAATCACGGGTGGAGCGTCGACCGATTCGACCTTTTGAGCGGGGCTCCGCTCGGGAGCACTGGCTCGCTGCGGCCCTCGTTTGCTGTGATGCCGCCGCGCCGTCTCGTCCGCGACGCAACCGCGGCTGTGCCACGCTACGAAGCCTTCCTGCATCACGGCGACGTGCTCGGCGAGGGCCCGGGGGCGATTCGCGTCGGCACCCGCTGCGGCGCGTGGGTCGCATCGCACTCGATCGACGATGAGCAGTTGACGCTGCTCGCTTCGACCGACCGCGTTTTCCAAAACTGCGCTTGGGATGAGTCGAACAAGCAGATCCCGAGCGGTACGCCCGGCCTCATCTCCGAGCGGATCGGCGGCTCACTCGCAAACCCCGCCAGCCAACCGACTGGCGCGCTTCGGTTTGTCGACGTAACGGAACCGAGCAGCCACGCGGTGATGACCACGGGTGGTGGACAGATCGCCCTCTACGCCGTCGCCGGAGGCAACTGGAACACCTACCCGGTGCCAGTCGCGACGGTCGACCTCGCGGGGACGCAGACGACCCTCGCGGTGGGTAAGGGCAACAATGGAGCGATCCTCTCGGTGGGCTCGTGGCTGCGCAACGCGCAGAACCACTCGCTGCACCTGCTCGAGGCCGCGACGCTGAAGCCGCTCGCCGCGATCGACGCGGGCTTCGTCACCAGCACTGAGCTCCTCGACGTGAACGGCGACGGCATCGATGAGGTCCTCGCCGGCACCCACGACGGCATGCTGCGTGTCTACGACCAGGAGCTGAAACTGCTCGCCGAGTGGTCCGCGGGAGACTTGAACCTCGGCGAGAACGGCGCGCTGCTGGGCGCGGTGACGAGCAAGGGTCCGGTCGTGGCCTTCGCGGTCAATGGCGGCTTTCGCGTGCTGCGCATCCAGCTGTGAGCTGGTCGGGTCGCGTGCCTCTCCGAGAGTGGACAGTCCCCGCCAAGCTCGCGCGGCGGCTCGTCTTGGAGAGGCGCGACCCGTCGAGCGAGTGTCAAGCGGCCAAGGGTGCCACGTTTTCCGGGGCGCGCCGTTTGCGTGGTTGCGGCGGCGCCTGGGGCCGAGTCGCGCGGGCGTGCGCGGGAGCGGGACCGGGAGACGATCGTCATCCACGAGGCCACGATGAAGCTCTATCGTGAGGCTCGCGAGCGGTTGATGACATGAGCTTGAAGCTGCCCATCTATGGCCTCGTCGGGGACCGCCCCGTGAAGGCCGTGAGGACGCCCGACGGAGGGATGGAGGTCTTGGCGTTCGATTGGAAGACCGGCGAGCTCGAGCGGGACATGAGCTACACGCACACGCTCGTCCACCCGCTGGACGAGGACGTCGACGTCGTGGACGAGGCCGAGTTCGAGCGGCGCGTTCACGCGCTGCGGGTGTCGACGGAGCACGACGTCATCCACCTCCAGCACCACGACATCCACGACCGCGTTCTGGCCTACCACCCGGCGGACGGCGACTTCCGCGAGCACGAGCGGCAGTCCCTGCCGGCGAGTACCCGGCTGTGGACCGGCTTTTACCTGACGCTCAGCGGACACGCGGTCGGCACGTATTCCACCGCGCACGGTCCGGTGTACTTCATGGACGCCGCGCGGAGCTGGCTGCCGCAAGGGCGCACCCAGGCCAGCGTCATGCGCAGCGTCCAGCCTGGCTTCAACCGCTTCGAGCTCACCGTGGAGGGCCGGGAGGTCGCGCGGTTCGACTACACGGCGCCCACCTTCGGCGCGAACCCCTTCGACCCCTACGAAGACGAAGCGATGGTCGACTTCTTCGTCTGGCTGGCAGGGTGCATCTCGACCGGTGGGATCTTCGTCGCCTACCGAGTGGACGGCGAGGCGGCGCTTTGGGACGAGCCCAAGCCGCCGTCGCCTCCCGCTGCCTGATTCGCGTCACGATGTCCGCCAGTCATGGCGCGAGGGCATTGAAATGACTTCTCTGCGTCGCTAGCGACCGCCAGACCGGGCCCACCCCAAGTCGGCTCGACGCTGATGTTCGGAGCGAGCGTGAGCGACGGTGGTCGGAGCCATCTCTTCGCAGAAGCGACCTTGGCGAGATGCAACTTGGTTGCAAGACGAGGCGAGAAGTGGTAGCAGGCGGTTCCAATGAATTGGTCATGCCCCATTCGTGCCGCCGAGCGACGTCAGGCGCTGCCGCGTTACGCGGCGGTTTGGACGAGGCTGGTTTGACTCAATACTTCGTTCGCAAGAGCTTTGCGCCTGCTGCTCGTTCGGCGATCGCGGTGTGTGCGGCACGGAGAGTTCGTTCACGCAATCGATGACAACCCCGAGGATGTTGAAGGCGGTCCGATGATTCGTTGTGAATGACTGTGCAGAGCTGCGACCGGAGCGAGACTTTGAACGAGAAGCCGATACTGCATTGTGAGCACAGCCGACTTGCTCGGCCGGGCGGTGCATGCGCCAGTTTCCGGCGAATGCTACCGAGGTGCGGCGCAGGCTTTCAGCGTTGCGCCGTGGTCTGCGTCTGTGTGCTCTACGCACAGTCCGCGTGGGCGCAGGAGCCGCCGCCGCCGGCATCCGGTGAATCGAGCGCGCCCGTTGCTGAACCGGTCGCCGTCTCACCACCACGGGCCGTTTTGTCGACCGAGGCTGCGTACCCCCCGGAAGCTTTGACTGCCCGCCGCGAAGCGCGCGTCGAGGTCTTGGTCACGGTGCTCGCCAATGGGAGCGTCGGCGAAGTTTCGGTTGCCATCTCGGGCGGGCAAGCGTTCGACGACGCAGCTGTCGCGGCGGTCCGCCTGTGGCGCTTCGAGCCCGCTCGGCGGGGCGAGCAGGCTATCGACAGCCGCATCAGAGTCCCGTTCCAGTTCACGCTTCCTCGAGCTGATTCCGTTCCTGCTCCCCCTCCCTCGACAGAGGATGCCGGGCCTCGTGCCGACCAGTCGCCGGCGGCCGTGGCGACAATTGATGTGACGGTTCGAGGAGAGAGGCAGAGCCGAACGGAGGACCGCAGCGTCAGCGACTTCCGGATAGAGCGTGACGTCATCGTGGCGGCCCCCCGTCAGGAGGGTGCGGACGTTCTCCGTGCTGCTCCGGGCCTGTACATCGGCCGCGCCGAAGGCCCTGCCGTGGCGCACAACTACATGCTGCGAGGATTCGATGCGGACCATGGCCAGGACATCGAGTTCCGTGTGGGCGGGCTTCCGATCAACATGCCGTCGCACATCCACGGCCAGGGCTATTCGGACCTCGGATTTCTCATCGGCGACACCATTCGAGAGCTGCGAGTCACGGAGGGCGTCTACGACCCGCGCCAAGGAGACTTCGCGGTTGCTGGCTCCATCGACCTGCGGCTCGGAGTAGAGGAACGTGACCGTGGCGTGAGGCTGCGGTCTGGCTACGGCTCGTGGAACACCTTCCGCCAGCTCGTACTGTGGGCCCCGCGCGAGGCACCCGAGGAAACTTTCGGCGCGGTCCAATACATGCGGACCGATGGCTTTGGTGAGAACCGTGCTGGGCAAAGCGGCAGCGGCATCTTCCAGCACCGCTTCGGCGACGGTGAACTGACCTTCCGCGCGATCGGCATACTGCACGCCGCCCGTTCCGACCTCGCGGGCGTCGTTCGGCAAGACGACGTCGACTCGGGTCGAGTGTGCTTCACCTGCGTCTATCCGTATCCCACAGCCCAGGCGCAAAACGCGCTGGCAAATCGCTTCCTGGCCGGGCTCTTCGCCGACTATTCCGGAAGCGATGGGGCGAACGGCCAGGCTGGCCTCTGGCTCGGCTACGACAACCTTCGCATCCAGGAGAACTTCACCGGCTTTCTGCAGCAGTCTCGAGTGCTCGAGCGCGTCGGGGGTCGCGGCGACCTGATCGAGCAGCAGAACCGCACCTTCTCCCTGGGCCTGACGGGCCGCTATCGCACTTCGCCCTTTCGTCCCGCGTCCGGGGCGCATGGCACGGTCGAGGTGGGTGCAGACGGACGCCTCGATGTCATCGATCAGGCGCAGAACCTCCTCGATGCATCGGTGCGCAACCAGACGTGGGACCGCAGGGTGGACGCGAGCATCCGAGGCGTGGACCTTGGCCTTTGGGGAGACCTTGACTGGACGTTCACCAAGTACGTGAGAGTTCGGGCAGGCCTCCGTGCCGATGTTCTCTCCTACGACGTCGAAGATCGGTTAGGGAACTTCGCGCCGCTCGTAAGGCCTCAGGGCAGCTTCATCCCAGGTTTTCGTCGGAGCGCGCTCGGGCTCGCCTGGGGGCCGCGAACCAGCGTCAAGGTAAAGCCCTCCGAGTGGCTGTCGATCTTGGCCGCCTATGGCGAGGGGTACCGTTCGCCGCAGGCTCGCCTCTTGGAGGACGGAGAAGAGGCTCCCTTCTCGAAGGTCAGGTCCGCCGACTTCGGCCTTCGCTTTAACTGGGGTGACCCGCTTCGTCTTACGGTTGGCGGTTTCTATACTCACTTGTCCGACGACGTTGCGTTCGACGCCGCGGAGGGAAGGCTCGAGAGAATCGGCGCGACGCAGCGGCTCGGCGCGGTCGCTCACGCGGTCACCCGTCCGCTCCGCTGGCTGGTGGGATCGCTGTCCTTCACGTTCGTCGACGCCACGCTGCTGGAGCCACCGCCTCCGTCGGCCGAGGAACCACAGCCCCCCTTCGTCGAGGGGCAGAATCTGCCCTTCGTCCCCCCCATCGTCATCCGCGCCGATCTCGGTGCGCGGCACACGTTCATCGAGCGCCTCGGTGGGCAGCCGTTCGGCGGGCGGTCTGGGCTTGGATTCTCGTTCCTTTCCCCGAGGCCTCTGCCCTACGGAGACCTCGCAGACCCCGTGGCCTTGCTCGACGCATCTGCCGCGCTCTCATGGGGCCCGATCGAGCTGGCATTCGAGCTCTTCAATGCTCTGAACTCGCGCTACGCCGCCGTTGAGTACTCTTTCCCCTCCGACTGGGATCCCAACGACGGCGTCCGTCCGCGTACACCAGCGCGGCACACCGCAGCCGGCGCGCCGCTGTCTTGGATGTTGTCACTGGGGGTGACGCTATGAGGAGACGCGCACTCGCGTTGATCACGGTCGTTGCTGCAGGCTGTGCCGAGACCGGACAAGATCGCATCAGCGTTCCGCTGTTCGTTGCGGGAGCCAACGTGACCGAACCGGTCGTCGCGGCGTTTGACGTACCGCTCACCATCGAGCGCGCCGACCTCGCCTTTGGACCGCTGTATCTCTGCGCCGGAGCAACCGCGGGAGACCTCTGCGACACGGCTCGCCTCGAATGGCTCGAGACGGTCGTCGTCGATACGACGCTCGATGAGCCAGCGCGCGCAGGGGAGCTATCGGGCGTCACCGGCATGGTCCGCTCGTGGATGTACGACCTCGGCATCAGCTCCCAGCTGACCGGAACGCAGCCCTTCATCCTCGATGCAGCAAGCCAGCTTGGCGGCGCGTCTTTGGTCCTGGAGGGGCGAGTTGTCGTCGATGGCATCGAGGTTCCCTTCACCGCCTCGGTGCCGATCCAGCAGACCGATGAGACCGAGATCGGCGTGCCGGTGGTGCGCAAGAGCACCTCCGAATCGTTCTTCCGAGACGTCGACTCTGATGAGTCCGGTCTATTGCTGCGATTCGATCCGTCAGCATGGGTGCGAGGCATCGACTTCCGTCCGTACGTGTCCCGCGAGACCTGCACCAGCGGCGGACCGACCATCGCTTGCGACGGTGGGCTCGAACGCACCTGCGACGGCGAAACCGAGCTGTCGACCCGTGACTGCACCGCGATGGGCCACGTGTGCATTCCACAAGCAGGCTGCCGAGAGCGGCTCACTATTGACGACCGAAGCGAGGCGTACCGCAGCTTGCGGAACGCTCTCGTGAGCGGATGGCGACCTTCTTTCAACTGGGACTACGTCCCGTAACCGACCCCTCGGGGTAACAACAAGGAGTTAGAAATGGCAAAGCGGAAACTCAATTTGACCTCATGGAATCGCGCTGTCGGAGCAATGATCTGCCTCGGCACGTTCGCCGGGGGGTGTGGCAGCGAAGACGAGGCCGGGACGGGCTCTCTGACCGTGCTTGTCGAGTCGGAGGATGTCATCGTCGAGGGAATCGCGCCGGGAGACGATGTCGAAAATATCCGTGATGGCTGGGGTGTAAAGTTTGACAAGTACATTGCCACCATCGGCGATATTGATGTGCACTACTCTACGAATGATTCTTTGGCGGCGGAAGCGGGTGACGTCTTCGTCGTCGACCTGACGAAGGTTCCGTCTGGGGGGCTCGCACTCTGGACTCTTGGGGGTCTCAATGCGGGTCGGTGGGAGTTCAACTATCGGACGCCTGGTGCTGCTGACGGCTCGACGCGACACGACAGCGTCTCGCAGGCGGACTACGACGAGATGGTCGCCGAGGACTGGACTTACCACATCGACGGTCTGCTCCAGAAAGCCGACGGTCAATCCTGCCCGCCGGCGGCGCTTGCGAAGCCCGGAGGCAAGACGCCCAACGGCAAGATGTCAGGCGGCAATGCGTGTTACGATGCGCCGAGCGTCCGCTTTACTTTCGGTGCTACTGCCGAAACGAACTTTGGTCCGTGTGAGATCGACGAGGTGCCTGGCTTTGCAATCTCCGCTGGGGGAACTCAGACGGTCGCAGCGACGATCCACGGGGATCATCTCTTCTTCAATGGGTTCCCTGAGGGCGACGAAGGCGGCGTCACTCGGCTGGCCCAGTGGCTCGCGGACTGTGACCTGAACCTCGACGGAACGGTTACCGGAGCGGAGCTCAAGGAGATCGCTCCGTCGCAGCTACCGGAGCTTGACGAGAGGTACCAGCTCGGCGGGTCGCCCATCACGCCTCTCAATAACATGTTCGACTACGTGGTCGGCCAGCTCAAGACCCAGGGGCACTTCCAGGGCGAGGGGGAGTGTCCGTTGGACGGGGTCGGGCATCACGATTGAGCCGAGCAGATCCGTGCGGCCATAGGCGCTCGTTACGGGTCATTCGCTTCGCCGCCTGCCAGGTACGGGGCTCTCGCTGTTTTCGCGCAGCCAATCTGAAAGATTCGCTCGGGCGAACAGGACCCCCGTACACGAATATCGCCGTTACAGCTTTGTTACGATGATGTTCTACGCGGAACTCGCCCTCCTCTCCTAGGGGCGGGCGGGTCCGCGCTCGACGACCAGCTGGGTGCTCTGCCGTGGGCTTCGCGGGCCACGGCGTACTCCGTCGTCCCCGCGGGCGAGGAGCTCGAATGCGCTGAGTTTCTTCAGTTGCCGCTCGCCGCCTTTCAGAACATCCTGCGTCGCCGCTGGCGCCAAGGGGACGAAGCTCTTGTGCGCGGCGAAGGCCTAGTCTGCTTGGAGTCATGAGTCGTGAACACGGTTGAGTCCATCAAGCATCTTTTCCTCGCGGCCGGGGCGGGATGGGTGTTGTGGCTCCTCGCTTCGTTGTCGGTCGCGAGTCTCGCCATCGCGCTCGAGCGCTGGTTTTTCTACCGTCGCGCAGCCGGGAGCCTGCACGAGCTGGCGGCGGGACTTCATGAGCAGCTTGCGGCGCACGGGGAATTCAAGGCGGCCCAGTGGCTCGACGCTTCGAACACGGTCGCGGCGCGGGTTGCGGCGGCGGGGTTGCGGCTCGCCGAACGAGGGCCCGGTGCCGCGAGCAAAGCGATGATGAGCCGCACCGCTCTCGAGCGCGAGGACCTGGACCGTCGCCTCGCGTTCTTGGGAACGCTCGGCAACAACGCGCCGTTCATCGGTCTGTTCGGAACGGTCATCGGAGTCATCCAGGCGTTTGAGGAGCTGGGGCACAGCGCCGCCGGGCACGCCGGGGTCGGCGCGACGAGTCAGGTTGCGTCAGGTGCTGTGATGTCGGCGATCGCCGAGGCGCTGGTCGCAACGGCAGTAGGGATCGCCGTCGCGCTCCCAGCCGTCGCTGCCTACAATTACCTGCAGCGTCGTGTGGAGCATGTGCTCGCGGGTGTTGAGGTGCTGTCGAATTTGGTCCTTGCGTATTTGGAAGGCGACGAGCTGGCAGCTCCGCCCGAGAGCGCCGACCGCGAACCTGAACGGAGCCCCGCCGCACCGATTGTGTCGGTGGTTGCGAGGCGCTGAATCGTGGCGGGAGGCACCAACAGCCGGCGGGGGATCATCGCAGGAATCAACGTGACGCCGCTCGTCGACATCACGTTGGTCCTGCTGGTCGTCTTCATCGTGACCGCGAAGATCGTGGTCGCTCCGGCGGTCCCATTGGATCTTCCGCGCGCGAGTCAAGGCCAGGAGGTGCAGGTCATCTTCTCGGTCTTGCTCCCGCGAGACGGCCGCCTACTCGTCAACGGCACGCCCACGGCGAACGTCGCGGCCCTCGAGGAACGAGCCCGCTCTGCGCTCGGGGGGAACAGCGAGCTCAGGGCCGTGATCCAAGCGGATGGAGCCGTGCCACACCGCGAGGTGGTTTCCGTGCTCGATACGCTGAAGCGCGCCGGGGTCACGCGTATTGCTTTCGGGGCGCTGCCAGACGCGACGCTTGGGGTGAAAGCCGAGTGAAGGCCGCGCGACGGACGAAGGTGCGCCGGAGTGCGGCAGCGCTGTTCGACACCGTCCTGGGCGATCGCCGTTCCGAACCGCGTCTTCCGCGATGGGGGGTTCATTCGGCGGCTTGGGCTCTCGCGCTCGGGCTGCATCTCGCTCTCTGGGCGACGGCCAACCGCGCGGAGCCCTCCCTCGAAACCTGGAGCGCTCGAATGGCCGCCCTGATCCACGAGGATCTTGTCGCGCGGGCGCCCGTCGCAATCGAGGAGCCACCACCGCCGGAACCAGAACCACAGCCAGAGCCCGTCGCCGCGCGAGAGCCACCGCCTCATTCCGAGCGCGCGCCGCAGCGCGAGCTTCGGGCATCAAGCCGACCGGAGACGCCGCTCACCCCGCGCGCCACGCCTCCGGGGCAAGTCGCGCCGCCGGCGGAATCGGGACGCATCATTGCGGAAGAAGCCGAGCTCACCGGCCCGGTTGACCTGACCGACAACACCTTCGTCATGGGCACCGCGAGCGCCTACGTCGGAGGCGCGAGCGCCAGCGGCGGTACGAATCGAGAACCCGTGCCGCGAGGTCTTGTCGCTCAAGACGCAGCACCAACGGCCACGCGAGGCCGCCCCTCTCTCTCGCGTCCCGTTCAGCTGGACGGAAGTGAATGGCGCTGCGACTGGCCCGCGTCCGCCGTCGCACAGGACATCTACCAGCAGTTCGTAGTGTTGCGCGTCGTGGTGCGGGCGGATGGCTCCGTCGAGCGAGCGACGCTCTTGAGCGATCCGGGGCATGGCTTCGGCTCGGCGGCGGTCGGGTGTGCTCGTCACACGCGCTTCTCGCCAGCGCGAGATGCAGGCGGCGAAGCCATCCGCGCCACGTCGCCTCCCATCCGAGTGAGGTTCACACGATGAGACGCCTGACTCTGTTGATGGTCTTGACGACTTTGCTGCTCGCCGGGTGCAGCAATGAAGGAGCGTCCATGGAGCAGTGTCGCGCGATCTTCGATCGGCTGGTCACTGTCGAACTTGAGGAGATGGGATTCAGAGATCCCGCGCTAGCCGAGTTGACGCGCGCGGAACTTTCAGCACGTCACCGTACCGAAATCGCCAAGTGTGTGGGGAGGCGCTTGCCGCCGCGCGCCATGAGCTGCGTGATGGCAGCCAACAACGCCGAAACCGTGAGCCATGAGTGCCTTCGCTGATTGATCTCGCGCACGTTGCGCGTACATGAGCGTCGAGGGGCGGCACTGACATCGCGCTGGGCATGGGTACGAGCACGAGCAGAGCGCCATCGTGGTCGGCGTAGTCATCATCCGAGGGCGACGTGACCATGGCCTTCTTCGCACCGCTGCACCTCGATGGTGAGATGCGTGAGCTCGAAGCGCCCCAGCGCCTGCCGGTAGCGCCGCGTATCCTGGGGAGCTGCTGTCACCAGAGTGACGACGCAGCTCTTCTTGCCACCACCCAGCGACCACACATGGAGGTCCCTGACCCGAACGTCGTCGAGCGCCTCGAGCACCACCCGGATTTCGTCTTCGACGGCTGACGACAGGGACACGTCGAGCAACTCGTACGCGGCGCTACGCGAGAGCCCTACGCCCCACTTGAGGATCACGAAGCCCCCGACGATCCCCGAGACCGCGTCGAGCCAGGCCCAGCCGAGAAACCGACCGGCGAGCAGCGCCGCGATCGCGAGAACGCTGGTGAACGCGTCCGCGACGACGTGCATGAACGCCGCGCGGTGGTTGTGATCGTGCTCGCCGTCATGGTCGTCGTCGTCGTCGTCGTCGTGCGAGTGCAGCAGGAAGACGCTCACGAGGTTCACGACGAGGCCCAGCACCGCGACCGGGAGGGAGCTCACGAAGTCAATCGCGTGGGGACGCAGGAGCCGCTCCACCGATTCAACCACCATGGCGATGGCGACCAGTCCGAGCGCTACTGCGCTGGTGTAGCCCGCGAGCGCGCGTACCTTGCCGGTACCGAAGGCGAAGGCTCGATGCCCCGCGAAGCGTCGAGAGACCCAGTATGCGACGCTCGCGAGCCCGAGCGCTCCGACGTGCGTGGCCATGTGCCAGCCGTCGGCCAGCAGGGCCATCGAGTGCGTCGCGTACCCGACCACGATTTCGACGCCCATCATCGCCGCGGTCAACAACACGACCAACTGAACCCCGCGCTCTCGTCGCCGTGGGGACGGCACCTGTCGCGCGGCGCAACTCTCGGGTGTCGCGAGCTGGTCGTGCATGCTTGGTTACCCTACGAATTGGCGGATGACGCGCGCGAGCTCCGTCGCCGCGACCTCGCGCTCTCCCTTGGAGATGCGCGGCGCGGCCAGGTGGTCCTCGAGATGGTCACATAAAACTTCGGCCGCGAGGGCGTTGATGGCTCCCCGCGCCGCCGCGATGGTGCGCACAACCTCCTCGCACCCGCGCTCCTCGGTGAGCGCCCGCTCCACGGCCTCGATCTGCCCTTTGACTCGGCGGATCCGCGCCACCAGGCTCTTCTTATGCCCGACCGTGTGCATGACGACAGGATACCCCGGGTGGTATCGCATGTCGAGGATTGCAACAGAGTTGCAACGGGTGTAGGAGCCGACAATTCGTCTGCAAGGTCCGCCATGAAAAAGATCCCCGTCACTGTGCTCACCGGCTTCCTCGGCTCTGGGAAGACCACCCTGCTCAACCGAATCCTCACCGAGAACCACGGCAAGCGCATCGCCGTCATCGAGAACGAGTTCGGCGAGATCGGGATCGATCAGGCCCTCGTCATCAACGCCGACGAAGAGGTCTTCGAGATGAACAACGGCTGCATCTGCTGCACCGTTCGCGGAGACCTCATCCGCATTCTCGGTAACCTCATGAAGCGTCGCGACAAGTTCGATCACATCCTGGTCGAGACCACGGGGATGGCGGACCCCGGACCCGTCGCACAGACCTTCTTCGTCGACGACGACCTTCGCGATCTCTTCTCGCTGGACGGCATCGTCACTCTTGTCGACGCCAAACACGTTCACCTGCACCTCGAGGACTCGAGCGAGTGCAAGGAGCAGATCGCCTTCGCCGACGTGCTCGTGCTCAACAAGACCGATCTCGTGAGCGAGCACGAGCTCGAACAACTCGAGCGACGGGTGACGAGCATGAACTCGATGGCGAAGGTGCTGCGTGCCCAGAACGCGAACGTGCCGATCCCTGCGGTCCTCGACGTCGGCGGGTTCGATCTCGGGCGTGCCGTCGCCACGAAGCCCACGTTCCTCGAGCCGGAGTATCCCTTCGAGTGGGCGGGAACCTTCGAGGTCGAGGAGAGCGTGTACGAGGTCGCACTCGAGGACGGTCCCGACCCGAGCATGGACTTGGTCGTGAAGTACCTGGAGAGCGACGAGCAAGCGGAGACGCGCGCTGCGGCCGAACGCGCCGTACGCACCTGGTCGGAGCCGGTGCTCACGGTCGCACCGGCGGGCCGGATCGAGATCGGGGCGAGCAGGCCCGTGAGGCTGCAGCTCGACGCTGCCGGCTCCAAGCGGTTCGAGCTTCGTGCGCCTCGTGGGGGGCGCATTGGCCTGTACACGCAGCACCTGCCGTCGGAGTTCGGGTTGCAGGTGCTCCGTGGGGGCATTGCGGTCCGACCGAGCGGCGAAAATGAGTTTGCCGCCGGACACACGCACGACGACCAGGTGACCTCGGTGGGCATCCACCTCGAAGGTGAGATCGACGGCGAACGCCTCAACAAGTGGGTGTCGCAGCTGCTGCGCGACAAGGGAACCGACATCTTCCGCATGAAGGGCATCCTGAACATCAAGGGCTCGCCCAGTCGGTTCGTCTTTCAGGGCGTTCATATGCTCTTCGACGGGCGCGAGGATCGGCCGTGGGGCGCGGAGCCGCGCGCCAGCGATCTCGTCTTCATCGGTCGGAAGCTCGATCGCGAGGCGCTGACGGAAGGGTTCAAGCGATGCTTGGCGTAACGATCGGTGCGCCGCGCGGGAAGACGGAGCTGGTGCCGCGCTGGAAATGCGATGCGGGCGACTACGTGGCCGCCGCCGAGATCTCGAAGGACGGTCGTTTCTGCATCGTTGGCGTAGGTGATGGTCGCGTGCTCGGCATCGACCTTGCGACGGGTCGTGAGCTGTTTCGGCAGCTCGCGCACGAGGGCGGTGTTCTAGGGGTGAGTCTCTCGCCCGACGGGACCCAGTTCGCGACGTGCGGGCAGGAGCCGAACGCCAAGCTCTGGCGCGCTACGGGCGAGCTGGTCCGCGAGCTGCCGGGCGGCGGCGCGCAATGGGTCGAGCAAGTCGCCTGGGCTCCGGCAGGCGGGCGCATCGCCACCGGCGCCGGACGAAAGGTCCGCGTCTGGAACGCCGAGGGCGAGCTGATCGTCGAGACCGAGCCGCTGTCGAGCACCGTGAGCAACCTCGCCTGGCGCGCCGACGGCACAGCGCTCGCTGCGACCTGCTACGGAGGGGTGCACATTTGGCCGTTCGTGCCCGGCGCCAAGACCCGACGCTTCGAGTGGAAGGGCTCGCTCATCTCCCTCGCGTGGAGCCCCGATGCCAAGGTCATCGCCTGCGGGAGCCAAGACAGCTCGGTCCACTTCTGGCGCCTCGCCTCGGGCCAGGACTCGCAGATGACCGGTTACCCGTTCAAGCCCAAGGCGCTCGCGTGGGACAGCGAGTCGAAGCTCCTCGCCACCTCCGGCGATGCGACCGTCACGGTCTGGGACTTCCGTGGGAAAGGACCGGAGGGAACAAGGCCACTGCAGCTCAAGTCGCACAAGGGCGTCTGCACGCGGCTCGCCTTCAGTCCAAAAAAGGGGGTCCTTGCCAGTGGCTCGCAGGATACGTCGGTGCTGCTGTGGGAGCCTCGTCGTGGGACGCAGCCGATTCGCTACGCGTTCCTGGAAGATGAGGTGACCGCGCTGTGTTGGCACCCCGAGCACCGTGGCCTGCTCGGCGGAGACGCGAGCGGCAACCTCTGCTTCTGGGAGGTGAGCTGATGTTCGGGCCGCGCAACGACGAGCGACGGTCCGCGGCAATCCGCGCCTTGAAGGCGGCGGCGCGCTCGCTCTTCGACGCCGGCGAAGACGACGCGGTCGTCGTCAACGAGCTGCAGTGCACCGAGCCAGGCTGTCCGCCCATCGAGACCGTGGTTGCCCTTCTGCGGGCAGGGAGCGCGCCGCGTCAGGTGAAGGTCCACAAACCCGCGGTGGAGGTGACTCAAGAGGACCTTCGCGTCGCGATGCTGCACGGACACGCTCACGAGCTGAAGTCGTGACGGCGCTCGGCCCCGCATCCGTCGCGGGACGGAGCGAACTCAAGAGAGCGTCCCGGCTCGCGTCGCGCAACCACGTGGATTCGCCGCCGTTCGCATTTCCGGGACCGTGCGAGCAGAGCGAGTCCGTCCCGCTGAGAGCCCTGCGAACCGGACGGTGAACAACTCCGAAACCGGCGCCAATCTTTCCCGTCGCAGCAATGCCGACGGGTTCGTTTCACAGAAGCCCTCGAGGAGAAATCCTCGGGGGCTTCGTCGTTTCTGGCATTGTTTCCGAGGGTTTGCGGCGCGTATGGCGTTGGATCTCCCCGCGCGGCGGCGAAGGCGCGGGCGAGGGTCCAGGTGACGACGATGCCCTCTTCATGCGGAACGCTGCGGTGCGGGAGCGCGGCGAGGAAGTAGGCGAGGGTGGTGATGGCCTTGACGCACGGGAACGAGGAAGTCGCACTTCTCGCTGCACCCGGTGACCACTGTCCGGCGCGCGGAGCGCGAGGCGGCGACGAAGGCTGCCATGTCCATCAGCGCGAGCGCTTGACCGCCGAACAGCGTCCCGTAGGGGTTGGTCCGCTCCGGGAAGACCACCTCGATGAGACGGCGCTCCGCGATGCAGCCCGCGTGAAGCTTCTCGCGGAAGGTGTGGTCGCGGTCGCGGTTCAGACCGTTCTCCGCGGCTCGACGAGGGCATGGCCGCCTTCAGAAGGCTGCATCGAGTAGTACCTCCCCCGTGACACCGACCTGGTAGGCCGACACGCGGCGCTCGAAGAAATTGGTGACCTCTTGAACGTCTTGCAGGTCCATGAATGCGAAGGGGTTCTTCGCGTGGTAGCGCTTGCCGAGGCCCAGCGTACCGAGGCGCTGGTCGGCGCAAAACTCAAGATACTGACGCACGTTCTCGACCGACAAACCGGCAACGCCGCCCGCGAGTAGATCCGCGGCGAACTGGGTCTCGCAGTCGATCGCCTCGTCGAGCATTGCGGCGACATCGCGCTCCATCTCGGCGTCGAACAGCTCGGGCTCCTCGCGTCGCACGGTGTTCACCACCGCGAAGGCGAACGCCATGTGCGCGCTCTCATCGCGGAACACCCAGTTGGTGCCTGCCGCGAGGCCGTGAAGGAGACCCTTCGAGCGCAGGAAGTACACGTAGACGAACGCTCCGAAGAAGAAGAGCCCCTCGATGCACGCGGCGAAGCAGATGAGGTTCAAGAGGAACTTCCGCCGCTCCTCACGTGTCTCGAGACGGTCGATGACACTCGTCTGATCGAGCCAGCGCATGCAGAACGTGGCCTTCTTCCGAATCGACGGGATGTTCTCGATGGCGGCGAACGCGGCGGCGCGCTCGGCCGGGTCGGGCACGTAGGTGTCGAGCAGCGTCAGGTAGAACTGAACGTGGAGCGCCTCCTCGTAGAGCTGCCGCGACAGGTACATGCGCGCCTCGGGCGCGTTGATGTGCTTGTAGAGGTTCAGGACCAGGTTGTTGGCGACGATGGAGTCGCCCGTTGCGAAGAACGCGACGAGCCGCTGCACGAGGTGGCGCTCGGCGTCGGTCATCTTCTTCTTGAGATCACCGACGTCGGTCGCGAAGTCGACCTCCTCGACGCTCCACGTGTTCTTGATGGCCGCCCGGTACATCTCGAAGAAGGTCGGGTACGCCATTGGGCGCAGCGTCAGGCACAAGCCCGGGTCCAGGATGCGCGCAGGGCGCGAGACCATGCTGCTCCCTTCGGCCGTCACTGCGGCTGTCGTGCGCTCGGGGGGGGGCTTCGCAACGATTGGCGCGGCGATCTCGGCGGCAGGCACCGCGACGATTGGGGCGGGCGCGGGCGAGGCGATTGGCGCCGTGGCCACCTTTGGCGCGACCTCGCGAGGCTGCTCGAACACCGGCAGGGCCTTTGCTTCGAGCATGGGCGTCGGTGCGGGCGGCGGCACCACCACGGGCGCCGTCGCCCGCGCGTCGAAGAAGCTGCCGAACGGGTCGTCGGGGAAGGTCTCGAGGCTCACTGGCAGGCCTCACAGCTCTCGGGATTTTCGAGCGAGCACGCGATTGCGGCTTCGTCCTTCGTACGCACCTCGTCCTTCGTGGGCGCTGCCGCCTTTGGCGGCGCCGGCGTCCAGCCGGCCTGCTTCGTGGTCACCTCAGCGCCGGGCGTCGGTCGTGTCGGCGTCTCCACCGTCGCCTTCGCGATGCGCGTCGCCGGGCGCGAGCGCAGGTAATACGTGGTCTTCAAGCCCTTCTTCCACGCGTAGAAGTACATGCTCGAGAGCTGCCCGATGTTGGGGCTCTCGACGAAGAGATTGAGCGACTGGCTCTGGTCGATGAACGCACCACGGGCGGCGGCCATGTCGATGAGCGAGCGCATCGGCAGCTCCCAGGCAGTCCGGTAGATGAGGCGCAGCTCCTCCGGCAGCTCGGTGAGCGACTGCACGGAGCCCTCGGCGAGCTTGAGGCGAGTCCGCGTGTCGTCGTTCCAAAGCCCTTGCGCCTTCAGCTCGGTGACGAGGTAGCGGTTCACCTGGATGAAATCGCCCGAGAGCGTCTCTCGCTTGAACAGGTTGGAGACCTGCGGCTCAATGCACTCGTAGGCGCCCGCGATGGACGCGATGGTGGCCGTCGGCGCGATGGCGACGATGAGCGAGTTGCGTAGCCCCGATGTCTGGATCTGCGCGCGGAGCCTTGACCAACGCTCGGCGTCGGTCGGCGTCACGCCCCAGGCATCGAACTGCAGCTCGCCCCGCGCAGCGCGCGTCTCGGCAAACGCGGCGTGCGCTCCCTTCTCGAGAGCGAGCTCGTTCGAGGTCACGAGCGCATGGAAGTAGACCTCCTCGGAGATGCGCCTGGACACCTCGCGCGCCACTTCGGAGTCGAACGGGATGCGCATCTGGAAGAACACGTCCTGCAGGCCCATGAGCCCGAGGCCCACCGGACGCCAGCGCATGTTCGACGCTTTCGTCTGCGGGATGGGGTAGAAGTTCAGGTCGATCACGCGATCGAGCTGGCGCACCGCCGTGCGCACCGAAGCCGCGAGCTTCTCGAAGTCGAAGGCCATGTGCCCGCGCTCGTGCTTCGTGTGTCGGGCGAGATTGATCGAGCCGAGGTTGCAGACCGCTACCTCATCCTCATTCGTTACCTCGATGATCTCGGTGCAGAGGTTCGAGAGGTGGACCGTTCGCCCCTCGAGCGCGGTCTGGTTGCACGCGAGGTTCGATTTGTCCTTGAACGTCATCCAGCCGTTTCCGGTCTGGGCGAGCGTTCGCATCATGCGCGCGTAGAGGTCACGAGCTTTGACCGTCTTCATCGCGAGCCCGGCCTCCTCGGCCTCGACGTACGCCTTCTCGAAGGCCTCGCCATAGAGGTTCGGCAGGTGCGGGACGACCTTCGGATCGAAGAGGCTCCAGTCGGCGTTGGTCTCCACCCGACGCATGAAGAGATCGCTGACCCAGTTGGCGAGGTTCAGGTTGTGCGTGCGGGCTTGCTCGTCGCCAGTGTTGTCACGCAGCTCGAGGAACTCCTCGATGTCGGCGTGCCACGACTCGAGGTAGACGCAACAAGCGCCCTTGCGCTTGCCGCCCTGGTTCACCGCCGCGACGCTGGCGTCGAGCGTCTTGAGCCAAGGCACGATGCCGTTCGAATGGCCGTTGGTGCTCTCGATGAGCGAACCGCGCGAACGCACGCGGTGGTAGGCGAGCCCGATGCCGCCTGAGAATTTCGAAAGCTTCGCGACGTCGGAGTAGCAGCTGTAGATGTCCTCGAGGTGGTCCCGCGGCGAATCGAGCAGGAAGCACGACGAGAGCTGCTCGTGACGCGTGCCCGAGTTGAAGAGCGTCGGCGAGCTGGGGAGGTACTCGAGCCGCGAGAAGAGGCCGTACAGCTCCAGAGCGTCGCCGACGTTCTCGGCTAGCGCGCATGCGACGCGGAGGAAGAACTGCTGCGGCGTCTCGATGACGAGGCGGGTCTTGGGGTGCTTGAGGAGGTAGCGGTCGTAAACCGTGCGGAGCCCGAAGTACTCGAACTCGTGATCACGCTCGGCGAGGACGGCATCATTGAGCTTGCGCGCGTTCGTGGTCACGAACGACATCAGGCGGTCGTTCACGAGCCCGAGCCGATGCGCGTTCGCGACCGACAGCGAGAACGCATGGATGTCCTGATTTCGGACCTCTTTGTCGATGTACGTGGCGAGCAGGCGCGCGGCGAGCTTCGCGTATTGCGGCTCCTCGGCGATGAGCCCGGCGGCCGTCTGAATGGAGAGCCGGTCGAGCTCCTGCGTCGTCGCGCCGTCGTAGAGGCCGCTGATTGTTTTGGTGGCGACCCTCAAGGCGTCGACGTCCGAGAGATCGACGCAACAGCGGTTCACTGCGCGGACGATCTTGTTCACGTCGACCAGCTCGGTGGAGCCGTTGCGCTTCCTGACCCGCATCGTGGATTGCGGATGAGTTTCGTCGTGCGCCGCGGTGGTCGTCGGTCGGGCGGGACGCAAAGGCGCTGCGCCGTTGGCCTTCGTGGTGGTCGTCTCGTTCAGCATCAGGTCCTCCATCTCGTTCGAGCGGTCCAGACCGCTCGGGGCCAAACCCGGGAGAGAGAGGAGTCGGCCGTTGCCGAGGATGGAGCCTCAGTGCGGACCGACCTTCGCCCCCTCGGGCCACTGGAGAACCGCGCAGGGAACGGGACGGAACCGGGACAGGCGCGAAAAGGCGGTACCTGCTCGGACCTACCGCCCTCCCACGAGGCTTCCAGGTCGAACTGGTCCGCGTGTCTCTCCGGAACCAGATGCAGGCAGGTCTTCGGACTCGTGAGCGCTTCGGCCTTCGCCGGATCCCTACCACCCACCGCTTCCCAGTCCCGAAAGACCAGTGCGACCTGTGGGTTTCGCTCTCACATACCGCTGCGGGGCAGCCCCGGATTTTCACCGGGTTCCCTTTTAATCCGCTGAGCTTTTGCTCAGAGGCACCAGCATAAAGGGTAACGTAGTGTGGTGTAGGGCTCCCTGTCAACCCATATCTTGGGGTTTTGGCGAGGTCACCCCAGGACCCGCGCGCCGATCTCGCCGGTGCACGGACCGGTCGGCTGGCGCTCCCGCTGGCACGCCAGCGCCACCGCCCAGAACGTGCCGGCGTGGCCGCGTGCGTTGCGCTCGGCGTCGAAGCTGACCTTGCCCGAAGGGCGCACGCGCCGCTTGATGGCGTGGACCTGGCCGACCAGCTCGCGATCGCGGGGTCAGCGTCACGTCGCGGCGCTGGAGCAGGCGCTTGAAGTCCGTGGCCCAGCGCTCCTTCGACTCGTTGGTGAAGTTCTCGCAGACCACCTGCGGGAAGTCGCGCGACAGGTTCTCGGCGAGGTTCATGCCGATGCCGCTCCGGTCGATGGAGAGCCGCGCGACCGGCACCATTCCCAGCAGGCGCCGGAGCTCAGCCCCCTGCTCGGCGAACGGGACCCCCTCGAAGCTCCGCAGCATGCCTGCGGTGAAGCGACCCTCGATCTCCTCGAACACCGCCAGCTCGGAGCGGTCGCGCGTGCGCCCGACGTCGAAGCCCGCGACGATGCGCCCCTCCGGCGCGCGCACGCTGGTGGGCTCGTCGTAGAGCACCGGCTCATCGTTCGTACTCGGGAGGATCCGCTCGTAAAGAGAGACTCTGAACGTCTCATCGACGAACTTGCCCTCAAACTCCTGCTGGAAGTCCTCGATGGGCAGCGAGTCGAACTGCTCGATGAGCGCGGGCCGCCCGAAGCGCTCGACGCGCTGCCTCGTAGGCAGGTCGAGGGCGAGCTGCGACGCGGTCTTCACTTCGGCGGTGAGAGAGGCGGCGCACGAAGAAGACGGTGCGAGAGCCCCGAGCCTCGAGGGCCGCATCGTAGCGCCTCAGCCATGAGGAGACGCGCGGCGCGAGCCAGTTGCGGGCGACGAAGCGAGCGAACGTGAAGCCGACGACGCTCGCCGCCATCGTGCTGGCCATCGAGAGCGCGAAGGCGACGGGCCACGGCCAGATGAGCGAGGCGGCCTCTCGGCTCACCGCGTCGCGCGCGAGCCCGGCGACCAGGTCTTCATGAACGCGCGGTCCTGCTCGCCAAGTGCCGCGATCGCTGCCATCACGCGGACTGAGGCCTCGCGCTCGGCGTCACGCTCGCCGGCATGGGGGTAGAGGTCGTCGAGCGGCACGGGCGCCCCTAAGAAGGCCCGCACGGGCTCGGCGTCGGCACGCAGCCGGTCGCGCACGAGCGCGCCGAAGCTCGCCGGCAGACCGTTGACGAACGAGGGAACGACCGGCGCGCGCGAGGCGAGGGCGATGCGGCCGATGCCGGACTTGGGAGGCAGGAGGGCGTACGGATCGTCGCTCGGGTTTCGGCGCCCCTCGGGGTGGAGGGCGACCACGGTGCGCGGCGACCAGTCGAGCAGGCGAACGCACGCGTCGACGACGCTTCGGTTCAGCGCGGGCCCGCGTTCGTCGCGAAAGACGGGCGGGTACATCGCGTTGCCCGACACGGCGAGGTTCAAGAGCACGCCGAGCGGACGGTCGTAATAGAACGCGTTTCGCACCGGGCAGTAGAGGTACGGAGGCTTGGGAAAATGCTCCCAGAGCGCGATCATGAGGGCAAACTGGTCGAACCAGGTGCGGTGGTTCGACGCGAGCAGCATCGACCGGCGCGGGAGGTGCTCGTGGCCCTCGAGCCGGATGCGGTTGTCGATGGTGAGCCCGAGCCCCGGCTGCGCGACGTGGTGCCCCCACTGCATGGCCAGCCGCTTGCCGAGGTGCGTCTCATTCAGCTGCGTTCCGACCCAGTACGCGGCTCGCTCGAAGGAGGAGAGCGAGGCGAACGGATCGGCCTCGTCATCACGGAGAGTTCGGCTCATCAGGACCTCGCGCGCGGGTAGCGACGAGGGGCCGCGAGGACGTTCGCGGACACCCGAGGCTCCAGCCGATTGTCATCGCGACCGACACAAAAAGCCATAGCGCGGCGAGCTGATGGCGTCCCCCAAATAGGGCCGCGGTGGCGAGGCCCTCTTTCAACTCGTCGTCCGCTCTCGATGGCACGTTGACGCGCGAGGGGCGCCGTCTCCGACGAGAGCGCGCGGCGCAAGTTCGGGGTCTTCGCGCGCATGGAGCGTTTCGAAAAGCCTTGGTGGCCGAGCTCGCGACGCTCGGTTCTGCGACGTGCGCGTCATCGAGCCTCGCGGAGGAGCTGCTCGAGCGGCCTCGTGTCCACGTCTACCGCGCGTTCCTCACGACGGCGCGGATCCATCCGACGAGCCCGGGCAAGGGCTGCGAGCTGTGGGTGACGCGCTCCGGCCTCCAGCCGGCGCGCCGACGCGTCGGGGGCGTCGAGGCGTACGCACGAGTCACCGTGAAGGAGACGGCCCTCGTCGCCGCCCCGGCGCGCGCGGGACGTTCGCGTCGGTCTTGGTCTTACGAGCCGACTGCGCGAGGTAGACGAGGTGCACGCGACCGCCGTGGCCGGTGCGCTTCATCTCGAAGGTGAAGCCTACGGTTCGGAGCGCCCGCTCGAAATCCGCCGAGCGCTGCTCGCACCACACCGCGAAGGTGCCGCCCTCGACGAGGGCCCGCCGCGTAGTGGCGACGGCCTCGGCGCCGTAGAGCGGGTGGTGCCGAGGGACGCGCTGCTGCGGGCCCTCGTACATGTCGAGGACGACGGCGTCGAAGCGTCGCGCCTCGGCGCCCTCGGCCACCTCTCGGAGCACCTCGGTGACGTCGCCAACGACGAGTCGGACGCGCCGATCGCGGAGGGCGTGGTTCGTCAATACGCCGAGCGGCCCCTCGCACCAGCGGGCGACGATCGGGTTGAGCTCCGCAACGACGACCCACGCTCGCGGGCCCAGGACATCGAGTGCCGCACGCAGCGTGAACCCCATTCCGAGGCCGCTGACGAGCACGCGCGCCGGTGCGTCTTTGCCAAGGCCCTCGCAGGCGAGCCTCGCGAGGTCATCCTCGGAGCGGTGCGCCGCGCTCGTCATCAGCACGCGGCCGCGGATCGTGAGCAGGAAGTCGCGCTCGCCGCGGCGCATGAGCGTCAGCGGTCCGTCGGGGGTGTCCACCGTCTCGAGCGGCTGCCAAGGGAGGGCCATCGCGCGCGGAGTGTGGCACGGCAGGCGCCCAGAGTGGCCTCGATCGAGCGATGCCTGGGCGTCGCGACTCACCATCGAGCCTCGAGCTCGGGGTTTCCCGACCGAGCAACTTCCGGGGCGATCTCCGACAGCTGGCTTGTGCACGCACTCTCTGCTTGGGGCCTCGGGCTCGTTCGTTGCCTCGGGCTTCCTCGTGAATTCGGCGCGCGAGGCTGGCCTCGGCTCCCTTCGTGAGTCACCCTCCGGCATGAGCGATCGTCCCGTCTTCTTCGTCGTGGGTGCCGCAGGTGGGGTCGGGTCGGCGCTGTGTCGCCGTCTCCATGCGCGCGGGTTCGAGCTGGTTCTCGCCGGCAGGAACGAGCCTCCGCTCACCGCGCTCGCGAGCGAGGTCGGCGGCGAAGTGGTGGCCTTCGACGCGCGCGACTTCGACAGGACGAGCGCGGCGATGGAGCAGGCTCATGCGCGGCACGGGCGCCTCGACGGGGTGGTGAACCTCGCCGGCTCGATCTTGCTAAAGCCCGCGCACCTGACCTCGGCAGCCGACTGGGAGCAGACCCTCGGCGCGAACCTCGGCACGGCGTTCTCGGTCGTGCGGGCGGCGGCGCCCCTCCTCGGCAAGAGCGGCGGCGGCGCGCTCGTGCTCGTCTCGTCCGCGGCGGCGCGCCTCGGGCTCGCGAACCACGAGGCGGTCGCGGCGGCCAAGGCGGGCGTCGTCGGTCTCGCGCTCTCCGCGGCGGCCACCTACGCCTCGCGCGGCGTGCGCGTGAACGTGGTTTCTCCCGGCCTCGTGCGCACGCCCCTCGCCGAGCGCATCGTCTCGAACGAGGCGTCTCTCAAGGCGAGCCAGGGCATGCACGCGCTCGGCCGCATCGGTGAGCCGGACGACGTCGCGCGCGTCCTCGAGTTCTTGCTCGACCCCGCGCAGAGCTGGATCACCGGGCAGGTGTACGGCGTCGACGGCGGGCTCGGTACCGTGCGGTCGCGGGCCTGACGGCCGATGCCCGAAGGCCACACGGTCCACCGCGCGGCGCGCGACCACGACGGCGACTTCGCCGGGCAGCGCGTACTCGTCTCGTCGCCGCAAGGGCGGTTTCCCGCCGAGGAGCTCGTCGATGCCGATGGTCGTGCGCACCTCGAGCGCGTCGAGGCGTACGGCAAGCACCTCTTCTACGTGTTCGAGGGTGAGCGCGTCGTGCACGTGCATCTCGGCCTCTTCGGAAAGTTCTTCCGGCGGCGCACCCCCGCACCCGCGTCGCGGTCGAGCACGCGCCTGCGGCTCGAGGGCGAGGCGATGACGCTCGAGCTCGTCGGGCCGACGGCGTGCGAGCTCGTCTCGGTCGAGGACATGCGGGCGATCACCGCGCGCCTGGGCCCCGATCCGTTGCGCGAGGACGCGAACCCTCGACGCTTCTACGCGTACGTCGCGCGCGCGAAGGCGCCGATCGGGGCGATCCTCATGGATCAGAGCCGCATTTGTGGGGTCGGCAACGTCTACCGTGCCGAGGTGCTGCACCTCTTGCGCGTCCACCCGGAGACACCGGGCAAGGCGCTCCCGAAGGCCACCCTGCGCGCGATGTGGCGCCTCACCGCCGGTCTCTTGCGCCGCGGCGTCGAGGAGAAGCGCATCGTCACGACGCGCGGTCTCACCCTCGCGAAGCCGCGCGAGCGCGTCCCGAGGCACGACAGCACCCACGTCTACCGCCGGCGCTGGTGCCGCACCTGCGAAGGGCCGGTGTCGACCTACACGCTGAGGGCGCGGACCGTTCACTACTGCGATGCGTGCCAGCCGCTCGAAGCGGCCGCGGAGTGACGGCGACGTTCAGTCTCCCACGCGCACGTCGACCTTCGAGAACTCGCTCGCGGCGAGCGCCTTGTCGCCGATGAAGAAGGCGAGCTCGTCGAGGTCGCCCCACTGAAAATTCGCCTGCGGATCGCTCGTCACGAGGAGGAGCAAGCGCTGCCCACGCTTCACGGCGGCGTCGTAGCGATCGCGGTGGCCGAGGAAGTGCGAGACCCGCGGCAGGCCGAGCGATGCGTGGAGCGCGCCGTAGGCCTCGGCCAAGAGCGCCGACAGCCCGTGGGTGACCGCTCGGTTCGTGGGGTGCACGAGCCGCAGGGTGGGCACGAGCTCGACGCGGCAGGCCGGGGCGAGCGCGCGACCCTGGTCGACCATGGCCTTCGGTACGCCGCGGCGGACGAGCGGCGAGCCGGCCTCGGTGAGGAGCACGGCCCCCTTTTGCCCGTAATTCTCGGGGTCGGAGTCGTGCACGAAGAACGAGAGGAGGCCACTCGCCGGGGCGAGCTTCGAGCCCCCTGTGCCCGCGAGCTTCGCGATCTCGGCGAGGTCGAGCTGACCCACGAACGTCATCGGCGCCTTCTTCACCGCGGGCCACGGGGTCGACTCCGGGAGATCCGGCGGGCCGCCGAAGCGGCTCGCGCCCACGGCGAACGTCGCGAGGTCGGCGCGCTCGAGGAGGAGCGCCACCGCGGGCGAGACGAGCTCCGCCTGGTGCGACGCGAGGCCGGCATCCGCGAGGGCCTTCGTCAGCGTGGCCTCGAGCGCGGCGTAGGGGGGCAGGTTCGGTCGCACGACGGGCGGCGCGGGAGGAGGAGGGGGCACTTCGACGGCGGGTGCAGGCGCGGCCTTCGCCTTCTTCGGCGGCTTCACGCCGAAGCGGGGGCCGAGCACCTTCGCGAGCTTCGCGTAGCGCTTCACGCGCGAGCCCTGGTTCGGCAGCGCCTCGAGGGTGGCGACGATGGCGAACACGGTGTGCGCCGCCTCGACGTGAGCGCTCTTCTCGAGGGCTTCCAGGATGGGCGTATCGGCGAAGGAGCTCTCCGCGGCGAAGGTGACGAAGCGCGGGAAGACCTCGGGCGTGTCGTGCCTCGCGAGGAGCATGGTGTGCTCGCGCGTGCGTGGCGCCTCTCGGAGCAAGTCGGCGAGCAGCTCCTCGTCGGCGGGGAAGCGCGCGAGCAAGGTGTAGCCGAACTGGGCGAACGGCCCGCCGCTCTCGAGGACGCGCAGCGCGAGGCCTCGCCAGCGTCGATCGGGCAGCGCTCCGGGCGCGAGGCGCCTGTTGACGGCGATCAAGACGCAAGCGAGCCACGACACGTCACGGGCGTCCGCGAGGTGCGAGCCCCAGGCGGGGTCGAGGTCGAGTCGGGCCTGCGCGGCGAGCACGCCCGTCGGATGCGGGGTGTTCTCGGGCACCGCGTTCGCGACGGCCTCGAGATCCTCGCGTGACCCATCGACGACGAGCGCGGCCGCGAGCTCGAGGCGCTCGGGCCAGCCCTCGCTCCGGGCGAGGGCGTCACGCAGCACGGCGCGGCCTTCGGGAGCCGCCGCGATCGCACGGACGAGGACCCCTCGCAGGTGCCTTCGCCCCATCCGTTGCCGGTAGGCGAGGTCGGCCGCCTGCTTCAGCGCGGTGCGCTCGGCGACGGGCAGCGCGTTCACGGCCACGTCGTCCCACACGGTCTCTCCGGGGTCGAAGAGCTCCTTCGTCACGCACGAGGCGAGCGCGGCGCCGTGGCCCGCGAAGGGCTCCTCGTCGACCCCGCGCCCCTCGGCGGTGGTGGCGTAGGCCTCGGCGAGCAATGCGTCGAGCGCGGCATCGCCGGTCGCAGGGGCAGGTAGGGGCGGCGGCAGACGGACGTAGGGGGTGGGCACGGCGTGACCACCCTAGGCGAGTTCGACGCGCTCGAGCAACGCGCGGATGGGTGTGCCCGCTCGCTCAGAGGGGCTTCCACGCCGGGTCGAACTTCGAGATGTAGGGGTCGACGAAGCTCGCGGCGAACGTGTCGACTCGGGTCGACCAGTTCGTGCCGCTGCAGGTGAGGTTTCCGTGGGAGTTCACTCCGACGATGCGCGGCACGCCGCCGAGCGTGACGAGGCCGGGGCCGCCCGAGTCGCCGTTGCAGGTGAAGGCCTTGCCGCCACCCTGACTCCCCACGAGGCCGGTGGACACCGCGCTCACCGTGAGCCACGCGGAGCGCCGGGTCCCGAGGGAGCCAGCGTCGTTTGCGACCGACTTTCCGTAGCCGACGAAGCGGATCGGCGCGCCGAGGTTCGCGGCTCCGAGCGCGGTGCGGTTCATCGGGATCGCCGGGCGGCCGAGGTCCGCCTTCGTGATGACGACGCCGAG
>Ga0194129_10001521_pt1 | contig 37852 bp, 33 predicted proteins | sample TA2KigCa35mmetaG_FD_150862 | JGI IMG/M metagenome (GOLD analysis project Ga0194129, IMG submission 150862) | Freshwater microbial communities from Lake Tanganyika, Tanzania - TA2015038 Kigoma Deep Cast 35m | ecosystem: Environmental > Aquatic > Freshwater > Lake | place: Tanzania: Lake...
GTGGTGGGGGGGGCGGGGGTGGGGGCGGGGTGGGGGGTGGGGGCGGCGGTGGCGGGGGCGGCGGTGGCGGCGGTGGCGGCGGTGGCGGTGGCGGCGGTGGCGGTGCGAAGCACCCCCATGGCGCCGCTGGGTTCTGAGGGGTGGGACACTGGCAGCATAGACAGTACTCGGCGACGGTGGCGAGGCCGGGGGATGGGGTCCCACATCCGTTACAACTGCCTCTAAGGGCTGGGTGGTTCCCTTCGTCTTCTCCATCCGCAAAATCCTGTAAACACGGCCCGATGGAATCACTGTAAAATTGGCCGGCCAGCAGGCTACACGCACCGAGCGTGCCGGTTAACGACGCCTGAGGCAGCGGCGGAGCAGTACAGTGGAAAAACTGCTGTGAGGTCGTGCAATTGCAGTTTGACCCTCCAGTTACTTCGGACCAACTGATTTGCTTTAGCCCACAGGGGCGCTGCACTGCGTCGAGAGCGGCTACTACATCCTCAAATTTTCCGCATACCTGCAACCGATCTGTACAACACTTGAATCTTACTGGAGCGCAGGGAACGCCCGTGCCATCGCCACCGCCCGCGGCGCAAGCAGGACACTGCACATCCGTACAGACACCTATCTCTCCACACGCACATCTCAGCGGTGGCGGCTGGAAGAGGAATTGTAGGTCTGTATTTTCAGGTCCTGGGGTAGCAACAATCAAATCATACACTGTTGGGTTGGCAGCGCCTGTGCAAGAACCTTCAAAATACATCGTCCAAAATTGTATTCCCAAGAAACTGTTGCCTCCAATGTATCCATCCGAAGGTTTTGTTTCTTGAACATCAGGAATGTCTAATGTGACTTCGTAACGATTCCAATTTGAGGTTCCATCAATAGAAATTGGAACAGGAGTAAAGTAAGCATCATCCAAAATTCCTCTATTGCCTGCAAAATGCTGGCGTATACTCACATAGATTGATCCTTCATGCGTTCCTCGCGCCCAAAAACTCAAAGTAACTCGTTCATTGCTGAGAGTTCTAACATCTTCAATTCTGTTTTCCAAGTAATGATATGACTCTTGAGAGTTTTCGAGCAGCGCCCCTGGCGCTGTGACTGTGTATGATGTAGGTCCATTAAAAGTACTGCGAGTTGCTGTCATTAAAGTTCCTTGTACCTGAGCATATGTGGTGATATAGTCAGGAAGTTCTTGAGAAACTTCATCTGCGTTTGTAAGCGGAGGAACAACCATTGCAGCAGGATTAAAGTGTGTATGCTTTACTCCTTTTTTCAGTGCATGATAACTTCCTATGGAGCCTGGAGAAGCGGGTGGTGATAAACTAAAATCTTCAAACCAACGATCAGCAGTGTATTGAGGTTGAGCCTTGTGCAAACCCCGAGAAAACTCTTTGCCTCGTTGCCAAACCAAGAACGAACCATTAATAATGGCATTGTCATTTAACCCAACAGGTGATATGTTTGTGCAGCAATCGTTTATAAACGATCCGCAATCCACCGTATTTGTTTTGATGGCAAATATCACATTCACAGAACTAGCGCGTGTATCAACTGTTGCGCTGTATCCTGTTCCGCTGGCTATATCTCCACCTTCGTCTAGAGTTGCTGTGTTTGATCCTGAGTAATCGCCCAGATCAGACTGTCTGAGGGGAGAGCCTTGAAAAACTGCCGAGGGATCAGCACCTCGTACAGTACGATTTCGTAGATTCGGAACAAAAAACTGATCATCCAGGCCTGGAATGCCAGGTGCGCGAACCTTCACATTCAACGGAACGCCTGGTTGATATGGTCCTGTCATACCATCCATTCGCACATCAGTATCAATGATGACCCTGAGTCGATTTTCATCAATGATATCATCAATTTGGGCAGGAACTTCTGCAATGCTAGTAAGGTTTGACTCCAAGCGAAGAAGCAGAGGTTTTTGAATTATGGCCGCGCTAACATCAATATCTTCGCCAGAGAAGTCAAGAATACAATATCCAGTTATACCAGTAAAAGAATCTGCTTGTGGTGGATTTGTTTCTAGCGTTAGTGTTGCAGGAACACGAACGCTGCCTGCAATTGCTTCTGAAAGGTATGGGTATTGTGCGGTGGTACACAGTCTTCCATCGGCTGCAATCCATGAATCGGGAATGTTGTTTTCAAGGAATGCACCAATTGCACCCACCTTCTGAATATCTTGAATGTATGCCCATTCTTCGGGGATGTTGTCTAGTTTGGAACCAATGTAGTTCACCACTACAGCGCGAGTGTGATCCAAGGCAATCAGCATTGGTTTCACAACCGAAGATATCATGTGGCCACCAAACTCTAATGGACTTTTACAAATGAGTTTTCCGTCTTCACCTTCAAACGGACTCAGATAATAGACACCACCTGGCGTGTATGCTTGTGGAACACTTGCTGTGCCTGTGAGCAGAGCGTATTGATTGTAGTCAATATCTTGGTTGTCAGGAATGGTGATCTCACCACGAAACACAACGCTGAAAAAGTGACGCGGATCATTACAGTTTTCTTCGGTTTGTGTGCGATGATCAAACGCATATGAAGGCAAAGCGCGTCTGGCATAATCTGCGGTAGAAGCACTATTGTTGGTGCCCCGATATCCGCTGTGACTCACAATGGCAAGGCCTTCTGCGTTATCCAAGGTATCTGCACTTGCCAAAACCCACAGCCCTGTGATCTTATCAACCCGTACCACATCTCCAAACAGGAATGTGTGATCCCGTTGATAAATCTTGGTGCGGCGATATGCTCTACCGTCCCAGTATGCTCTGTGAAATGCGCTTACGCCCATGGCAGAAACCTCACTCTATGTAGATTAGATACCTGCCTGTTAGAAAGTGGAAAGCGCAACTCTACGCCAGTCGTTAGTAGCAATACAAACATAGAGATGATTAGCGTCAAATCTAACTTCACCAGCAATGCCAGGATCGTTCGGTGCGATGGGCGGTAAAGTGTTCGGCAATCTGCTTGAAGTGTTCTCCCACATGGAAGTAGTACCGTTCCACACAAGAATCTGGCCACCTGTTACAGCATTTGCGCCGGTAACAGGAGCATCCACATCACGCAGATCATCTAGTCTTTGTACAGGATTCTCTTGGAAATAGTCTCCGTTCACCACACCTTCGTAGTTGGTGACAAGCAACTGCGACTGATTCACTGCCAGAGCAACTGGCTTTCTGATGTGTCCTACTTCAAGTGGTTCACAATCCACAAGTGTTCCGCCTGTGATGGGATTCAGGAAGTATACGGATCCAGTTGTGATGGATGAAAGACCGCACATTCCTGTGGTCCAGTCAATCAGATTGCCAACAGCGATTAGCCATCCTTCGGATGCTGTTGAGCCTCCGCCGATATCACAATCATTCCCTCCACCAGTTATCTGTTGCACTACAATTCCAAGAACTTCTGCGTTATCACGGGTGTCTGCTCTTGCCAAGAACAGCGCACCGTTTGCAGAGATACCAACCACATCTCCAACTTTAAAGTCTGTATGCTCGTTGGAGTTGACAGCGCCCGTGACAGGCACAAAGATTCGATCTTGCTGAGTATGTTCCAACACACCAAATTCATTGGTAACAACAACACTATTTGGTCTAACTCCACCTGTAATACTGAACTGCGGAGAGCAAGTAATGTTATGGATATAGATGCCACCGCACGGCAAAATGCTCAAAGCAGGCACATGACCGTTTGTTTCTGTGACTCCCACGGGAACATATGCAAAGTGTAAGAGTCCATTGTCACTACCAGTCAAGCAATGATTGCCTGTGATTAGGGAGACATCCATGTACTGATTTACATTCCAATAATCCTTAGTTCCCCCTGAGTTATCAGGGTAATTTGTGGTTCCGTTCGCTATGTTGAACGGAGTAAGCACATGGAATCGAGTATCTACTGCTAGATTCTGATTCAGAGTCCATGCATCATTGCTGTTTGCCCACAGAATAGATTTGTTTCCATCTGTGGAATTAAGAATGATACCACCACCATTAATTTCAATATCATTGCCCGCTTGTCCTGCGATTTGGGTGATGGTGAAGTGTACTCCGCTTCGTGAGGTATATGCAGCGCCTACTTTAAATGGTACATCGTTGTATACGCGAACCTTTACGGTTGCTGTGTTACCTGTGATGTTGATGTTGCTGATGGACAGAATAGTGGCACGAGAGTATTCAGTTCCAGTTAGTTCAGGAACTTGCCCGCCGCCAGGATCATCTATGTGGATGCGGTCTTGCCCACCACCATCTGTGTCTGCCTCATTATATCCAGGACCACGATTCAGATAGTCGCCGGTTACAAAACCATACGGCTCGCTTTCGTATTCTCCAACAGGGTTTGGATTAGGCTCTGTTCTTGAATAGGTGCTATACACCGTATGCTTTTGAATAACCAGTTCGCCTGTGAGTCCACTATAAGTGTTGCCTGGGGTTGTACCATCTGTTTCTTGTTCTCCAATCTCGTAATAGTACGAGTCACCATCAGGATCATGACTCATGCCTGCAATGAGTTGTGCAGTAGTTCCAGTTAGCAGTTCAATATTAAACTCAAGGAAAGGACTAGCAGCCAGTTCAAGCGCCTTGTCATCAATCGTGAGTTTGGTTGCGTTGATCTCCATGGCAGGAGATTCAAATGCAATCTTGCCAGTGAATCTGTGATCGCCGGCAATGATGTGGGGCAGCATATTTTCTGCCTTGACTTTGAAGATGCTGGCCGGTGTATTATGTGGATCAATACCTCTGCGCGATGGATTTCCGTTGTCATCTTCAAAGCGTTCAAACACAAACAAGTCAGTTTCTTTAACTTGATTTCTAGACTTTCGATCCTCGAATGGATCAAGTGATCCTGTGACTTCAACCTCGGGCAAGCCAAAGATGTCTAGCACAATTTTACCACTAGCACACTCTTGTGGTAGACCATCTTCAGGTGAAGTGGGTGGGTAAATACGAAGACCAGGACCCACATCTGCTTCTAGATAAAGAATTCCGTTGGTTGCATGAGTTAGTTCTTTTAAACCACCCAACGGTTTCACATCATAGATGCGAAGCGGATCAACTGCTGCAATGATATTATTGGTTGCGGTGTACCATTCATAGAATGTGTCGCTCAGAGACAGAGGAGACAATGGAACTTCCCACGGTCTTTGGTGAGGAACACACTCTTCATTTTGGAGGCATTCAAAATCATCCAAAGCACCGAGGATAACAATCTTTCCGCCTCGAATTTCATCTTCGGGGTTTTCCGTATAGTGTCGGTAGTACAGAACATCAGGCGCACAAGCAGGAATTCTGAAGGCTAGATTGGGGCAGATAGAGCCTGTGCAAGGGCATGGGCAATTTAACTCGTCTGGAAGACTGTAGAGTAAAATTCTGACCTCATTAGAATTCTCGGTAGGTGTACTGCCATTACGATAAACCAAATTACCGTCAGTTGGTTCATTTCCTGTTACCGAATACAGAATTCCTTGGTCGATAACACCGTCTTTACTTGTGGTAATGACAATGGGATATGCATAATTGGACTTGTCTTGTTGGCGGAACACAATCCACTGGCCACGGAAAGCATAAATGGTGGGAGCAAACCCACACATACCTGTTAAATGATTTGCATTATCATAGAAGTCGGCGCCTGTAAGCACCGCAGGCCATCTCATATAGAAAGAATCTTCTAGTTGAGTGCCAGATGATGCGGTGTCCTTGCGGACAAACACATCAATCACAAATCCGTTACTATTAGTTCCTGTAGTTGTTGCATACGGCGCAATGTTGTCTAGTACACCAACTCCAGTTAATCCCTGGCTGACATCACAAATACACAAATCCGTTTCCACGGGCGGAGGCGGAGGCGGCGGCGCCGGTGGAAACGGCGGATCACACTCTTCTGATCCTGTTATGGGTGGGCATGCCATTTGTAGAATTATCTTTCAGTTAGAGTTACGGTCATCCTTCTTAGTTGACGGGACCCGGCATGCCGGGTCCGCCGCCACAACTGATGCTCACATAGTTCATGATGCCGGTGATGGAGTTGGTGTTGGTGTCACCGGCATGGTTGGTGTCGGTGTTGGTGTCACCGTCTTGGTTACAGTCTGCGTTGGTGTATTTGTTACAGTCTGCGTTGGTGTATTTGTTGGAGTTGGGGATGCAGTTATAGTTTGTGACGGTGTTTGAGATTGGGTTGGTGTTTGGGTCACCGGCATGGTTGGTGTCGGTGTTGGTGTCACCGTCTTGGTTACAGTTGGTGTCTGCGTTGGCGTCTGCGTTGCAGTCTTGGTCGGAGTTGGGGATAGAGTTACTGCTGGCGTCGCCGTCTTGGTTGGTGTCGGTGTTGGTGTTACCGTCTTGGTTGGTGTCGGTGTTGGTGTTACCGTCTTGGTTGGTGTCGGTGTTTGCATCACCGTACGGGTTGGTGTCGGTGTTGGTGTTACCGTCTTGGTTTGTGTCGGTGTTGGAGTTGATGATCGTGTTGGGGTTGGTGTTGGGGTTGGTGTTCGAGTGGCAGAGGCGGGCGGTGTCGGCGAAGGTGGCGGCGGCGCCGTGGATGCAGATGGACTTGGTGATGGTGTTAATACGCAGTCAGGATTAATTCTAGCGAGAAGATTTTCAATCGCTTGAAGTCTAGTTTCAGCAGCACTGAGTTTTGCCCCATTGCCCTTTAAACTTGAAAATGCTGGTCTGAGGTTTGGTAACAGTGGGTGGTCGCTGGGGCTGGGGTTATTCAGGCTAGACATAGGTAATTCCTTTAATTAGTTGGATGCGGATGGAGTTATGGTCGGAGTTGGGGATAGAGTTACTGTTGGCGTTGGAGTCTGTGTCACCGGCATGGTTGGTGTCGGTGTTGGTGTCACCGTACGGGTTGGTGTCTGTGTTGGTGTCTTGGTCGGAGTTACAAACTCATTAGGAAACCGTGATGGTGTCACGCTTGGTGTTGGTGTATGGGATTTTGTTGGTGTAACTGTTGGTGTGACTGTTCTAGTGATTGTAGGAGTTGGAGTAATGGAACATAGTGGATAGCAGTTCACCAGTCTGGCAACTGTTGCTTCCAATGCAGCAATTCTGTTTGTTAGTGCTTTAATTGTTTCAACAGAATTTCTCTTTTCTGCTTTCGCGTGTCTTTTATCTGCCATTGCGAGAGACTTAGTAATATCCGCAGTCCTTTGCATACCAAAACCACCATCAGTTCTTGTATATTCCTTAGTAATCTGTTCGGTGCGCTTCTGCTCAGTAGCAACGAAAGAATTTGTAACATCTAGGTAAACAAGATCACCATTAGGACCAGTAACAACAATAGTACTCGTACTCGCTGTATTGCTTGGTCTATTTTTGTACGGATTACTCATGTTACACCACTGCTATTACTCTGAGGTCTTTAACTTTAGGCACGATTACTCCGTTGTTGCTGTACATCATAATCTTGATGGAGTATCTAGTAAATGGAACAGCGAATTGTTGTTCTGCTTTGCTGTATCCTGTGTTTGTGGGCGAAGTAGGATAGAATTTTTCAGGTATAGCGAATGAATACTCAGTAAAAGTACCTTCATCTGTTGCAACCTGAGTTGCTTGCAGCGGATTCACATCCATACGCATCCAGTTAAGATCCTCAAATGGAACATCTGAATCTGCGGTTTGAACTTTTGCCCAAACTTCAATTGCAGTTTTGATTTCTGTAGGAGGACTGGTTGCGTAGAAGAAGTTTGGAAGATTTGCAGTAAGATAAACTTTCAGATCATCACATTCCAAGCCAGGATTTAGATCAACTCGGCGTGAGATATATCTGGCAACTGGATGAGCAGGATCGTCAATATCGTATATTGGTCTTGCAGAGTGTTCTAGTTCCCAAGATGGAGGATCGGCAGGACCAACTATATTGTCGATCAAAATGGCGCTGAGTCTTTCCGAATCTATAGTCGGAGACACACTTGCATCTGTATTGGTAACCAGTATTTTCAGTTTGCTGTTTGCATTCAACTTGAACGCAACTGGTCTTGGTGCAAAGTTTTCATTCAGAGGAATATCAAACTCCTGCGTGCCGCCGGTGCTATTAGGTAGTACAAGTTTTGCGGTAACTGTGCTATCGTCAAACTTTAGTTGTTGACTCACAATCTTCATTGCATCCACTTCAAAATCATCATCGTTATCATTAAATCCATATTGCCCCACCACAGGTTTGAATTCAATACTAAGCGGATCATCTGTTGGAGTGGCAAACTTACAAGTATTGATGGCAAACATCAGGTCTGCATTTTGATCCGCAGACCAAGTACTTGCATTTTGCGATTTAAAGAATACCCCTGCATATGGTTGCTGAGTAATTCGAGTTCCTTCAGTACCAAGTGCAACCTCTCCCATTTCTGCGATATAGCACTCGTACTCGGCGCTGTTGCTCATGACAACAATGGAATACTCGCCTGGAATCAAATAAACAGGAGTAGAAAATTTGAAACGAGTATATGTTTTATCGTTGTTTACTGAAGGAATCTGGCTGGAGTCTAATCCGTTTGCAAGGTTAACTTCATCGGCGTTCTTAAATACTTCTGCAAACGGCAGAATCATGGACGAGTGAGGATATCCATTTACTGTTGGTCTGATTTGTACACGAACTGGTGGGGCAGAGTTTCCACTTGGAGCATTCTTAAAGAACAAATCTATGCTATGCACCCACACTCCCTTTGGACTTTTGGTAAAATCAACTAAGAATGTTTGAGCAAGTGGATCGCTCCATGTAGTTGTCGTTTGTTCGGACACACTATTCTGCACTCTAGTAACCACATCACGAACTACACGCTCGTCTGTGACACTTTCGCGGCGAATAATGGGAACGCGAGTAGATACAATGGTGTTCTCTTTAGTTTGCAGCATTCCTTGTGCAAAGTAACTTGCATCCGCAGAAGTATTGCTTTGAGGCAAGTTATTCGTTGCACTATCAGTGAGCCTGAACTGCCGCTCGCCTGTTTTGAACACTCCTCCTGGCAGATTGAATACTACTTCCACTTCACCGGCAAGGTTGGTCTTGATTGGATTACTGGGTGTAACTGGTTGACCATTAAACTCACAGTACTTGTTCACAGAAGTATTGTCAAAGAATGCGTGAAGAATTGTATTTGGTTTCAAAGATATGCCGGTAATTACAATTCTTCTGGCGCGAATAAACGGAACCACACTCACATCTACAACTCTATCTCCAAGTTCTCGGGTAACTCGTTGTGGTGTGACTATAGTCCTGATACCTTCGCGGGTTTGTCTATTTTCGATAGTTTCTGTCACAAGACTTGATTGTGTTGTTCTTGTTGTGGTATCAGTCCTTCGACCTGCCCGCTGAATTCTTGTTTCTACTCGTGGCGCTCCTATTGCCTCGGTAGTGCTGGCACGAACACCAGTCCATGTGGTTTCCCAATCATTCCATTGAGTACCGAAGGCATCTCGCATTCCTGCCCATGCGTCATTTTCGCCTTCCAAGTTAATGGTAACTGCTGGCCGGGTTCTAGTATCAACCCATGTGTCACTGCTTGGCTCAAGAGATGCGCTTCCTAACCAACTCACAATATCAAATGGGTTTACACTAATTGCTCTGCTTGCAACAGGTTGTACAATGTATTGATTTGGAGCATCCTCGTCATAGAAGAGAGTGATCACACCATCTGGCGAAATCTTGAAGTCTGTATTTGTATTTGGTGGTATTGGCTCAAATTCAATATGACGAGTTCTGAATCGTGGGCGCAAGTGTCCGTTTTCAAAGTCCATAGAGCAAGAATAATATGGACTAAACACATCTCCAACTCCATGTCCCTTGAAGTTGTCAACAAAGATGCCGTTCTTGATGCGCTCTGCTCCACCCAATGCAGGATCAGGAATAGACAATTCTGCTGCTTCTTTTTCTAGCAGACTAAGTGTGGTATAGTATTCTACTCGCTCGATGCGCTTTTCTAATTTAGCAATATCGTTCATGGTAAAGCGTTTGTTGTCAATGTAATCCACTACAACAGTTTCAGGACCAAATGTGTATTGCGGAAGCACTAAAGTGTACAGAGACATAGACTCAGGCACATCTTTTGGAGATGCAGGGTGCATAGAAGGATTGCCTGGAAAAATCTTCAATTCACGAGTTTTCAGCAGAACTAATTTATCTCTACGGGGAATGTAAAAATCGTATGTTATTGAAGGCCGAGAGTTATTGATTCCAAGCGCAGGTAGAACTGTTTCTGATTCTCCACGCGCGGCGCGAACAACAAATGCTTCGTTGTTTTCTTGAATCAATGAATTATCCCGTAGAGGACAATCTTCATCCAATGCGTTTGGACGATTTGCTTCAGTTGCTGTAAAATCATTCATGTCTGCTAGTGCTGTTGCAACTCTAGCCGGAGTAGAATTTTCTCTTGATGGTCTGTAGTCTAAGCAGTTACGAAGTTCAAATGAATATCCAAAAGTTGGACTGATGTGCAGAGGAATATCTTCGTAACGAACAAAGAATGGATGGTGATCGTTATGCTCGTATGAGGTTAAGGTGAATGGGCCGCTACCACTATGCTTGAAAAATTTCAATCGAACAAACAGAGTATAGTCAAGATTTCCACCTTTGTTTTTAAACATACCAGTTTGTTGTTTGAGAGTTTTCAAAGAACTTTTGGTAATTACAATTTTGGAATGATCGTAAAAGTTGTCATTTATTCCGTTAACAAGTCTAAAGTACTTGGTGATATCTCGTTTACCAGTTGGTGCAGTGCTATCCCATGCAATAACTTCATCAACTGATATTACATCAGAGATTCCAAGATTTGTAATATACTCTTCTGGCAGAGAAGGACTCTGGAACGAGTTGGTATTGTTTGTTCCACCGTCATCGTCACCTTCCCACAAATCCCATCCGTTCTCTCCTGAAGGATTAAAGTTTACGATCCATGGATCGTCTGTATCGGCTGATGGGTCAAACTGAAAAATTCCATCCCAATTTTGCAGAGGAACCATGAAGTATCCATCTTCATTAAAGTATTTGTTCCATATTCCATCAGGGCCATCATCATATTCAGAAATAACAGATGCAGTTTTCTTTCTGAAATTGGTGGTATCACCATCTTGCGCTTGGGCAGAAACTATAATTTCCGCGTGAAATGGTTTGCCTAAGATGTCAAGTGTATCAGCCGGCGACTCGTACATAATGTACATGACTGTTTTGTCCCCATTCACCACTGCTGTGATTAGAGAACTAGGACCGGGTTCACTAACAGAAAATACTTTATTGGTTTGGGCGTTGAATAGTAAAATATTTTCGGGATCATCTACTTCAAAGTAACTTGCAGTAGGAGTTCCCAATGCTGCGCGGAGAGCATTTTGTAACCCTTCACTAGCAGGAGTAGAGGCCTTGAAAGTGTAAAGAGTTTTTTCAGATGTTTCTTGGATATTTGCTGCGATACCAACTCCATTGCCCGATAGGTTTGTCAGAATGAATAGATTACTGCCATACGATTTCCATTCTAAACTGCTATTTTCTACAAATCCTGGACCTGAACCAGTTGTACTACTGTTGAGTTTTTTAGTGAATGATTTTTTGCAATCGTACTTGACTGTAGCAAAATCTTTGATTTCCTTCAGAGAAGACAAAGAAGGCAGATCGAAAAGTGCAAGATTTGCCTTTGGAGCAAATAGCACGGTGTCATAGTATACGATGGTGTTTCCACCGTCTTCCACCTCGGTTTTTTCAGTTCCACCAGTGAGAGAGATATCAAATAATTCTACAGTTCCTGTTATCGCATTATTGCCTGTTAATAGTGTATTCTTATAGCGGAAACGAATATGATCAAAGTCTGCAAAATAAGAATCGCCTGTGATCTGAACATCACACAAATGCACATTTACTCCGTTTTCGTTCGGTGTTACTCCGCGAATACGAGCCGTGCCTACAAGGGTTTTTTCATCATTGTCCACCGTGCCCGAAGGAGCCAACTCATTCCACAACTCTACTTTTGGATGAGAACTCCATGAAGGAAGTCGTAAGTCGTTCGGTGCGGTGCTATCGCCTGTGGGTAGTTTGCATACCACATAATTTCCAAGACTCAACTTGACTTGTTCGCCCTTGACTTGTTCTGCTGTTCTTGCCTTGTCAAGTGGAATAAACTTGGTGTTTTGATTCTCAAACTCGTATCCATAGATGTATGCCTTACCAGTACCAACACCAACTACCAGTTTGCTTTTGGCTTCTTCGATGGCAGTTATCACCTCATTAGAGGTTGGGTCTGCCGCAGATGGCCCCCACTCAGGATACAGTCGCCCAAGCGTGTACTTGCCAGCAAATCGAGGATCTATAAACTGACCAATATGAGGAAACTTTGCAAGATAGTTTTGAGGAGGTTGGCCATCCTGCGACAGAACCACTCGGTCTACACCATCAGCGAGCGTATACAGTTCATCAACCACATCTTCTGTGATTGGAATCTGAGACTTCAAGAAAAAACGGTTGGTGGAGTTGTTTAACTTTGTGTACGACTCCGAAACCATGATGTCTCCCTCTGCGGGAGTTCCAAATATCATGTGTAGCAAAGTGGTGCCGTAACCTTCTGCACGGAAATCTACCTCTCCCTGGCGAGCAAGGAATGTGTCTGCATCGGACACAATACCTTTCCACGCAAGAAGGGGGGAGTTAGGGTCATTTCCCACCTCTCTGTATCCATACACACTGAGATTGGCTGGGAATCCTTCTGGAACTTCAGCGGTTCCTGTCAGGCGTCTTACCGAATATGGTGTATCGTTTGAGTTGCCTACAATCTCTCTTGGAGTTGAACGAAGCAGACAAGTTCTTTCGTTATTGAAGTACTCTTCAATGTCGATCTGAAACGGTTTAACTGTATAAGATCCTGATTCATCGTAGGTTCTTCGTGCAAGAGTTTCTTCCAAATCACTATAGATCGGATACTTGACCGAGTAACGAATTGTTCCATCAACTACGCGAGTAAGTTCTACAAAGTTAGTAGTTTTGTATTGGTCAGGATCAGAAAGCGTGTCTTGATTGGTGAATATCAGTTGATCCAGTATAAGATCAACTTTATAGCGATCTGAGCCAGGTGCTGCATAGTTGTATGATCCGTATGCAGGATCAAGCAAAGTTTTGTCTGCATCTGCATCAATTACTTCACGCTTGATGGTGAAACCAACTCTAGATGACGGGAACTGGAACAGTCTGACTCCGACTAAATCTCCTTCTTCAACAAGTACCCAGCCGTCTCCAGTGAGATTATTATTTACAGGAATTTCGCCTGGAGAAGATACCCATTCTGTTTCCACAGCAGTATCGTCTGGATTAGGATCAGCACCAAGCACCGTAGTTCGGAGTCTTGACTTTCTCTTTAGCGCAATTGTTTGCGCTGATGCCATGATGAATGCTCCATCAATGTAATAGATACCATCCTGATTAGACACCAAGGTGGCTTTTCCAAAGGTAGCGATTTTATCTTGAACATAAGGTTCAGTTTTGATCTGGCATCGAATATCAGTTAATTCTTCTGTGCCCTCGACAACTGTAACCACCGAAAGAACTGTAGGGGCGCCTGTGATTGTTTCGTACAGATCTTTCAGATTGGTAATGTTCTTCTGTTCCCCTGTGGCCGGATGCACAATCTCCGCCGAGTTTTGATATTCCACAAACAGCACATGGTATGGGTCTGCGGCATTATCTGTTTCTTCTGCTTCTACATGAAGAACCTTCATGCGAAGTTGAGGAGTGGATGTGTTAGGAACAACCATATTGACTATGGTTTTGCCTATAAATTGTGAAGGTATAACTTTTATTTGACCCGGCGTTCCATCGGGGGTGGGGGAGGTGATTGAGGTTTCAATACGGATGAAATCACAACTCACAGCACCCAACTGTCCATCAACAACTGGACTTCCATCTTTAAAGATGTGATTGGCAAATCTGCTGATTTGCTTTTGCAAGACCGTTTGTAGTTGTGTTAGTTCACGGGCCTGCAATGCATAGCCAGGTTTGAACAGCATTTTAATGAATTTCTTGCTGTCCTGATAATCGTCATAATATGGGAAGCCTGCGAATTGTGTGGGTTCGATCTCTGCCATTCTTAGTCCTTTAGAACCGTAGAATCAACTTGAACTCTTCAAGCCGCTCAGGGTTGCGAGTTATTGCCCTAACATTGTCTATGTATACTATTTCGCCACTATTGATCTGAAGATCTGGACCTGTGGCATCTGCGCGAGTTATTGTAGAATCAGGTGAAATAGGAATCTCGTCTACAGTCAGGATAAAAATTGGTTGTCCATTTTCATCGCTTCCAAATCCAAGCAGAATGCCTTCTTTTTCATCATTCAACGGATTAAATGATCTGTTCCAACCTCTGAGCGAAGTCAGTTCCAAGTACACCCTTTGCTCGTCGGTGGTCTGCGTGATGACATAGTTCACCACAGAAGCAATGCCTATTTTTTTGTATTCTGCATTTGTGGTTCCTTCAGTTCCTGTGACCAGTTCCAGTACATCTATGGTGCTGTCCAATGAAAGATTAGAAACTCCATCAGCATTAACCAAACTTGGAGTGTTGTTCAAAACTTTGGCATTTATCTTGTATGTTTGACTGTAATTGGCGCGTAAGCCACCAAGTGTTTCTGGCTGAAGATCGCCACCCACAATGCCAATATTTGTTTCTTTCACTCCTCCGCTACTGATATTGCTTCCGCTCCAAACTCCTGAGAATGGATTTACTTCTGAAACTTGTACCAACCGCTCACCGTCCACATAGTCTCCAAGAGCATTCACCGTGGCGCGCCGAAATTTACCATTCACATTGATTAGAGACAGGTATCCAACTTTTCCATCTGCTCCAGCATCCCAGTCAACAATTCTGGCAGTTGCCAACGATTCTATACCAATCACAAATTTACCGGCATCAAACGACTCGGGAGTGTACCCTAATGTGGGAATAAAGTTGTCTTCGGGTTGAAAGTACTTGTAAGATGGCCCGATATTTTCTCCTTCATTGTTGAATCCTTCAATAGGCTTATTGGGATTATTTTCAAACACGCTCTCATTTAGTGGCTCAATGTAAAGAAATCCTGTTGGATCCCCTCCTGTGAGTGATGTACAGCAGTTCTCTGAAGAGATAGCAACAGGGGGTATCCATTTGACAACTCTTCCGCTTGCTCCGTTATTTGCTTGCTTTACCAATTGACCGTGAATAAAGTCTCCTTGGCCTGGATTATAGGCGTGTCTATCAGTGGTTCCTGTAACCCCAAATTTAATCTTGACTATAATAGTTTCTGGTTTTGTTATTCTTAGTTTGTATACATCCAAACTTTCACCACGACCTGCAAATTCTGTTCCCCCACTCAACTTTGGGTTTTTTAGTAGTCCAAATTGTCGGAAGTTATTGATTTTTGGCAAGTCTCCTGCGATTCCTGCACGGGTAGAGCAGAATACCATTATTTCGGATGTACCTAATTCAGTTACAGCATCGGCGCCGTGTCCGTTTTTCGGAGAGATGATTGCTCTAGCAACGGGAGGATGATCTGCTGGACCTATGATTACGGCTGCATTGGTATATTTTTTACCTGTTCGTAAAACTTCTAAACGCTCAATCTGATATGTGTTGTCGCAATCATTTCCTGTTATTGATTCCATTTTGCAAAGTAGTTGGCATCCAATTCCATCTCCATATACCTTTGCTGTCGGAACAATATGAAATTGAGTTCTATTGTCAGTAGATGCAGAAATTGGACTAACAAGAGGTTCTTTCAAAGTGAGTCCTAGCAGTCCTGCATATGGAGTTAAGGGTAATCCCCATTCTGCATTTGTAATCTCGTGTATCTGCCCCGATCCCAATCCGCTATTGAAATAGATGCTGTATCCAGGCAAAGTAGTTTCTACCTCTGAACCAACATTTAGTCTCGCGCCAATAACCCACACTTTAGTATCTCCTATGTTTCCTGGCACGGCTACTGCTTGGTCGGATTCGATGTTTGTGTATGGAAATGAGTCTTTGACAGAAGACAGAATTACATGGTTAATTGCTCCGTCTATTGCAGATTGCTGCACAGCAAGTTGCAGCGATCTCACATTGCTTAGTCCTCCTTCAAAGTTAAAACCATCTTCGATAAACTCTACTGGAATCTTTGTGTCTGTGGAAAACTTGTAGTAAAGATCATCAGGAATCTGATACATGAACTTCCACTGGTATCCATCGTCTGTACAATGGATATTTGTGGATGTTGAAGTTGGTTGACAAGTAGATGGTGTTTCGTTATTGTTTGATATGCATTTGTAAACTTTATTTTCGGATGTAGTAATATAGAACTGCTTTGGATTGTATGGGTTTACCAAATCTACTGTATCATCATATTCGACATACACTGTGTTTCCCTGCCATTGATTTCTTGGAATCACTAAAGATACATCACTTCTTCCGATACGAACGGCGCCCATCATGTCAATCCATGCGTCTAAATCTTCACGAACGCAGTCTACTGTTAAATTGGGACGATTTTCCTTCGGCCATTTGGAGTTCTTTCCGAAAAACAGAAAGAATTTGGAAGTTGACAGCGGTTCAAACTCTTCCAAGAATGATTTTGCTATACTGGAGCGTAACTTGTTGCGAATGCGTGTTTCAAATGCCATTGAGTTTACCTCTGTTTATGTAGGTCTAAATTCTGCTGTTTCATCGGGGTTGTCAATTTGACCCTGCCTGTGTGGGGAGAAGAGTGATTCTTGCTCACTCAAGTTCTTCCTCCCCGCAGCAAATGGGTTTACTCCCTCATATGTCTGTTCATGTGGAGAAAAGTTATCAATTTCAAATCCATCAAACTTGTTTATGCCTGGAATAAAAGAATGATAGTAACGATCATCCATCATATGAAAGAAGTCGTTGATTTTAATGTATGAAAATCTATTCAAAGTACGCTCTCCATCTGCATCAAATATGCAGGTTGGTATGAATGAGTATCCTCTGCTGTTGGGATGGCTATAAACAATCCAATAAGATTGAGCCAAACAGCATCCAGGACCAGTTCCAGTACACAACTCCCATATTTCATGGGTTGCTTGTAGTTCTTCTGTGCCTGTACATCCTCCCGTGATATTATTGGTGTTTACTTTAATGTGGTCGGCAGTGCTGTGGTCGGCATCTAGGCACCAAATGTTGTGTATCCCCTGTATGAGGCCTTCAGACAAAGGACTTCCGCCTGGATCGTGGCCAGTGTCGCCCCATTCAATCGCAGTACCCAACAATGGGTTGTACCCGTCAGGATACAAGTCAATACCTTGGCTGTTATTTCTTAGATTCTCATATGTCTTGAATCGATATGGTGTGTAATGCCCAATAACAGGATCTTCAAATGTAACGATAAAATTCTTGTCATCAAGTCGATATCCTGTGGTTCTATAAAGATACTGCTGTGCGAATACAGCCATTCCTGATGGATGAATCAACTTTCTAATGGTATCAATCCAACGATTGAATGATTCATCAGTTTTTACAACATATGAGAAGTCTTGGTAAAAGTAATTGTCTTGCAATTTCTTTTTGGAAGACATATGACCGTCATCGTTGCTGTAGAATCCATAGTCTTCAACAACGGCGCCAAAAGTAGGAGCCACCTTGGTTCCTCTTCCGCCAAGAGAAATAATCTTGGCTTCCCAATCAGATGGGTTATAGTTTACTCCACCATCCACTACTCGCATTCGCTTCACAGGACCCCTGGCATCACTTTCACCAGTTTTAACATAGTAAGGACTCTTCAGATAATCAATCTCGCTGACCTGTCCAAATCCACCAATACCTTCAGGAACTCCAAAAGAGTTTTTGGGAGTTAGTAGAATTCGATCCCCGATTCTATACAATTTCCACGATTGACTCGATTGACCACCAGTTACTGATGGGGGGTGTTCACCAGTTTCACAGATATAAAATCCTGTAAGAATCGTGTATACAGTTTCAACAATAGGTGGTAAAGAAGAAGATGTAATCTGTACTGAAGTATTTGGAGAGAACTCTCCAAATGGATTAGTTATGGTGTATTCAGTAACTTCGTGTCCATTTTGTGAATACTGAATAATGTTCTTGATATTTGCGTATGCTTTCAGAATGCCTGCACTATCTCTTTGAGAGAGCGTTCCACCGTTATATTGGTGAAGTTTGCGACCATTATTTGATGTGGTTTTGATTTTGTAGAGAGTGTTCCACTTTCCATCAGACAACCGAAGAATGTCTATCTTTGGGTAGTACAACTCAGCATAAGTGTTGAACAATACGAGAAACAAAAACTTATATGATTTTTCTGTTCCTTTTGCTTTGTAAAACGCTCTAATATGCTTCATCAGTTTGCGTTCATCTAGGAGTACCCCTGTACTTTGATCGAACGCTAGTTGTTTGGGGAAATGCTTCAGATACTCTTCCTTGAAAAGCGCAACAAACGAATCCAAACTGTTGTCGATGTCTCTTTGATCTAACAATGCCAGAGGAGAAAGTCTTCTTCCTTCTTCGTTGGTTTGTAACCACTCGAAATAGGCTTCCATGAATGCAACAAACATGGGGTGATCCGCAGAGACAAACTCTGGAATTTGCCCGGCAACAAAGGTGTGTAGTTTGTTGTCGTATCCTTGCATATTTTTATCTCAACACTTGGGATAGCCCTTAGGCTTTGGAGCCGATTCTTCTGGTTTTGCGGCGTTCTTTTCTTCTGTTGCCGGTGCAGAGGTTGGTGTAGGATCTGCTTGAAACCTAGATTGATTTCTTGCCGAACTTGGAGATTTTAGTCTTCCCTCGGTGGACAGTTTCACATCTACAAAGTTTGATAGCGGATCCTCATTATCCAAAACTAACAACTGATTTTTGTCTGCAACAATCTCTGCAAAGTTTCTTGGTTGACCTCCAATCTTCAGAACAGGATTTGCGCCAGCAAGTCCTGCAATGTTAAGCGAAGGCAGATCGACTTGACCTGTTTTATAGTTGGTGGTTCCTGCTTTTTCTTTTAGAACTCTGAATGGTTTCTCAGGCACGGAAGATGGGTTTGTGGTGATTCTAGCAGCAGCGGTAGTAGCGGCAGTACCCTCTGTTGTTTGAGAGCCAGGAAGCGGGTCATATGTGATAACATCCACCTGGCCTGCACCATCATCGCGCAGATAGGCTAAAGAATATGGATCCAAAAATGATGCCTTTGCAGGATCAAAGTGTAAGAATCCGTTTGTAGTAATCGTTAGCGGTTCAATCTCATTTGAGAAGGTTATGTTATAGTTTGCATCTACCCCGTAGTTTGGAGAGATTCGTTTCTCCAATAAAATTACTGTTCCGCTGGCTTCTACGCTAGTGTCCGATGAGTCAATGTTAGAAGAAAGCCTAGATGCTAGTAAATTTCCACCAAACTTGCCAAGGTTTCCGTTTACATACGAGGTGATTGAATTCTTGACAACTTGTTTGACTTCATTTGGAGTTTTAGTTGTCTTTGTAGGATTCATCTTTACAGTAGTTTCAAACTTCAAGTAGGTGTAGTCAGGATCAACAATCTCAGGTGTGACTCCAACAATGTTGAACTTTTTCAGAATGCCGGTCTTAATTGCTTCTTTCTCTTGATTGGTGAGACTTGTTCCGTTTGTTGGTTTAATGGAAATGAAAACTTTACCGTAAATGGGTGGAGTATTGTCTTCTCCACCCCACACATAGATGCTATTTGCGAATGGATAGTCTCTGGCAAGCATGAAACTATAGTCTTCTACTGTTACTGCACGATCTTGTGCTTGGAATCCTCGTGGAGCATAGTACTTAATTGACTCAATACCTTCGCGTTCTGCACCACCAAGAGCAGGATCAATAACATCTACTATTCCGTCGGCATCAAAACTCTCTAAACTAAAGGAGGACGGCAACGATTCTGTATCAGTTGCTCCGATTCCGTTTGGTTCTGTTGGATCGGCAGAAGTCACCAAATACTCTAGCACCACAATGTTACCGTTCTGTAGTCCTTTACCAACAATATCATCTCCAAAGTACACTTCATACTTGGTGTTCTCTGTTTCCTGTACAAAGTAAACTTTGCTTGTTTGACTCAGTTGCAAAGGATCAGAAACTAGAGTCCAGTATTCGTCATATCCGCTGATGTTTGTTGATGATGTTTGAACTCTAACTTTGAGAGTACTGAGATCGATGTTTGTTTCAGGAATAACAAATCGCTGAGATGGTGAGTTGGTTCGATCCACAATAAATGTGGATATTGCCGGTCTACCTTCTACGATGGTTACTTCGGGTATCCAGTATGATAAGATGTTTCCACTGTCCGCACTATACTCTTTTGGCTCAAACTTATAGGTGTCAATGGTTCTGAAAGCGAAACTTTTCCCACCTGCATTTGCCAAGAATAGGCTGTATCTGGGCAAGAACTCCTCTGTAATTCCGCCGTCTGCATTTGCTTCTACAGTAACAGAAACTTGAGCGCGGGCACCTCTGTTGGATGTTGGTGTGTATCCGAGCAACTTGGAATGAGACACCACCGAATCGCGCACGGTTGCTGTATCCAAGAACATTTCGTTGGCAACCATGTTGCTGTAGTAGTTAATGTAGTGAGTGTTGTAAGCAAGTAAATCCAACAGAACACTCAACCCCGATCCCTCGAAATTGTAGTCTTTAAATTTGTCCTGAGACTTTAGAAATTGCTTCAGATTGTTTTTGATCTCGTAGAACTCTAGTCCGTCTACTGCGATCTTGTTGGTTGCGTCTGCCATTAGCGAAGCCTCTCTAGGTAGAACTGAGTTTCAGACACCTTTGATGTGTTTCTGATCTGAAAACGAATGGTCACGCTGAACCTGTTGTGGTCAGGATCACTTTCGACAATCACATCTTGAAGCACTACACGGGGTTCATATGACAATACAGCATCACGAATACCCTTTTCCAATCGAATCACAGTTAAGTCTGTGAGCGGTTCAAACAGCAGCGCCGTAACATTGCCCTTGAACTCGGGCATAAAGGGTCTTTCGTATGTATTTGTCAGGATGATATTTTTAAGAGAGCGTTTAATTGCAGATTCATCCTGCAACACATTAACATCCTTTGTGAGAGGATTCTTGGCAAAATTCAGATCAATGTCTGTGAACTTGTTTTGCTGAACTTTTGCCATGTGTTCTCCTGCTTCATGTATGTATTAGCCAGAACACTATGTACTCTATGAGATGTTGGGATTCTTATCCTTCGCCACTCTCTGAACCTGTGGATGAAGAATACCACTGAGAGTCAATTGGAATTACTTGATCGGGACCACCAGTTGAATTCTCGGCAAAAAATCCACCGTCAACCGTTTTATCAACAGGGGGAGTAGGGGCAGGGACTTTAATCAAGTCGGATAAACCATACCCAAGTGTCATGGTTCTTTGATCCAACTCTGCTAATTTTGACTGAATTAGTAAAGCAGTTGCTGCATCTATGGGTGGTGGGCTGGATGGGCCGGTTGGAAACTCAAACCCCGCTAGAACCAAATCATCCTCGACTGGCTTAAAGAACATCTCTTTCTCGGTGATTTGTGAGTCGTATGCTCTTTGTTTGCCAGATTCTGTTTCTGATTCACTGGTTTGTTCTTGGGCACTCTCTTCCTTGTCACGCTCTATATTAATCGCAGTAATTGCATCTCTGAGATTATCGCTACCCGTAAATTCTTCTAGCATGGCACGCATGATGCAGTTTCCGCGACCATCCCCTCGCACCATGGAAGCAACAAACTGTCCAACTGTGAATCTTTGCACATATGCCTGAGCAAGATTAAATTGTGAAAGATCGGTGTCAACAATGAAGTTCAGGTACTCAATAAATCCTGCCAGTTGAGACAGGATCAGATCTAGTTTTACAAAGAACTCCTCGATATTACCTCCAAGTAACGCAGCAATGTCATCAAGGGTAAACGGCACTTGACTTGCAATTAAATTTAACATTTGACGCAAAGCAAATCCAATTGAGTCAGGAACACATAGTAAATTGTTCATCTGTTCAAGAATGATTGGGCCTTGAAGAGTGGAATTAAAGAATCTAGTAAAGTTGTCTTGATCTGTACCTTCCATCTGCTGTCTGGCAGAGTCATAAGCACTTGCAATGCCCATTGTGCTTTGAAGCGTAGAAGGATCACCAACTCCACTTTGTTTGTCGGTGTGGGATTTAAAATCTGTTGCGTCTGTTGCTTGATTTCGTAACTTGTCTGAAAAAGTTTCGGTAGAGGGGGCAGATTCTGGACCAAACTGTAGTGTTCTTAGTTTGGCGAGTAATCCACCGCCGGGGTCGGCGCCCATCAATCTTTGAAAGAAGTGTTGTTGATCTGGCGTAGCACCTTCCGCCCCACCATTATACGCCCATGGTGGAATAGTCTTCACTAAAGTTTCCAAGTCTTGGGTGCAAAGAATCCATTGCAGGGCACCTAATGCAGATGCGTTCTCGAATATCTGCCCCTTCATTACCTTGTCTATAAGCAATTTAGTTGAATTAGCAAGTCTATCAGCATTTGGGGTACATTTACCAATTGCTCGGTTTGCTATATCTTTACTTCTTTGAATTGCATCGTTAGACATAAATCACCCCGAAAAAACATTTGCGCTGCCCGTTTTATTGCGCGATCCACATGATACACCATCTCCAATACGAGCAATCGCCATTCCGTTTGCAAAAACAGTTGGCGATCCTGTTTCTTGGTTTGCTCCGTGACAAACAACGCAGCAATGACTTTGCCATGGATCTCCTACGCGATGCACTCCTAAACTATTGACAAACACATTGCTTGACGCGCCTGCATTTGGCCGAGATGGAAAGCATCCGTGTCCTGTGCATAAGTCTCCGAGTCTGTGTACTGGCATTCCCATGTTAGTTCAGTTGGATAGTTGCGCCGCGAATGATGGTGTCTGCTTTGCTCACGAAACGATGATACTGGCCAGACTTCAACGCGGTGTAAAGTCCAGTTTTCATGTCTCTGAATCCTCCGCAGGACTCTAGAATATTCTTTGCTGCTTCCAAAATGTAAGTCTTGTTGGTCTTGATGTGGGTATTATCGCCAGAATGTGAGAAGCGTTTCTTGCCGATTCTCTCAGTCATGTTTCCTGTGACATCTAGCGTGTAGTTTCCGTTCACATATGCGTTATAGTCTCCTTCGTGCAGGGTGAGATTAACACTGCCCCGCATGACTTCCACATTCACATTGGCACCTTGCCCCACCTGTACATCAAAGTTTTTGCCAGATTCTTGATCCGTATTTTGCAGGATACGAAGAGCCTTGTCAATGGTGACATATGTGTTACCGTCAATCTGCACATGGTTGTCTTTCAGGATTACTGTATAGTTGTCGCGCACGATGCGTTCGACTTTGCTTCCGTCAGGAAATATCTCATAGTGAGTTCCGCTTCGGTGATACTCTGTGATGCGCTCTGCTCCAGGCGTATCATCACACTCCCATGTGTGCCCCGATTCAGACTCCCGTACATGGTTATACGGGTACTTTGCCGCATATTCAGATCTTCGTTCATCCCATTCAGGACCGTCGGGACTCTTGGTTCTCACAGAACCACCAACCGCAGGATCGGCAGCAGGAACACTCTTTTTGCGGGACGGTTCTAGCGCAGTAGGAATCTTTCTTTTGGCCGTTCTGCGCTTTAACCCGATGATAGTTTCGTCTATCATCTTTCCTGTGCATTCATCACTTCCTGCACTTCCTGTAATTCCTGTGCATCTCTCTCGATCCTTTTTTTCGCAATCGCCTCTTGCAAGACGGTTTGTATCTTGTTCGTCTAGCCGTGATCTGTGCGGTCCCCCTCCAGTATGTTTCGGATAGGTTTTACCTTCCGGCATATTCTGTAGAATTGCTCCTTGACCATCCACGGGGTACTGTTGAATTTTAAACTCGTCCCTCGGAATTAACTTCAAGTCTTTGCTTATACGAGGATCGTTGAATCCCTTTTCTTTGTTTGCTTTCTCTTCGGGTATACCACCAATACTTCCAAAGATCACAGGTTCTTGAGAGTTTGCGCCATCTCGAAAGAATCCAACTACCCATGATCCAGGCACTAGTCCAGTTGGTGATTGCCCTATACCGCTGATTGCTGCACTTGTAATGGGTTGAATGGGATACGCCCACGGAAGTTTATCTGTTGGGATATCTTTTTTATCACTTGTATGAAACCCAAGAATGCGAACTCTGCACCGACCAAGTTTCAGCGGATCAAGATTGTCTTCTACAACTCCTTGCCACCAAATGAACGAATGTCCAACAAAGTCACGGTGCAGAATATCCATTATGATTTGCTCCTAGACTGACCACGCTTAATGTAACTCATCTCACCTGTGGTGGGGTTGTGTACAATGATATGCCTGCCTGGAGTTTTGTACGAATAGTCTCTGATGGCATTTCCTGTGGGAGTTTCCAAGTCCACAAATCGTTTCCATCTGGCCTGTGGTGTCTTTGCACCGCGAATACATTTGTAGAATGTGTCAGAGTCTACATCAAACACCTGGCATCCTGCAAAGGTTCCTTGCACAACAGGTGGGCCATCTTGCTGAACTCCTTGGATATTGTTGGCACCAAGACTATTTACTGGAGTTTCTTCGCTCATGGTTGTTCCTCTCTGATTATGTAGATCGTGATGCTCTGAGAATACCTACGATTTCCTGATTGAGTGGTATTTGTATCAGATCGGCCTCAGGTATTTGCCTGGGGAGAGTACCAATATACACCATGAATGTTTTGATCTCAGGATATAACTCAGATTCTACTTTAAAAAACAGGAGCCGTGCGGCTCCTATTACACCAAACACATTGCTGAGTACAATGAAATGATTTACCAGTAGTTGCTCTCGGATTTCTCCAGTTTTCTTGTATCGTCTAAGCAGTCGCTTGATATACTTGATTCGACTCAGATCTTCCACAAACTCATGCATACCGACACACGATGGGTTAGTATAAACCCTCATAGCGTATTGCATGAAATTGGAATCGTTCAATAGAGCAACTTCCATAGCAAACCCGCATGGCACTATTAGCCTTTGCGTACTTGTCTTTCAAAGTTCAAAAGATCTTGGTTGCTGTATACTGTTCCAGACTTTTGAGCAGCGGCAGATACCGTGGTCTTCAGAATGGAAATTGCCTCATCAGATGTCTTTGCAGCAGCGACTTGCGTTCTAGTAGTTTCGACTGCTGCTTGCAGTTCAGCAGGCAACGGATTTGGTTGATTTGCTTGCATCTGCTGTAGAATCTGAGAGATATCTTTGGTTAACTGATCTTGATTTGAAAATGGTGTAGGGTTCATGCTGTCCTTTCTTACGGTGCAGGTCCACTCAATAACAATGCTGAGATTTCGGTTGGTAATCCACTCTGTATGGTAGAGTAGTTCTTACATAGATTTAGTTGCGCTTCTTTCCAATCTGATTCTTTACCTGTTTCTGCTGCTTTCAGGAATAGATTTGCAAACTCAAGATATGGTTTGTAGAACCTCACCATATGATTGTCTCTAATTGATTCCTCTGCGTGGTTCTTTCCGAATTTCAAATTTTTAACCATCGGATCGACATACTTCCTGGCTTGCAAAAGTCTCATGGGAAGGGTACGCTTGCTGCACGGTACAGATGCAATGTAGTTGATGCTTGCCATCACTCCAGTAGCCACCACTTCTTTCAGAGATTGTAGTTGCAGCATCCACGGTTTAATCAGAGACTTTGATTCGGCGAATAAAGTCGCAGACTCTTCATACAAACTATCATCTGCTCGTTCAGTATCGTCACTTCTACGAGCCTTGACTCGTCTACTAACAATAGTTCGCAGTTGTCCTTTTAGCGCATTCCATGAGCCAGGATACATGGAAAGCATGGTTTCCAATGTTCCGTATCCTCCCTCAGTACTATTTCCGGCAGAATCAGTTTCTACTGCGTAATAGATGTTATCTTGTTCATCTAGCCAGAACTGTACAAGTGATCCATATGGAGTTTCGATGTGTCCAACTTCTACAAGACTTTCTGGCGTATGTTCCACGCTTTCTTTTACGCTCATTCCTCTGCGTAATTCTTTGAACAGAGACTGTGCATCTGACTTGGAAACTCCATCGGGAATGCCGCTCATGAATGCTTTCAGATTGTTTTCAGAGGCAGCACCGCGCATCTTGCTTGCAGACATACCTACAACGCCTTCGGCATCGGGATCGCGCTCACCGGCGCTAACCACTTCAAACTCGAATGAGTATCGCTTATCAGGATCTTTGTGTGTGAGATATGGTTTGATTACTTTACGCATCTCTTCCACACGATCTCCACCCACAACCATGATGACCTTTTTGACTCCTTCAGAATCAAACTTGGTCATTGCATCAAACATGGTGTTGACTCCTGCATCATCTACAACCTTTACTTTGTCACCAAAGAATTTGCGTAACCACTTGATCTTTACGCCAGAATTTAGCGGATTCTTTTTCGGATCGTTGGTGCGAGAAGGATACAGGAGTGCAACTCCTCCTGCTTTAGACGCTGTGCTTTCTAGAGCGTCCACTAGTTTTTGATGCCCAGAGGTAGGGGGCTGAAAACGACCGAAAGTGAATACGACAGTTTTGCCCTTCAACGCTTCGTTGAGGGTGTTCCTGTCGCTCTTATCCTTCCAATCGCTGTATTTCATGGCTGGATCACCTCCGTGCCCCCTACCTTATAAGGCAGTCAAATGATTACTTGTTCCAAGGTAACTTCTTGGAAACCCAATCCCATAATGGTTTGCCAATAAATGCACCGGCAACAAATACCAATACGGTGTAAAAAACTGTACCTAACGCGCTATGAATTGCTTCCATATAAAAATCTCCTTTCTGAGATGTTATATCTATGCCTAATCACTACCAGTTCTTCACGGCAGTAAAGTTCTGGCGTGAGAACTCTAGACGGTCTACCAGTTTGTAGACCCCTTTTGCAGCAACTGCTACAAATCCTTCAGGATTCGCAACTCGGAATCCACTATCTGTTGGGTAGAACGCACCAATGGTTTTGACTTGACTCATCTTTGCCACTATTACATTCTTGGCAACTGCGATGCGTTTGTGTAGATCGAACGCTTTCTTTAGACCAGTTGCGTTAGAGCGAATGCGCTGCGCTAATGCTTGATCTGGCTTGGGTTGTCCCAATACAAACTTGATGAGCGCAGGAACTGATCCTTGATCCACTCCTGCACGAATGCTACTATTGAAATACCTAGTAACCACATCTTTTATAGCAGAGTCTTTCTGAATGGTTTGAAGCGCAACAGTAACATCCTTGTCTGCCTTAAAAGTCAGAATATCTGCCAGCAGTTTTTCTAACTGTTTGGTTTCGGTTGCAGTCATGGTTGCAACTCCCGTTGCATCTACAAACGATGCATCTTCAATCCATGCTTTAGAATTGCCTCTCAGATTAGAGATATTTGGATTGAAGGATGCGCTGAGAGACTGAAAGTTTGTTCCCTTATACACCGTATGAAACACGATTCCGATTTGTGCTTTGGTGATACGCTTTCCAAGATCACTCTTAGTGGGAACTGCATACATGATAGTATTGGGTTGAAAGGTATAGTAGTTCTCTCCATCAATGTTCTGCGTCTTTATGTCGCCTGGAGTGAACATTAAGTCGCCCTGTAGAATACCTTGAATTCCTGCACCTTTCAGAGCATCGAACGCAGCGTGTAGTTTAGCAGCAACACCTGATCCTCCGTGATTGGTGTCAATATCTGCGTGTGAGTAGTTTACTTTTGGTGTTTTGTTGAATATACTTTTGGTTGCCACAAAAAACTTTTTGGTCTGCGGGTCTTCTCCACAAATCACAGCAGGCGCACCATCCCATTTCACAGAAACAAATGCACCACCTTTGGCATCTCCTCGCAAAGTCTTGATCACATCATTCACCACAGAAACAGCAAGATCAATACCCCTGATCCCACTCAGGAAGATTGCGTCTTCCAAGTGTTCTAAGTGGGTGTTTTTAGATTCTGAAATGAACGATAGAAATGATTTCATATAGGTATTTCAGCGCGTGTAAGAGCAAGAATCTTTGTAATCTGATCTTGAATCTTGTTCTCTCTGTTGGGCCAGTGGATATATTCCTTTTGAGGATTCTTCTTCAGATTGTAAAGCAGGGGCATGATTAGTTGCTCTATTGCACTCATTTTAGATTTGTACGCCGCTGTCAACTGACCTTTGCGTTCTTCCACTTCATCAATAACTGCACGAATGTCAGCAGACTGTCCGCTCAAAGCAGCATACAACTCTTGATTTTGTAGTTGAAGCATCTCATCAAGTTTGCGCTCTAGTCTTTCAATATCGGTTACCGCGGCAGGAAACCCATCACCCTCTTCTCCAGTTAATCTATCGAGAATTGCTCTTATATTTGCGTCAATGCTGTCTAGGCGATCATCAACTGCGGCAGAAACCTGATCTGCAACTTGTTGTGTGGTTTGCTGTGTAGTTTGCTGTATGATTTGTTGCGATGCATTGTAGGTATCGGCATCAACTGCGGTGAAGCCAAAATCATTCATTGACGCATAATCTTCAGGATTGTTTGGTGATACGGGCATTTATAGTTTCCTCTTTAGTGTGTTGAATAAGTATCTAGCCAATTCATGAGATGCTTCAATATCGCTGCGATAGTGGAGCGCAGACGCCATAAGTGCAGTGTCAGTTTCTTGTGAAAGTTGGTGTAGATCATCCTCAAGTTTAACAAATCGTTCTCCTAAATACAATGCCAAGAATGCAACCTGTGTACTCCGTGTACTTGGGTACGATGGGGTAGAGTCTCGGTGCTTGTATGTATCTGGCAGAGAGATATTGTAATGCTCCGCGAGTGCGCGAGGGCGAAGTCTACAATACTCGTACTGTAACGCTAAACACCCTGTACGGACATCGTGGAGAACAGAACCCATACGCTTGCGGGAAGGATCGGGGAGATAAAGATTGTTTTCATTCAGTAATGATTGCACAATTTCCAGTATTGGCAACTCAACAAGGCCTGAACTAAATCCAGGCTTTGCATTTTTGGCTAACTCTTCCAGTTCATACTTGGTTTGTTTACTACTATTTTTTGGAGGAGTATCTACAAACAGATCACTCACATCTATTTCAAATTTGGATATGCCTTCTTCTAAACGGTGTATCACCGCCTTTGGGGCAGCATTACCCCGCAAAGCATCTAATTCTTGTGCAGACAACAGATGGTGTTTAAAAGATCGCATAGTTCGCCAATATGTAGCGAACCATGTATTCCTGAAATGCAGGCCAGGGGAATCGACCCCTACTGTACGGATTTTAAGTCCGCTGCCTCTGCCGTTGGGCTACGCCTGCGACAAAATCACCAGTTATTCGGATTCCCCGTATCCAGTTTTAAAGGGGACTAGTCCGTATCTTTTTTCAATTTGTGCTTGAATAAGTTCAAACGATTCTATCGTATCACAAACCAATTCCATTTCGCAGAATGCAACAATGTAATCATATTCTCCAAAAGTCTTGGTGTCTATTTTTATTTCGCTTTCTAGTTTCGTGACACGGCAATCTTCGTATTCTCTAGCAACATCTTCGATCAAAAACCCATCTACGCGATCTACATCTTCTTCAAAGAAATATTTAATGCTGTAAGCCATGATTAACTCCAATGAGCCTGAGGGGAATCGAACCCCTGTTCAGAGATTGAAAGTCTCTTGTCCTGACCCCTAGACGACAGGCCCTGTATCACGAATGTAGCAATTGATACTTGCGTTGGTATGCTTGCAGCGCAAGTTCCTTTGCTTTCGCTTCAATCATAACATCATAATCGCGTGAATGCAAATCATTTGGAATCGGATCGAAGATATAGTCAGAATGCGCTTGTGGTTTCTTGCCTTCGGCAGATTCTGAGTAATGAATCTTTGGCACTTGATCTGTGGGCCAAGTCTCAAACGCCATGTCTGCTGCGTCATGCAGAGACTCGCGGTTACAGAATCTGTGATGGTGAACATCAAGCACTAGACGAACTTTGTTACCGATACCATACTCTACTAGATCGCTGATGCTCCACATTGATGCTTTGTCATCGTTTTCAATGGTGATATGTTTGCGTTCCCAATCTGTCAGCAGAGTGTTTAGATTGTTGATGAATCGCTTCGCGGTTTCTCGCTTGTCTCCGTACACACCACCCATATGGAAATTGATAACAAAATCATCTGTGGGTAGACACAACATTTTACCAAGCATTGCGTGCATTTCGATAGTCTTTACAGATTTGATAACTGTGAGGTTGTCAGGACTAGCAAGACAAGTATAGGGGCCTGGATGACATGAAAGGCGAATACCATTATCTGCTGCAATCTTGCCTGCAACAGCAATGTTTGCTGCAATCAGCGGCCAATTCTTTAGATCTTCAAACTTGTAGTACTGCTTGGGATGATCCATGAACGGAAACAGACCGCTACCAATACGGAAAAACTTGATTTCATTGTCTGCATTCCATTGCATGATGGTAATAAGATCTTGCGAGTTTTTCAGAACAAGATCGTCTACTCGCTCTAGAGTAAACCTGGCTTCACGCAAGGTACGGTCGGTGAGAACCTTGTTGCCGAGTGTCATGTTTTTACAAGCGTAACCAAGATGTCGGATCATGTGATAAGTCTACCACCGATCTCAACAGATGCAAGCCAATTTTTCAGTATTTACAGTCAGAGTCGCCTTTGCCGCCAGGACAACTCTTGGTGCTGCCACCTTTGCCTGCCCATAGATCTTTGCACGCCCAATACTGTGCGCTGAGTTTATCTTTGGCCTGATCGCAGTTATGCCGAGCGCGGAATGATTCTCTGGCTTTGGCGCTGTAGTTGTGCCCATATCCGTCTGCACCATAGTGTACAATCTTTTCCTCTCCATTTTGACATCCTTTTACCATGCGCTTCTTGCCTGGACGAGTGCTTGATCTTGGCTTGTTGCATGGCATTGATTCTTTATCCACCTGATCTGCTTCAGCAACAAACTTAGAGAATCGTTTGCCGGTAAATGATTCTTTACTGTCTGCTTTTCTCCAACCACCACCATGCTCTTTGTACCATTTCGCGGCCCATCCATTCGCGTATGCGCTTGGATATACACGGAACTTGGACTTTGCAAGCGATTTCGCCTTTGACCAAAGTGCAGGATCAGTTGGTTCGTTCTCTTCATGCATATCCACAGAAATTTCAGAAACAGATTCACTTGACACATCCTCAACAACAGTTAGTTTTTTGTCTCTATTACCCTTCACGCTGAAGGTGAGGTAGTCTGTGATGGCTTCGTTGTGATCCTCTTCCTTACGCGACATCCACAAGTCTGACCAGTCTGTAACCTTGCCGGTTTTGTCGGCTTTGAAAATCATGGTTTCACCTGAAATTGTTGAGTACGACACAATGTAGTGATAAAATCCATGACGGTACAGGGTTTGAAATGCGCTTTCGCCTGGTGTGGTTGAGATCTTCATGGTCTTGATTAGATGAATTTTGCCTTCTGATTTTTGTACTTCATCTAGCACACCGCCTGCGCCTGCTTCTTTTGTTTGTTCAGTTACCCACTTGGTTAACTTATACTTGTTGCCAGTCTTGCCCTTCATTTGCACAATCTCAGCACTTTCCTCCCACCACTCCAATGCATTGGCGATGAGTTTGCCAAGAGTAATCTTGGGAACCAATTGAAACTTTGCTCCCGCAGCCTTAGTGATATCCATGAGATCAATACCAGTTTTGGACGCTTTGGTAACTACATCAAGCACATAGTTTCTGAGTTCTTTGCTTGCGGTGAATGAGGCTTCTTCGATATCTTTGTGGGAGGTCATGTGTGGTTTCTTGTCCTTCCTGCGTTTCTTTTCTGCACGGCGTTTCTGACGAACAGCAGACGCTTTCTCACCTTTGCTCATCTCTCCCGAGGTTTCAGGTGTATCTGAACTCACTCGCTTAGATGGCCGACATTTAGGGTATGCGCCATGCTTTTTACTTGCTGCTTCTCGTCCGCATGGAGGGTGTTTGCCATCAACTTTCTTAGAGATGTCAACCCACTTCTCCTTGAACCAGCGGTCGAGATTTTCATTTATGTTAGTCATGTGCTTCATACCTTGAAAATATGTATACTCAATACATACTACGAGGAGATTTATATGGCACAGGTTACAGTTAAGGATGTGTCGATGCTCGTTACCTACCTGAAAGGACTTGGGTATAAGGTGAACAAGATTTCAAGCAAGAAAGTGGTGATTCTAACTGAAGAGAATCGTGTGGATGTGCTTGAAGCAGTTGCCAAAAAGAGCGGAGGAAAGTACGACCGTACCCCTCTCTCAGAGTCAAGTGTTGGTCGGGTTACGATTGGACAGTTTGCCATATTGGTCAAGCCCGCCAGCAAGCAGGGAGGTGGATCAGCAGGACTAGGAAATGAAGATATGCTAGTAAACACCATTAACACGATGTGTAAAACAGGACCTATCAATGTAGTGTTCAGGGAATCTTCCACCAAAAAGTACACGGTTAGGGGATGTGTGAAAGCAAGATCAGCAGGACGAGACACCGCAGGCCGAAAGAAAGCAGATGTGGTTCTGATCGACAGCAAAGGAATCGAGTTTCCAATATCAGTAAAGAAAGATGATGCTGAAATGTGGGAGTCAGCAGACACATACTATGCAGACGATGCTCTCAAGGCAATCAACAAGGCATTGAAAAGCAAGAAGACACAACTGATTCCGCATGGAGGATATTTTACCATCGAACCAAACATTGCGGTGAAGGCAACCATAGAAGAAACAAGAGATGTAGTGTTTGGGTCAGATATTGCAAAACAACACGGAGCCATCATCACCAAGACATACTCCAAGAGTTCGTTTGTAGCAAAGGGAGATACCCTAACAATTAGTGTAACTGACATCATTACCAAGATGGCAGATGTAACAGGAGAAAAGCGGGTGTACTTTTTGATCAGAAACGATAAGACTCGCAAGAGTCTCAAACAGTATCCAGGCCTGCGTATTCTTGCAGTTTACGAGAAACGCATCAACACCAATGTTGTGGTGATTCGATAAAAGAAACAACTGAGTTGTTCTGCTACAGGATTCTAGCCTAATTCTTTCGCTTGGACTTGAACCAAGACAAGGAGAATCAAAATCTCCTGTGCTACCATTACACTACGAAAGAATACATTATACTCTGAATACAGGAATTAGGCCTGTTCGTTGCCAGCGATCTCGGGTCTTTGCTTTGGCATCTTTACGAGATTCTACTGCCACTACTCGTCTGCGTTCCTTGGCCTTCTTGTGCTTACGCCTAACTGCTTTCATTTTACTGTTCATACTTATCTCCTTTTGAGTACGCCGTACAGGTGCTGCCCCTGTGCTTAGACGGGTATAAGCCGTCCTGAGATGCTGACCTCCCACGGCGCAAGAAAGCAGGTCTTTATGTGTCCTCTCTCATACAGACCCGCAAAGACTCTGAGAGAGTAATTCGTCATAGACGAAAATTACTGAGCGACTTGTGGTGTCACACTCTGAGCAAAGTTCAGAACGAACTTCACACCCTTCACAAAGAAGGGGAGCGTGGCAACAAGTAGATACCAATGCCAGAGGTTCTTGTAACAAAATCCACAAGCGGTCTTAACTGGGCAAGCATTTGTCTTGGTGTCAGCCATTATGTACTCCTTTCTAAAATCAATCCATCCGTGGTTGCGGTACTCCATCGTTGCTGAAGGTATACACACACTTTTTGTGTGTGACATGACCTTTGCTGTCCATGATGTAGTAGTTTGATTTCTGTCGATCTTCGTCATTACCTAATCGATAGTTGATTTGATCCACCTTGTATGTAATGGTTGGTGGCTCAGGTAGTTTATCAGTTGCACTCAATCGGTCAATACTCAGAATGGAAAGTTCTGCTACAGATTCTGCCCGACCTTTCAAAAGGTCTTGTATGACATCTGCCCCAATTCGCTTGGCAGTTTCAAGATCGTGGTCTAGTGGAATGTCGATGTGTAGTCTGTACAATGTATTCCTTTTCTAAAGCGGGAGAAGGGACTCGAACCCTCAACATTTGGCATGGAAGGCCAACACTCTGCCATTGAGTTACACCCGCGAATGGACCGAAGGAGAATCGAACCCCTAACCTCTGCCTTGCAAAGGCAGCGTTCTACCAGTTGAACTATCGGCCCGATTGAATTCTTCTGTTCACTTCATTCCTGATTTTCGCAGAACCATCTCGTCCCTCTTGGGTCGCTGTAATTCTTCGCCACGCTGAGTCTGCATTCTTGTTATTGTGAAAGTAAGAAAGTCCTGATACGCACTTGATCTTGTTTCCTAGAGCCACCCAAGCGTAGTTCAGAGCATGAACCTCGGCTGCCCATAGTTTCTTGGGATCAAGACCTAGAGTATGAAATCGTTCGCATACATCAATGTAAGTGCGCCGATGAAAGAAGTAGTTGCCGGTGTTCAGAAACACATCACGAATTGGTTTAACTTTGTGTAGCGTAGAGAACATTTCTGACAACGAAGACATGGTGCTACCTCCGATGGGAGTGAAGTCGAATGGCCCAACTTTCTCGGGACAATAGACTGTCTTCTCGTCCCACGGAATCTCCCGTTCGAGAGTTTCAATGTAGTCTTTGCCCATGAAGTTGTCGGAGTCACACAGCACAATCCAATTGTTGTTGCAGTTTCTAACAGTTCTCAGTTTGTTGAAGAACAGTCCATAGTTCTCTTGGTTCTGAATCAAGCGAACCTTGCTGATGTGGTTGGTTTGCGCGATAAGCGACTGAACCACTTCGGATCTAGACGCATCATCACAGATCACAATTTCAGATACCACAGCGGTGTCTGCGTGAGTATTCACCAGTTTCATAACTGTTTCTACTCGGTTATAGTTTGGAATGGCAAATGAAATCATGGTATTCTCCAACGCACCTGGCAGGACTTGAACCTGCGACTTGTTGCTTAGAAGGCAACTACTCTATCCAACTGAGTTACAGGTGCTTTCGCACAAGTATATCACTCAGAGAGAGAGTTTCAAGCCTGCTTCGTTGGAAGTTGATAGATTTCTTTCAGGTACAATCAGTTTGCTACCAAAGATACTGTTGTACTGATTCCACAAATCATCTAGTGGAGTTCCTTGATACAGAACTTCCGAAGTAGCAATAGAAATGCCATCCTCTTGCGCTTCTTTGGTGACAAATGCCCAAGGTGCAATACCGATTTGATTCTGTGCAGTTGGTAGCAGAATGCATGGCTTCTTCAGCAGAATATGTGAGGCGCCATCAGGAACGACGCCAGCAATCAGTTCTTCGCCTGTTTTTAACTTCACGATGCGTATATTACTCATTTCGATTTCTTCACTTTCTTGGTTGTAAGTTTCTTGCACTTTGGTTTGTTACCAAAGATTGCATCCCAATTCTTTGCCCACTTCTTTTGATCTACTGGGCGATAAGTGTCACCCTTGCCCGCTCTGTGCTTGCCCGCCATCATCTACCTCCTGTGTCACTAGATTTGCTGCAATCTCTTGCTTCTTTACATTCACTAGGTCCCGTGCCTTTGTGTATAGGGCATCGTGGACATGATCCCTTGCCGCAGCAAAGTCTCTTTGATGAATGTTTTGAATCGCCGCCTGTAATGGGTTCTGATCGCTCATGGTTCACTCCATTTCCTCGTAAATCACATTCCACTTGGGTTGAACGCCCTTAGGGGCGTAGGCGTGTTGTAGAAATCCCCACACCTCTTTCTCTTCCATGCGAAACAAGAACTTCTTGCCTCGGTCGCGGCCTTTGAGCAACGACGAGAAGAAGTCTTTCATGGCTTCTTGTGCCAGCACGATGTTCTCTTTCCCTGATCCAAACTTGAAATTGGATAGCGTCTTGCCGATACCTGCTGACTCGTTTGTGCCAATCAGAGAGAACTCACTAGCATCCTTGAAGATGATGCTGTGTTGGTTGTACTTTTTGCCTAGTTCAATGATCTGCTTGCGAGAGATGCTCGGAATGAACAGGCTAGGTTCAATCGAGAATCCTTGGTCGCCCTTGTAACCACCGCGCATCTCAATGAACCCAAGGCCCATCTTGCGTACTTCGCCCTTCATCTCCATGTATAACCTATTGTTGTCTTCTGCCGAGTTGTCGGAGCGGAATGCACTCACCACACCAAATGCCCGGCCTGGTTCTTCGATGTGCTGATAGATACGAGAGATGCTGCTTTCTGCAATAAGGGTTCTGTATGATTTCATTGTGGGCGTTTCTTTTTTGCTAAACCTCGTTTGCGATCCTGATACTCTCGTTCTTCCATGAAGATTTTTTGTGCTGCTTCGTCATACTCCATCCATGTTTCAAGCAATCTATTGTAGCAATCTTCTTTACTTAGTTTACCCTGTTCCACCAAATTGTAAAGCAGAGTTGTTCGCATTAGGTAATCTTTTAAGTTGGCATACAATAGTTCACGCTCAACGGGGTCCAGATTTGAGTCTGCATCTGACATGATGATGCCCCCTTTCTGCGTCGAGGATGATCTACACTTCACCATATTTATGCCTCCGCTTCAGAGTAGTTCTCTAACAATCCATGACTGATGGACTGTTAGATTTCCAAATGTGAAAACTGGAGAAAGGTAATGAGTCTCCTCGTTGAAAGTTGGCGTGGCATCTACAGTTACCTGATAAAATTCTGCTCTCTTGGGGTTGCTGTTTGCTTCCAAGCCTGCAATCCAATCGTCAGTCAATTCCAAAACTTCTACCACTTGTCCGTCGTGTACACGGGCGTATGCACTCATCCGTATCTCCTTGTGTGATCAGTATAAGACGCCCCCGTTACTCCAGCAAAGTTGTAAAAAGTAAGTGGGATGTTTCCTGTTTCCTCTGGAACAGAACTGCCACTGCCTCGCACCAGTGGCGAGTAAAACATCAGAGACTCAGGTCTAACAGTCTTGGGTTTGGCTCCTTTGGAAAGCGCAACAATTTCGTCTGTTGTAAGCACAGCATTCCATATTGCTGCTTCTGCCATACGCACAAGTTGCCCTGATGCATTGTGTCCATTACCCTGAAGACTGCCAACATCGTAGTTTAAGTTTACCGAAAGGTCGGATGTGTTTGATGGGTTGCTGAATGAAGTGGTGTTAGTGCCAGTGAATCCTCCGTTCAAGTACACTACCCTGCTTGCAGTTTCAAAAACTCCTGCTGCGTGAACCCAAGAGTTTGTTGACCATCCTGCACCCGCTCCTGTTGCGCTTTGCGCCCTTGCTGGTGAACCATCGAAAACTACTGCTTCAACTCGTCGGCTTGTTGTTGTGGCGTTACTTAACATACTCAAAGACATTTCAAAGAATTCTTCTGTATCGTTGTCTATACAAATAAAGGACAACAGGGGTTCTCTGCCTGTTGTTCGATTTGAGTAAAACCAAATACTCATTGTTACAGGGAAACTTGGGGCTTGAGGGGGCGTGCCTGATGCTACATGAGCCGTATTAGCAGAAGCACTACCAAACCGAATGCTCACGATGCACTCCGTACTTCCACAGCAATTAGTTCTGCGTCACCGCTCATGGTGTCGTTTGATGTGTCGCTTTGTTCACGATAAATTTTCAGACGGAAAAAGTCTCCCGCAGCCAAACCGTCTATGTTTGTTACTGTGAGTTCTGTGGTGTTTGGTGTGCCGGATGTAGCATTTGTCGTGGTGTTGCCCTCAGTTGCAGTGTCAAACGAATCAGAGTCGCAATCAGTATTCAGATTCATAAACTGCGCTCCCCAACGCACAGCACCGCTTGTTGCGCTTGTAGCCATCCAACGAATGCGTACCGTTAGTCCGCTGCCCAAACTTGCACCTTCGGGAATCACTCCAACAAATATGGCACTTTCGTCTGCGCTGGAGTCTGCAAAATCCAAAACCATGATGGAGTTTCGGGTGTCTATTGTGGCAAAGTTTG
>Ga0194129_10001526_pt1 | contig 37785 bp, 27 predicted proteins | sample TA2KigCa35mmetaG_FD_150862 | JGI IMG/M metagenome (GOLD analysis project Ga0194129, IMG submission 150862) | Freshwater microbial communities from Lake Tanganyika, Tanzania - TA2015038 Kigoma Deep Cast 35m | ecosystem: Environmental > Aquatic > Freshwater > Lake | place: Tanzania: Lake...
TAATTCTTCATCTAAAATATCCGATGTTCATGATAAATTAGTGATTGAAGTTATGGAGACGGATGATGATAAGAAAAATAAAGTAATTCATAATATTTCGAAAGCAACGATTATTATGGAAAAGTAAATCATATTATAACAATAAGTATTTCAATTTCAAATTCAATAAACAAATGTAAAATGAATTTTTATATTTGTTTTTATTTCTATTTATAGATTTTTTTATGTATAGATTATTTTATGTATAGATGATTTAAGCAGTTGCTTCCTTTGGAGCAGCCTTGGCAAAGTGAGGAGACATGTATCTTTGAAGATTGAAGTAAGTCAAATCATCAGTCTTCTTTAACTTCAATAAAGCGGCCAACTTGGTATCAGGAATAATCTTGCGACCATTTGCCTTATCTTGAAGACTGTGAGAACGAATGTAGGCATTGATTTCACGAGTCACTTCAGTGCGAGCCATTTCGGTTCCCTTTTCCTTGCCAAGGAAAGCAGCAAGTTCATCAGAAATCTTGGTTGGCTTGACAAATCCAGATGGAGCACGGTTTCCAGTCTTACGCTTTCTCTTGGAGGAAACCTTTTGGGCAGTCTTGACTTCACGAGACCACTTCTTTTCAAGGGCACGGTATTCAGTCTTCAACACGGTAATGGCATTACTCAAATGTTGTAATCTGGCAAGGAAATCGTCGGATTGCTTGGAAAGGGAAACTTCGCCTTCAGCAGCAACGGTTTCTTCGGTTGATTCTGGAACTGGGGCAGGGGCAGCGACAGGAGCAGGGGCGGCAACTTGTTCAGTCTTTGGCGTCTTTGGGGCTCTTGGGGCCTTGGTCTTCTTTTCAACAGGAGCGGATTCAACAGGAGCAGGAGCAGCGACTTGTTCAGTCTTGGTAGCAGTCTTAGATGTGTTCTTTGGCATCTTATTATACTATACTCTAACTAGTTGCTTTTAAGTAGTTTATATCGAATAATATATATTGTTACGATAATATGATACTCTTTAGGAAATGCGTTCATTTTTATCTTCTCTCTACATAAAGAAAAATATTAATTCAAGGATTCATATAACCAAGGAAGCGATGTAGCAGCATCTAAATTGACCAATGTTAAGGCGCCTAATACATAATAGGCACCCAATATTTTATTGTCAGTATCTATTCCACTATTAACGAATTTATCTAATATCACCAAAATTACATTTTTCATTTTCCATATATCCTGTTCCGTGTTTAAGAATTGAATACTTATCTCTCGAAATGGTTTTCCATGGGGAGGACAAATATTGCATTTGGTTTCTGGTGTTAGTTTAGCACGATAATGCCATATGTCGAACAATTCCTTCACCAATTTTCTTACTTGATAGAGATTCAACGAGAGAAACCATTCAGGGTTTGAATAATTACCCAATGCATCTATCTGCTGAAACAATTTTACGGTTTTGAATTCCACCAATTTATCAAGAGATACATTATCCATAATATTTTCAAATCGAACTTGAATAGGTTGATAGATCATCTTGGATATCCGAATGAGCGAACTGATGTGTTTAAAGACATACCTTGGTATTGGAGCGCGGTTATAGGGATTTTGAATATGTGGTTTGGTTTTGAAGAAGAGGTTATAGAGAGAAGCAATGTCAAATCCATAAATAAATCCGTCTGCATCATTATAACTGATAAATTGATGAAATGATATTTCTTCCACTGGTTCCATGGTTACAAAATCGTCATGATTATTACATAATAATCGATCTTTGATGGCAGGACCGCGTAATTGTTTATATCGCTTCACTAAATATCCTCGAAATACTTTTTGAATGGTAATAATGCACGACGATAATTGTAAATAACAATAGATTCTACTTAACAATTGAGGTTTATTTCCAGTGACTTTTAATTGGTATTGTTTTGCAAATTGTTTTAGTTGGGATAGATTGTAATTGTAACGCGTCAAGATATGATAATTATGAACCGTTGGAATACTTATTTGGTCATCCTTGACCTTGTCGCGTTTTTTTGACAAGGGTATACTTGCATTGGATTTCGTATACAAATAAGTTATATATTCTTCAGTACTCTTTTTAGTAGTGGAGTTCATCTATATAAAGACAATATTAAATTCTTTTTAACTATTTTCTGGAGAGAATGAATAAATCCTCTTACGATGTGTCGTATACTTAAAGTGGTTCAACCGGATTATAATTTCATTTATAATTTAAAAAAAAATTGATTTAAAGATAACCCCCTAATAATAATCATACTACTATAATGGCAAGCGCAATCATCGACGGAACCAATATTGATTTATCTGTTTTAAAGTATACTGCACCAAAACCAAATGCAGCTGGCGGAAAGGTTGTGAATTTATTGAATAAGAATTATAACGAATCATTGACTATTGAAGTCCCATTAATGGGATCATGGGGTGCTCAAGAAGTCAAGGAAGTTGTTGGCAAGGGTGCAGATGGAAAACCAATCACTAAGGGCACTGGTAAATATACTATGACTCTTCAGTTTTCCAAGGGGGCATACACTACTCCAGAAGCAGATCAATTCCTTGAACAAATGAAGGTTCTTGAACAACAAATTAAGCAAGATGCAATGGCAAATTCTAAGGAATGGTTTGGTAAGGAAATTAAGTCAATGGACGTAATGGATGAGAAAATCAGTCCTATGTTAAAATATCCTAAGATTAAGGGATCCGAAGAAAGAAATATGTCAGAATCTCCTCAACTCAGTGTGAAGTTGCCTTGTTGGAAGGATGTCTGGCAAACATCTGTCTTTGATGAAGATGGTAATTCACTTTATATTAAGGGTAAAAGTGATCCAGGTGTAACTCCTCTTGATTTCTTGGTGAATACTATTAAGGCGCCTATGCAAGTAATTTGTTTAATTCAATGTGGAGGATTATGGTTTGTTGGTAATCCAGCAAAGGTTTCTATTACTTGGAATTTAAAGCAAGTTGTTGTCAAGAAACCAAAGACCTCTTCTATCTTGGATGATACCTGTTACTTAACGGTTAGACCGGTTGAAAGAGAATTATTAAAGTCTCAACCAGATAATGAATTGCCAACAAATGATCATTCTGTCAGTGCATATGTGGCAGATTCAGATGGTGAAGATGAAGCATTACCAGTTACAAATGTGACTGTTCCAGTAGTTCCAGAAGTTATTCCTGCTCCTGTTGTTGAACCTCCTCCTGCTGCTGAACCACCAGTTGCTGAACCAGTTGTCGCCCCAGTTGCAGAAAAGACTACGGTAAAGAGAGTTATCAAGAAGACCAAGGCATAAATGAAATAATAGGCATAAATGAAATTATAGTTATAAATGAAATAATAATATATAATATTTATCTATTCTAATAACTTTACCTTTTTTTATGTAAGGTTATTTATTCAAATACTTTTTTCATTAAATGATGTTAATTTTAATAACAATATCAGATTTGTCTTGCACATTATATATATCATTTATGATTTTTGAAATGCCCTGCTTGTGAATTCGATAATATTGTTCTGATTTCATATGTAATTCAGAGAGAGGAATAGTATAAGATTTATTGCCAATGGGTACAGTTATATTTTGATTATGAATAATCATATCTGGCAAATCTTGATAAGCGCTAATTTCCGTCTCAACATATAAATGATTATCTTCATCAATATTCATTCCAGGTGGCAATTCAGGCTCACAAATCACCATAATTTCACATCCAGACCCATCATAATACAATTCATTATGCCATAAGGGAACCAAAAACAATTGATCATGAACATGTAATTTATAGACATTGTTTTCCATCAAGTCATGGATGCTGGGATTCAATTTATATATCTCAATGGTATCATACTTAACGCGAATGATTTCTCTCAATTCTGAAATGAGATCATTGTGTAAATGGATGGTGGAACGATATTTAGAGAGAAAAATATAAATGTGTAATGCTGTTTCTTTATCCATGTTATGAAACAATTGAAGAAACATTTGTTTTCCGGTCACCAATAATGCTTTCATCAATGAATAAATGGTGGTAACATATCTCAATTCCACCACTGATTGGATAAACATTTTCAACATGTGTAAATACATATCTTCTTCTTCTTCCTTATCTGAACTATTTTCCAAGTCGTCATCATTGAATATTTCTCTCTGGAAGAAATGATATGCTTCGTTTATTTGTCGGAATCGAGTATTAGACTGTTCTGTATTTCCATTTTTATCAGGATGATGTTTCAATGCTAACTTATGATATTGTTTTTTGATAGAAGGTAGAGAGATGTCGTTTAATCGATCACTATCTATTTCCAGAATGTCACATGCTTGTTTATAATTCATTTTATATTAAAGTATTTTAATCTTTCTTTAAGTATTTCAAAAGAGTAATAATTATTTATTTCTCTCATACATATATAATGGCAATTCACACAAGTGCAATTACATATAGACGAGGAGTTCCAAATACGTATCAGAACTTTTATTATGTGGCACAAACCAATAATGTTATTCCTGCACCAATGAGTTCTTATCTTGGAGGATTCCAATTTTACAATCGATCGATCACCAATCCTTCTACCAATCGATGGCCTTGGAAACCTTAATATGATCTTTTCAAATGTCTTCTTGAATAACGTTTCTTGGATTTATTTTCTCTCTTTGAACGAGTTCTGGAATATTTTCTTGAAGTTCTTTTCTTTTTCTTCATTCCCAATTGTCTTACGCCTCCCAATTGTCTTACGCCTCCCAATTGTCTAATATCACCATATTCTATTTTTCTTCTGCATAATGGACATAAACAAGTCTCTTGTTTCGAACAATATTCATGAATACATCTTGTATGAAATTGGTGATTACAATATGCCACATTTGCCTTATTTCCAGAAATGTATGAAACTGGTTCATCGCGTAAATCTCCTAAACATATAGGACAAACATCTTTTCCACTATCTGCACGAATCTTTGGTAAATTGGTTAATCCAACACTTGGAGAGACATTGAATTCAACGCAATCTGGTATTTCATATTGCTTTGAAAACAATTTGGTAAACATTTTTTTATCTTCATTACTTAAACTGTTGATATGAATGATTGAATGTTCTCCGACCACGTTAGAAGTATTTGAAAAATATTGGTCCATAATAAACTCTTCATCTGCACCGTGTATTTTGGATTGGTGATATATAGATCCGTCTTTATTATAAAAGATTTCGTCCGCATCGATTTCGTCATTGTTATAAATAGTGTTATGAATAGTAATGGTTGAAATACGTTGATTGCTTCGATTAAATATATCAATCACAATATTGGTTGTCATATATATTATAAAAGTAATTTAATTATTTATTGTTATAATAATAATAATAATAATACAACACGCAACATTCTTTAATTTTCTGATTTATTTGAACGGTCATTCAACATTTTCATTTCCGTCTGCAAAATATGCAACTTTGCAATGATGTGTTGATATTCTTTTCTTCTTTTTATGTTGTCATTACGTGTATAAATATGTGATGCAATTGACCCAATAAATTGCACTGTATATAAACTAATCAGTATAGAAATAGGATCCATTGCATCAATAGCACAATATATCTTTAACCTTATTTATAATTATATATTTGAGACATCACCAAAAATCCGAATATCCGAATCTTCACAATTGGCACCAGTATTATAGACCATGAATTTCATGTGCTAAAGATAGCATATAATTTTCGACGTGATAGATGGGTCTGTAATTGTTATTATAATACTGGAAGAACACATATGTTTTTAATAATATGTTCGACAATGCTTCTCTCTTGATTCGGTGTTGAACAATGAGTGTAGAGAGAATGTACCAAACACATTCCGAAATATCAAGATTATAGATAAAAATGTCATATAATACATCTCGAAATTTCAAATACTGAAGTTGCTGGATATTGACCAAATTATCGATGATCTTATTACAAATAATTCTATATTGAAGCATTAAATCTTCATTGTTCAAATGAATCAATTTCATATTGGTGATATTTTCTACCTTCAACTTGGACGGCAACTTATGTTTACTGCATTTCTGGTATGCGGTTTTAGATGGTCTGCCAACACTTATTACTTCACAACAATTCACTATATTATCTGGAATAAAACTCAATTCTTTGGTGAGTAATATGAATTTAATATCCACACCAGCGAACATATTTTGCTGCATGTAACTATAAAAATTATCCAATAATTCGCTATTGATTTCGTGGAAGTATTTGCAAACTATGATGCCGCATTTATCCGTTTTGGCGGAGATGATATCCACTATTTGTTGATACATTTCATGCCAAAGCACTTTCGAATTACATCCCAAGAGAGACATATCCACTTCATAATGAATATCACTCAACTTGAAAAAATAGGTTTGCTTGTTATGCGTGATATTTATTTTTCTCTCGTATTTCAATTCTGAAGGACTATATCTCTTGATACATTGTAACATTTGTGTATATTTGCCTACCCCTCGTGGTCCATAGAAGATTACGTTTTTCAACTCGTGTAATGTTGCCGGAAACTTGGCATATATTTTATCCAGTTTTGGATGAAGATTCACTCGATTGCTTTCTGCGATGTATTCTTCAAAATGCGTTTCATAGAATTTCATTCGTATTATGAATATTGAATATTCTTTTATTAGTATATTAACACAAATATATAAAAAGAAATCCATAAAACTATGTATGAATTTAGTAAAGACCATCCATCAATTTGATCCATCTCATCTTGTGTTTTGCGATCCTATTAAAAACAATATTATGAACGACGGTCATTTTATCCGAATATTATATTCGACAGATTCCATGACCTTGAATGGCATTTATTTATTAGTTCAATTGACAGATATATCATGCGAAAAATATTATAACAAATATAAATGTTCCTTTAACATCTATCATCACAAAGAATTGATTGACCATTTAAAACATATTGAGGAATGCGTTTTAAATAACTATAAATCCACGAAAATACCATTATGTAAAATATATGAACAACTGAAATGTGGATATATTAAATTATTTTCAGACGTGGGACAAAAATCGAGTGAAACGTTTATTCTCAAAATCTCCGGTATTTGGGAAACACAATATAATTACGGTCTCACCTATAAATTTATCACTATAAATGAATAATCTTACTTCATCAATATTCTTTTGATTTATGAAATGAAATAAATCCGTCTGTTGAATAATATTTTAAAATAGTGTATAACGTGATGGAACTAATGGCACTCAATACCCCCAATAAATACATTGTGCTAGATATCACTTTTGACATTTTTCCAGTTGTTTCTATATTAAGATTGGTTATAACTAAATAGATCTGAACCAAAATTAAGATGATAATAATATTACTAAATGCATTATAACTTGGTGCTACATGACCATCTATTATGTTGTTTTTATATTTGATGAGCATAAAGAGAACAAAGGCAATAATCCCCAACATCAATATAAACGGTCCGGTTGACATTATTATGGAAGAGATTAATTGACTGGTTGAACCGGTAGGATTATTACCCATAATTTTGGAAAACAATACCACCAAAATCATCATTATTCCTAAAGTCAATAACGAATATCCTGCTAAATAGGCCGCATAAGACCCCTTTGCATCTGTAAAAAAACCTAATATAAAGACAACAATAGACGCATAAATGAATGCTTTATAAACAGATGGATACCAATTTGACATCTTTATATATTCTTTATATTCTTTTCTAATACAATCTATCAATATCAAATACTTTTATTTTCCTTCAAGAGATCAATTTCTAACTGCATGTATTTCATTTTACATAATATAATGGGAATCAATTCTTGGTAATTCACACTCTTATATCCATGTTCTCTCGAAATAACCAATTCAGGAAACACTGTTTCAATCTCTTGAGCAATCAATCCGAAATGCGGTGTCTTATTCAGATCATATTTATACGTGAAATGAATGGGATTTAACGTAAATAATTGGTCGCATTTATCTTCCCTGATATGCGAAATGTTTTCTTTTAGTCTCTCGTCGGACGGATTATAGATGGATCCATTTACATACAAATTCTTATCCACGATTAAATCATTGCCAATATATACAGGCACTTTTGCATTTTGAGGCATTATCACATTCACTTTAGAAGAAAGTTTTTTATAAATCCAATTGACAACACTGGTGGATTGCGATGATGAATAAAATTGTTTCACCCCTTGCTGATTATCTTGAACTCTACCTCCATAATTACTCGATGTACTTAATGCTGACATTTATAATATATCCTTATTTTTTTAAATACTTATTTATTAAATCTTATTGAAATCAATAAAAATATTAAGTTGTTAATTATTATTATTATTGCATTAGAATATAAAAATAATAATATTCCAATATATATAATGTCTGGATATAGGAATCAATCACAATCGCAATCACAATCACAATCACCTTATCATGGCGATTATTATAATGTGAATACAAACCACCCATTAATATCCAATTCACAAGATTATTTATACATTAAAAAATATATTTCAGTTCATTCTGAAGACCGCGATTACTTAAAATTTCCAAATGCTTCTGAATTCGAAATTGAATTACCAGAAGATTATTTGAATGTAGTCACCTTAAAACTCATCCAATGGACCTTTCCTGCCAATTATAATACTTTTTCCACCTTAAACGGTAACGTCACATTAGCATTTCGAATGGACTCTTTATATAACCCATCTGATTTTGATGTGTCGAATGATTATGAATTTCGAATTTTTGAAGCATTGTACAATTCCGACAAACATTATTTGTTTCAGATTGAAGAAGGGTTTTATAATCCCAGTCAAATCGTGATTGAACTGACCAATAAAATGAATAGTGTTGTTACAGAGAGAATAACACGGTATTTTAAACAACAAATCGTAAAGTATCCTACAGATGGTTGGGATAGTACGTTATCTGAATTTCAATCGAATGGTGGTTATGACCGATTTATTGTCGTCTATAATAATGTTTCATTGAAAGTATGGTTTGGAAATAGAGCAGATAGTTTCACCATCTTGAACGAAGCAAGTGAATTGGCGACTATTTTTTCGAATAATTTATGTATTGGTTCCAAATATAGCGTTCCTGACTTTTCGAATTATGGATTACCTGGTAATTTAGGTTTATCCAGATGTAACCAGTCCTCAACCAGTACGTTTACTCAAAATATGAATACAACCAATGAATCCATTATAAACGATACACCAGTACCCAGATTTTTTTATGGAGATGTCACTCCTGGAGATAATGGGTATTGGTTAGTTCCATTAGATATGTCCGGATGTCAAGTGCATTGGATTGAATCGTCTTATAAATTAAATGTGATGGGTGACGCTTATATCTACATGGAAATTGCTGGACAGAATTGTATCGATGAAACCAAACCATATAATGTTAGTAAATTCACATTAGAAACAAACCAAACCAATGGAGTGGTCAATTCATCGTTTGCCAAGATGGCAGTTCCCACAACTCCTTTATCTCAATGGTTTGACCGAGATTCTGTTCCATATAAATATTATTATCCACCTGCAGAGAGAATGCGACGATTACGATTCAGAATCCGATATCATAATGAACAATTGGTTAATTTTGGCGTTTTTAATTACTCATTTATGTTGGAATTTACCTTAATGGTGCCTCAAATCTTACGAAATTATAAAGGTGTTTCTATTCCACCGGTTGGCATTTAACTTCAGATGATTGTTTTAACCCATGATTGTAATAGAGATAGGTCGCATGTATGATAGTCATGTTCTGTAAATGATTTTAGACTGAGAAATTGTGGTTTTTTCATGGAAGGTGTTTTATAATATACGTAATCGCCTTTAGGACCTTTTCGAACAGAGGTAGTTGGATCAATCTCTCGAATAATATTGGAATGGGAACTTTTTTCCAAAATATCTTTGACTTCTTGAAAGGTGATGTTTTCAATAGGTCTATTTCCGAATTCTTTCAATGCACGCGATTTCTCTCCCCAGGTAACATAGAGTCCGAATTTACCTTTGCGTAATAACAGATCTTTTCCTTCGAATTGCCCTAATGTTGGTTTTATATTATTGTTATCATCCTTTTTATCATTCGATTCTAAAACATCATCTAACGTATATTCACCCTTTTTCAATTTTACCAGATTGATATCCTTTTTCACAGATTTAAAGGAAACATCTTCTTTTCCGTTTGCATTGATATGTACACATTTAATAACAGGACCATATTTACCAATCATATAGGTATGATGGTCGTCTATTCGATATTCGAATTTTCGTTCAGATGATACGCCATCTATTAATTGATCGATTTCTTCATTACAAGACGAACATACTTCAAACCATATTAATTCGCCATTCGCAATTTTGTCCAAGGCATCTTCCATCAAGGCCGTATATTGGTACTGAAATAAGGGTTGAAAATGGGTTTCGAGAAATTCCATGACGATAATTCCAAGTGGTTGGATAAGTAGTTTGCCCTTTTCATTGCCGAATGTGCGTGTTGATTCTATTTCACATATCTCTCCATCTTCCAATTCAAAGTCTTTACATAACACTTCTTTTCCTTGGACATCCCCTTTTTTCACGTATCCTCGCTCCACAATTTTATCAATGATGGATGAAAAGGTGGATGGTCTACCGATTCCCTTCTCTTCGAGGAGTTGGACTAATCTGGCTTCGGTATAATGCAATTTGGTTCCTTTTAATGATACCTTGGAACAGATCTTTTTATAGGGAAGGATAGTTTGTTGTTGGATGGTTTGAAGATATTGATATTCTTGGTTCTCTCGAGAGAACTTGTTTTCCACTATTTTCCAACCAGGAAAATCTATAAGTTCAGAAGTATAGGAATAGTGAGCATTTTCTGGTGCGGATAGATGAGCAATAACCGAGTAATAGGATGCCGGAGACATACAACTTTCTAATGTATTAGTCCAAATGAGTTTATACATTCGTTTTTCTTTTGAATCTAGAGTGTCTGGCAAATATTGGAGAGAAATATTCGTGGGTCTGATTGCTTCATGTGCTTCTTGTGCAAAGAGACTTTTATTATTATTATTATTATTATTATTATTATTGTAAAAGGTTGGATTGATATAAGGTTCAGAATATGTGTTGATAATATATTCATTAATACTGACTAAAAATTCTTCACTATATGTTTTCGAATCTGTTCTCATATATGTTATATATCCGCCTTCATATAAGGATTGACAAATACGCATAGTTTCCTTTGGCGAATAATGTAATTCATTACTTGCCACTTGTTGCAATCTGCTTGTCGTAAAGGGTTCAGGTGGAGGTTTCAATATTTTTACAGGTTGAGAACAGGTATACATATGCGAAAAGTCGGCACTTTTATCCAGGAAATCAATCATTTTGTCTTCATCTTCTATTTTACAATTGAGTTCAAATGGGATATTCAAACTGGTGAAATAGGCAATGGTGTTATAGACCACAATTGCTTTGGATGCATCTATTTCTTGTTGATTTTCATAGACTAATTTGAGCGCAGGACTTTGACATCGACCGGCACTTAAAGCATTCTCTCCCTTTCCTTGTTTAATCAATTTCCAAAGGACTGGACTCACTTTGAATCCGACTAAGACATCTAATATTTGGCGTGCTTGTTGTGCATATACCATATTCATATCAATCGTTCTGGGATGTTGAATAGCATATTTGATGGCGGATTCCGTTATTTCATGAAAGGTGATTCGCTTGGTTGTAGGAATATCCAGATGAAATAGTTGGGCGACGCAATAGGCGATTTTTTCACCTTCCCTATCCGCATCAAGTGCCAAGACAACTTCTCTCGATTGTTTGATTTCCCTTGTCAGAAGTTCGATTTGCTTCTTTTTCAAGGATTCATTGATGATGGAATAAGTGGGTCTGAAATGATTGTTTATATCTATATCTTTTAATGAGGCGATGGTTTGTAGATGTCCATAAGTGGCAATACATTTATATCCAGGACCCAAATATTCTTCTATCTTCTTGCATTTGGCTGGAGATTCAACTATTACAAGAATGGTTGTTTTTGTCTTTTTTGACATTACATAAAGATAGCATATTATGTTTATGTAATTTATACATATTTATAAACGCGTAATTTATTCATATTCTTCTTTATATCCTCTATATGAATATACTTTATAAGGACTTTTGGATTGATAATATAGATCTATTATATCATTCTTTTTCTTATATTGGGTATCTATAATAGGATCTTTATATATGGAATTAAATTCTAATTCCAAATCGCCGTTATTTATTCCAATATAATGATCTTCTATTGTTGCATTATTAACATTATCATTTTCATTATCATTTTCTTTATCATCCTTTTTTTTCTTGAATAGTAAAGGTTTATAACAACAAAATTGAATGCAATAATAACTGGATAATATGGTTATGATACCTAAAAACCCAACCAATAATAAGAAAAATATATACACTATGGATTTCGAATGGGTGGTTGCAATGGACGAATTTATGGATGCAATTGAATCATTATGTGTCGGTGAAATGGAACGCGCTGGTTTGCTCGGCATTTCTGTTGGCATCATTGTTGGACAATTTGTTGGGAATATTATTGGTGGCATTTCACTCGGTAATTCACTCGGTATTTCTGTTGGCATTTCACTCGGCATTTCTGATGGCAATTCTGATGGATATTCACTCGGTAATTCACTCGGTAATTCACTCGGTAATTCACTCGGTATTTCTGAATATGACGGCAATTCTGATGGCAATTCTGATGGCAAATATGTTGGATAATATGACGGCAAATCTGTTGGATATTCTGTTGGCAAATCTGATGGCAATTCTGATGGATATTCTGTTGGGAATTCTGTTGGCAAATCTGTTGGGAATTCTGTTGGCAAATCTGTTGGGAATTCACTCGGTATTTCTGATGGCAATTCTGATGGCAATTCTGTTGGCATTTCTGATGGCATTTCACTCGGTAATTCATTTGGTATTTCTGATGGATATTCGGTTGGATATTCTGTTGGCAAATCTGTTGGCAAATATGATGGCAATTCTGTTGGCAATTCTGTTGGCAATTCTGTTGGCAATTCTGTTGGCAATTCTGTTGGCAATTCTGTTGGCAAATATGATGGCAATTCACTCGGTATTTCTGTTGGCAATTCTGTTGGCAATTCTGTTGGATATTCTGTTGGATATTCTGTTGGCAATTCTGTTGGCAATTCTGTTGGCAATTCTGTTGGCAAATATGATGGCAATTCACTCGGTATTTCTGTTGGCAATTCTGTTGGCAATTCTGTTGGATATTCTGTTGGATATTCTGTTGGCAATACTGTTGGCATTTCACTAGGTAATTCACTCGGTATTTCTGTTGGCAATTTACTCGGTAATTCTGTTGGATATTCTGTTGGATATTCTGTTGGCAATTCACTCGGTAATTCTGTTGGCAATACTGTTGGCAAATCTGTTGGCAATTCTGTTGGCAATACTGTTGGCAATACTGTTGGCAAATCTGTTGGCAATTCTGTTGGCAATTCTGTTGGATATTCTGTTGGCATTTCACTCGGTAATTCATTCGGTATTTCTGATGGATATTCGGTTGGATATTCTGTTGGCAATTCTGATGGCAATTCTGATGGCAATTCTGATGGCAATTCTGTTGGGAATTCTGATGGCATTTCTGATGGCAATTCACTCGGTATTTCTGTTGGGAATTCTGATGGCATTTCTGATGGCAATTCACTCGGTATTTCACTCGGTATTTCTGTTGGCAATTCTGTTGGCAAATATGATGGCAATTCACTCGGTATTTCTGTTGGGAATTCTGATGGCATTTCTGATGGCAATTCACTCGGTATTTCACTCGGTATTTCTGATGGCAATTCTGTTGGCATTTCACTCGGCAATTTTGATGGCATTTCACTAGGTAATTCACTCGGTATTTCTGATGGCAATTCTGTTGGATATTCTGTTGGCATTTCTGATGGCAATTCACTCGGTATTTCACTCGGCAATTCTGATGGATATTCTGTTGGCAATTCTGTTGGCATTTCTGTTGGCATTTCACTAGGTAATTCACTCGGTATTTCTGATGGCAATTCTGTTGGATATTCTGAAGGCAATTCACTCGGTATTTCTGTTGGTGCTATTGAAGGATAATAAATAATAATATATTCGGATGGTAATTCTGTTGGATTATTGCTTTCAACATTAATAGTTGGAGAGAAAGATGGAGGCAAATTTGAAGGGTTAAATGTGGGCAAATTGGATGGACTAAATGTGGGCAAATTGGATGGACTAAATGTGGGCAAAATTGTGGGACTAATAGTGGGCAAAATGGATGGACTAATAGTGGGCAAAATGGATGGACTAATAGAGGGACTAAATGTGGGCATTTTCGTTTTGCAATTCTTACCATTATTTTCCGTATTTCCATTTCCACTATTACCATCATTTCCATTACATCCCTTATCTTCGTTATTGGATGATTTATCGTCCTCTTCGCTATTGGATGATTTATCGTCGTTTTCATTATGATACGGATCCTGCATTGCATTCACCATAAAGAGAACTAATATCATATATATAATTTTCATGCAACTTATATATATATATCTCTATATACTTTTATATATTTCACGCCACGGATTAATTTTTCTGCATAATGAAGAGCGCCTTGCTTTATTTGTTTTTTCTTACATTATTTTTTCCACTTGTCTTCTTAAGTGACGCCTTGAAATCTTTATATGAAATTTCCACTTCTGGTTTCTTTGGTTCTGGTTTCGGTTCTTCGTCCACATTCAACTTTTCCACCTTTTTAAGTGCACTATCCACATATAATTCCTTCAATATCGTACCCACCATAAAAGACCCTTCATGCTGATCCAATTCGCCATTCTCAATTCTCTTTAACACATCCAAAAACTTATTTAAAATACCAATGTCCAATTCATCCTTTCGAATTCTATTATAAATATCCGTATAATGCGTAAATAAAAAGGAACATTCAGCAGAACATTCTTCGTGTATTTTAGCATCGTCACCTCTATGCTTCGCCTTGATTAATATCATCTTATTGACATCTGCTCGAATCAATTGACTATGCTTCAAATGACGAATAAAATCTGTTTGGTCTTCCGTATTATTCGCCTTAATCATGTTTTGCAACTGTAATCGCTGACTATCGTCCATACTTATACTTACTTAATATATAATCTCTTTTATTTAAACTTATTTTCAGATAACTTTATTATATCCACCAAAAAATTAAATATCGCTATATATTATATGTCATACCCTGGAATCACTCCTATTACACAAACTTCGTTCGCCAGTGGAACCGGAAATGCACGAGATTCTGCTGCACAATCACAAGCAGATATGAACAGTCGCCAACAAATGATAAACCAAGCAGGAAAAGGGCGATCCAGAAAATACAATAAAAAAGGCGGTGATCAAGTCGCTGTTCCACAATTTCAAATGCAATATACTCCTACTGGTGGTCCTGGCACCAATCCCAATGATCAAATCGCTACCGCTTCTTCTACTGGTATGCAATCTGCTGCATGGTCCGCTAATGATTCACTTGCCACACAAAAGGGTGGTGTAAATCCTGACTGGAATTGGGGATGTTATAGTGGCGGTAAAACAAGAAGACATTTAAGAAAACATCATAAAAAACATCATAAAAAATATTCAAGAAAACATTCTTATAAACGTTCTAAAAAACATTCTTATAAACATTCAAGAAAACATCATAAATAACGATATTATCTCTTAACTAACTGATAACCTCCTTTACGATTTTCATCAATTCTAAATTTCACCTTATAGTCAGCATTGAATTCGCTTTTTAATATTGATTGTTTTGATATTAACCCTATTTTATATCGATATTCATCCACTATTTTATTAATGTTTTGTAAAATGGATATGCAATAGATGTAAGGATAGGGTGTGCCATTTAATAATGTATAAGGATGTGGAATATTTAACCCTAATAATGCATGTAACTGTTGAGGAGTTGTTGTACAATCTAGCATTTGCCCCAGTTGGACAAAATAGACATCCATCATTTCTTCCTTATACAACTTATAATCATCCGTTCCTTGTATTTTACTTCCTGATGATCCCATACTATTTGTTTTATTATAATATGGTATATTTGTCCTTTTCTTTTCTCAATTTTTTCATCAAAAATTAATATAATCTTAATATAACGTATGCCTTCTGGAAAAAATTGGTTACACTTCTTATATGTTAATATAGCATTTGCTATTTATATTGCAGGAGTTATTTATTATAGTCAACTTTCTGAAATCAAAGCAAACTGGCCATTATATAGATGCAACCCTATGTATATGGTTTTAGCAGATGATGTCGAACAAAATTTTACCTACTGCATTCAAACCATTCAATCCAATTTTATGGGATATTTATTAGCGCCAATCACCTACATTACCGGAACATTAGGTAGTCAATTGGGCGGTTTTATGAATGATATCCAAAACATTCGTGCCATGTTCAATAAAATACGCACCTTTTTCACGTCCATCATCCAATCCGTTTTCGGCGTGTTTTTAAATTTGGTCATTGAATTCCAACGTATCACGATCGGCATCAAAGATTTAATGGGGAAAACCATTGGCATTATGGTATCCCTCATGTATGTCATGGATGGTAGTGTGAAAACTATGAACAGCACATGGAATGGACCGCCTGGGCAAATGGTGAGAGCGCTTGGTAAATGTTTTCATCCAAACACAAAAGTCAAATTATTCAACGGAACTATTAAACAGATGAAGGATATTGATTTAGGCGACGTTTTAGAAGATGGATCCACCGTTCAGTCCGTCTTAAAAATCGATAATCAAACAAATTCTGTACCTTTTTATTCTATTCCCAATGGTGTTAATGGAGAGAACATATACGTCACTGGATCTCACCTCGTCTTTGATAATCTTTCGAAGACCTTTATAAAAGTGGAACAATATCGAAATGCAACCCTTACCAATATGAAACATAAATGGTTTAGTTGTCTTATCACCGATACACATACCATTCAGTTAGGCAAAGAAACCTTTTGGGATTGGGAAGATCATTTTATGAAACCACGTCTTATTTGCTAAAACCAAATGATTATTATCCAATCAGTATATATGAATACACTTTTCAATGATGGTTTAAAGAATGACGGATTAAAGAATGTAAATGCTTTATACGAACATTTAAACTATTTTGATCAATACGGTGGTTCTTTCATCTTATTTATCGTCATCACCATTCTCTTCTTATTACTCATTTCATATTTTCATACCATGATCAATGTTCAACCTATTATCGACGACTGGCCCAATCAACGATGCAAACCAACCATTATCCCCTTTGCAGGTCTTATCACTCATCCTGAAGGTGTTACCGCAGGCGAATATACAGTTCAAAACTTTAATTATTGCACTCAAAATATATTATCCAACATTACTGGATATGCATTACAACCTTTGACCTATATCACTAATGCTCTACAAAACATTGCCAATCATATACAACAAGACATTCAATCCACCAGAGGAATGTTTGACAAAATCAGAACCTCCATTAAAAACGTCGCCGAAGAAATCATGGGACGATTATTGAATATTATGATTCCTCTCATGCAAATCATCATCAGTTTTAAAGATATTACCAGCAAAATTCAAGGAACTATGACCGCCAGTTTATATACGTTACTTGGATCTTATTATACCTTGAAGTCATTGATGGGTGCCATTGCACAATTCATAATTGTCATTCTGATATCCATATCGGCAATGGTGGCGGCTTTTTGGGCAGTTCCTTTCACATGGGGAGCAGCCGTTGCGAATACTGCCATATTTGTTGCCATTGCCATTCCGATGGCGATTATCTTATCCTTCATGAAAGACACTCTACACGTAAGCGGTAGTTATAAAATACCCAAAATCAAATGTTTCGATCAACATACACCTATTTTAATGAACGATGGGTCCTTGAAACAAATCATCGACATTTCTGTCGGAGACGTTCTCTCGAACAATAATGTGGTTACTGCCAAAATGAAGGTCACCACCACCAATTCAGATATGTATCAATTACATGACATATTAGTATCAGATTCACATATTGTGAAATACAAAGATACATGGATTCCGGTGTCCAAACATCCACAATCGATTAAAATACCAAATTCTCACTATAAGGAACCTTTCTTATATTGTTTAAATACTTCATCTAAAATCATTGAAATAAATGGCGTAGTATTTACCGACTGGGATGAAATATATGATGACTCACTTGATCGCGTGTTACATAAAATAAGAAATTCAAATTTGAATAATGTAACCAATTGTGAATGGGTCTTGAAGAACATTCATGCTTATATGGACTATGGATTTAGTAAAACGACACCCATCACTCTCTCCAATGGAACACAGAAAAAGATTCATGAAATTTCGATCGGCGATGTTCTGAAAAACGGAGAAAGAGTTTATGGTATAGTTGAAATCAATGCAGAAGATATACCCAAGTTGTATGAATATCCTTTAGACAAAGATTTCCTTGTTCAAGGTCATATTCCGGATCTCGTTTCTGGACGAATTGTTCAAGAAAAGAGAGATACATCGTTATATCATTTACTTACAGACCAACATCAATTCTCTATCGGCAATAATATCTTTTCCGATTATAACGGAGCCATCGATCGACTTTTAGAAGACTGAAGCAAAAATATTATCTTATGATTATGTATAATGAATCTCTCTCTTTTTGGGTTTAAGTTGAATCTCGAAATATTAATCTTAATCGGAGTGGTCTATTTGATTTTAGTGGGTCACACTTTATGCGGTTGCTGCAATTATAGTTTGATGGAAGCTTTTGATGTTTCCGGAAATTTACAAACTCTTCAAGCAGATCTCTCTAATAACCAGATGCAGATAAGTAGCGACATGTCCGGCAATTTATTAACCCAACACTCTGGAAGTAATATCGCTGCTGCAGGAGCATTGATCCAACAAAAGGCAAAGAATGGATCTTCCAAAACTGGTGGCAAACTTGGAAAGGAAGGATTCGTAGGCGCTAATACTAACTTCGGTCAGTCTTCTCCTTATGATTTAAACTCCAATTCTGTCGTCAATACCTCTTCATGGAGCAAACCTGACATGACAGTTGTTCCTGGAAAACCTTTAAGTCAAGGTGTCAAAGATTTCCTCGCGAGAGAACCTCAACCAGTCCCTCTTCCAGAAGGCGAGTTATTCATGTTTGCTACTACGCCATTTAAACCAGAATGTTGTCCAAATGCTTACTCAACAAGCAGTGGGTGTGCTTGTATGACCGGAAATCAATATAATTATATTTTGGGAAGAGGTGGAAATAATGTCCCATACTCTGAATATTAAATAAATTTGATAAATATAAATAAAATAATAACAAAATTTATTTTATTTATAAGTATGAATCTTATTTCCTTTATAATCATATACCCATATTTCACTAGCAAATCCAGCGTCTTTAACTGCTTGAAATTTGTTAAACACATTTTCTTTTTGTAAAGTCCATAAAGATTTAACTTCAATACATTTATTTTCCGATTGAACAAAGCAATCCATAAAATATCTACTTTTTGTTCCCTTTACATTATCATACCAAATTTCAGGAACGTATTTTCTACTATTACTATGAAGTGTTATGTTTAATTATTTTATCATATTATATATATATGCCAAAAACCATTCGAAAAAAGAAGAAAAGAAACACCACCAAAAAATGTCCCATTGGACTGAAACCTTTCATGGCACAATATCTTGTCCAACATAAGCATTTGAAATCCATGCCAAAACACGAATTTGAATCGCAATTCTTAAAAGAATTATTAAGCAAATTTGCACCTCGCAGTATTAAACCAGAAGATAATTTTTATGATTATATCAATTACCAATGGTTAAAAAATGTTACCCTTGAAGAAAAACAAAAGTATATTGTCCAAATTGACGATTTCAGATTGGCACAGGATAAAGTCTATCACGAATTGGATACCATTATTTTAGACTACATTAAGAACAACCATAATGCCTTATCTAAAAACTTGAAACTCTTCTACGACTCCGTCATTGAAATGAATCCTGTTCAAGATAGTCGACGTTTAGCACAAGAAGCAGTTGCCACCATTGACTCCTACGTCAAAGAAAACAATGTGTGGAAATTATTGGCGTTTTTTAACAGTGCCGAAATGACCGCTCCTGGATGTCCATTTGTTTGGTCATTGAATCCAGACGATAAACATCCAGATACATTTCGATGTTATGTCGATCCTCATCATTTCTTCATGATTGATTTAAATGTCTATTATGACGACGGAACCGATGTCCACTATAAACATAAATATAGAAACGAATTCAATAAATATGTGAAACGCGTTTTTGATACATGTTTGGGAAAGGGGCACGGATTTAATCCATCCGATGTCTATGACGTGGAAGTGGATATCTTCAATACCTTGGGATGTCAGGATATAACCAAAAAGGAAGAAAAGTCATATAATAAAATCGCAGCATCAGAATGTATGAAAAAATATGGGTTTGATTGGCACGAATTTTCGAAACATTTGGGATTCAAAACGCCGCCTCCCTTTTTCATAACGTCCAGCACCAATTATTTGAAATGCGGATCTGATTTGATGGTGAGCAATTGGAATTCTCCTAAATGGATCACTTACTGGACCTTTTTATTATTGAAACGCCTAGTTCGAATCACGAAACAGTGGGAACATATTTCGTTTGATTTCTTTGGCAGTTTCGAGAGAGGACAAGAAAAAATCAATAAAAGTGATGCGGTCAGTGCATCGTTATATATGTCCGTTCCATTTAATACCTTTTTAACCAATCAATACATGGAAAAACATGCCGATCCACAAAAACTCGAATATGTCTCCATCTTAAGTAAAGATCTCTTACTCACATTCAAGGGCATTCTGGAAAAAAATACATGGTTATCACCCAAGACCAAAAAGTATGCCTTATATAAGTTAAGCAAATTCAAGTTCATCATTGGGAAACCAGAGAAATTGAGAGAAGATCCTATGTTAGACTACGGAACCAATCTCAATGAAAATATGCTTACAATATCGAATTGGAGACATGACCGATTCATTGAATTGGAAGGAAAACCTGTCATCGACATACCCATGATGGACTGGACCCAATATCCAGTGAAAATGACAGGAACCCAGGCATATATTGTGAATGCTTCTTATACTCCGTCCAAAAACGCCATCTATATTAATCAGGGATATATCCAAAAACCATTTGTTGATTTGGACGAGAGAGGGATCGAATATAATTTGGCACATCTTGGATTCACGTTGGGTCACGAAATGTCACATGGGTTTGACGATTGGGGAAGTAAATATGATGCAGATGGTAGGTTGAATGATTGGTGGACCGAGGCGGATAAACGAAAATTTAAAGCAATCCAGAGAGATATTGTTCGTCAATATGAAGAGTTTGCTCAACGAGACGGTATAGAGTTTGATGCAACCATCGGAATTGGCGAAGATATGGCAGATATTTCTGGATTAGCCATATGTGACGAATATTTACGACATTTTCAATTGAATAATGATGATATTATCCCCATCCGAAATTTGAGTTTTCAAGGTTTATATACCTATTTTGCATTACAGCAGAGACAATTTGTGGGGAAAAAAGCAATGTCTGCTCAATTAAAGAGTAATCCACATCCACCTGATAAATATAGATGTAATATTCCATTATCCAGATCGACCATATTCAGATCTCTATTTAATGTGAAAAAGGGAGATGGAATGTGGTGGCATAATACTAATACAATTTGGTAATGCAATAGTTAATTATTATAATTATTATCATAATTATTATTTAGAACCAATTACTAATAGTTATATCTAATTCTTCATCATTCATATCAGGAGTTATTAAGTTGTTTATACACTTAGCAATTTTTTATTTATGTTTAATGTCTTTATCAATAATCACTTCTTTCACTATATTTTTAATGATGTTGTCCGTTTTTTCATCATCATTATTACCTGCCCCACCCATCGCTTCAATCACTATTTTACTATATTGATCCGAATATTTGGATTCTGACATATTACAATCTGGATGTGCCTCTTTGTATTTGGGAAGGAGTCGCTGATTTTTGAACGCAACCTTATTTATCACCCTTTTAATCGTTTTCTTTTCCGGATCTTCTTTTTCCCATTTATCTTCATCTTTAATATAAATCACTTCTCTCTTTTTATCCGCACAATGAATCGGTCTCTCTGTAACATCCAACGCTTTCAGATTTTTCACTATGATATTCGATATGCCTTCCACATATCCGACCTTTCCGATATTTTCCAAGTCGGACAATTGCAGTTGGATCGATTCTGCAAATTCCATAATATTCATTGCGTTTTTACATGTCTCGTTTAAAAAGAAATTCAAATTAAATGCTTTATTATGCGAATTGGTGTGCGTATTATGAATGGTTTGGGTTCCTGTTTTGCATATATCTAATACTTTATTATTATTTTCCAGCATTAAACTCTGTTGCTCCATCATCATATTTCTTAATTCATTATTATCTTTAATGAGCATCATAATCAAATCGGTATTCGCCATATGATTTGGAGACCACGTACAGTCTTGTTTATGCTTCCACAGTCCTTGCCGATGTTTATATCGTTTGCCACATTCACACGAAAACCCTAATTGAGTAGGGTTGGCTACTTTTGCTACTTTTTGTCCTCGAATGTCATCATTTGTCATCCTTAAATGTTTATCAGTTGCCACGTGTTTTTCAAAATTGGTTCGTTTAGACGTAGAATAGTCACAAATATCGCATACAAATATTGCATTGCTACTTTTGCTACTTTTTTGTCCTCGAATGTCATCATTTGTCATCCTTACCACGGATGATGTAAATGCATCGGTTTCATAATCGGTCTGACACGATAAAACTTGTGACGATAAACTTACTAACGTACGGTGTTCTTTTTCTTTTAATGATGCTTCTTGATTGTCACGACAAATGCACTTATCAATTTCAATCATTTCCCAATTGTCCCAACCACCATTCGCACGAATCATATCATAAAGTGGTGTCGATTTTCCGGTGTTACACGATAACTTGTGGTGGTATTTTCTTTTGGCAAAATTAGTGGTGTGACCCACATGAACGTGACCTATTTTTGAATCTTTGCATACAATTTTGTAAATTATGGTGTTGGAATAGTCTATCGATTCTTTTGGCATCTATATATTATATTTTGAGATATTTTGAGATTCTGATCTCAAAATTTCCTAAAAAGTCTCAAAAAATGAGATCGGTCAAAAAAAGTCTCAAAAAAACAAAAAATAATTTGTGACCATAATTGAAAAGTATCGTTTCATTTGTGACGATAAAGATAATTTTTCAAGTTTTTCAAAATTCTCAGTAAGGACCTTTTGGGCATTCCAAAAATGGACAAAAATAAATGTCCAATTTGAAAAATTTAAAATACTTTTACCAAGACTTTTTGTGAATTTCTCTACACCTCTAGAGACATAAACTTGGTTCATTTCTTGTGGGAGTCCTACATTATGTAGAGAAAATGCGAAAAAAGAATTCTATATCCCTAAACCCCTAAACCCCTAAACAACTAAATTCCTTAAACATACATACTATATAACGCGGACATGTTTTGTTCTTCCTTTTTAATCAATTTATCCACAATATCCTTCGTGATCTTGAACGGAAATTCCACTTTCAACGACATCTCTCCTTCAAACAAATTGGATCCAGGTTTCATCAATCTATATAAATTCAACTTGGTATGGATAATTTCAAGACATCGCTTCAAATTACGGACACCATCCTCTTTATTACAATGGGTATCATTAATGTATCCAATTACTTCATCTGGAATAATGATATCTTCCTCCTTAAACCGAACTTGTTCTCTGATCTTTGGTAATAAATAATTATGCGCAATCACCGTTTTTTCTTTATTTGAATATCCCTTTGTCTTAATACGATACATTCTATCTTTCAAAATGGAATTCACCTTATTTTCGTCATTGTAACTGAATATGAATAAACATTTACTTAAATCAAAATTCACCTCTGTGAAAAACTTGTCGTGAAATTCCGAATTTTGGGTTGTATCCGTTAAATGGGTTAAAATACCGGTAATTTCTTCGCCTCTAGGCGTATCTGAAATTTTATCCAATTCATCAAAATAAATCACTGGATTCATACAATTACTATCAATCAAAATTTGCACGATTTTACCCCAGGAACTACCTTCATAGGTATAACTATGACCTTCCAGAAAACTACTATCAGTTGCACCTCCCAATGCAATAAACGAAAACGGTCTGTTCAATATTTTACTGATACCCTCTTTTACCAAACTGGTTTTACCAGTTCCTGGCGGTCCATGAATAGCAATGGCAGTTCCGACTGCTTTTGGATTGGTGATAAACTGACCCAACATTTGCATAATTTGCATCTTTGCGTCATTCAATCCATATACCGCATTGTCCAGCGTTTTTTGTGCATTCTCCATGAAATCATGGCAACTATCCACTCCATTATCAATCGTAATAGGAAGAGATTGATAGTTTGTAAAGGGGATTTTCATAAAGGTATCGACCCACTGTTTTAATTTATAATATTCGCCACTTCTGGGTTCCATGAATCGAAGAGTATTGATTCGCTTAAATGCTGCCGCCTTGAATTGGACAGGAATGGTGGATTCCAATAATGTCATTCTGTAAGGTTTCTCAATTCGCGCGATTTTATTGATTTCTCTCATTTCTTTAATCATCTTCTTTTGATCTGCTGTTTCCAACTTTTCATAAAAGGTAAAGTCGTTCAATACGTTCTTATCGGTCAATATTTTCTTGAAAATTCTCATATTTTTCGCCTTTTGCTTTTTCTCCTTTTTTTCTCTCTTTTTATGCTCGAGCTGCACGTTTTCTTCATAGGATTGAATACACTTTTGAATAGATTTATCGGTTGGATATAATTCCATAACTTCTTTTAACTTCTTTAATATCTCATCATTTTCTAAATCTTTATTCCCTCCATTCTTATTTGCATTATTCTTGTTGTCATTATTTTTCTTTTTATTATTTTTTTCTGGTTCTTCATCGTCATCTTCAACTGTATTTTCGTCTTCATCTTCATCCGTCGATACTTCTACATCTTCATCTTCTGTTTCACTACTTTCTCTATCATTAGAATCTTCGTCATCGTAATCTTCATCGTCATAATCTTCCCATTCATCATCGTCATCTTCATTTGCACCAATGGTGAGAATGATATTCAGTTTACTTTTACCTCGTTTGGATTTTTTATCCTTTGCATCTTCTTTATCGTCTTCATCATATTCTTCTTCATCATATTCTTCTTCATCATCTTCTTCTTCTTCTTCTTCATCATCATAATCATCATCATAATCTTCTTCATCTTCATATGTATCTTCAGAACCTAATGAAATGTCCTCATCTGTTTCTCTCCTTCTTCCTTTTTTACTCACTTTTTCTTTCACGTCTTCTTCTTCTGAATCAGTTCCCCAAATATCATCGTCGTCGTTAGAAGATTTGATTTCTTTTTTACTTTTCATTGGTTGTTTATGTTTTGAAATATGTTTTTGTTTTTGTTTTTGTTTTTGTAATTGTTTTAATGTATCCCCTGCTTTGATTTTATTTTCCATGTGTTTGGAAGGAAATATTTTTTGCACATATTTACGAAATTCATTGACATCCATTTCTCCATCCGATTCAGAATGATTGCTATCACTATCACTATCCGAATGTTTATGTCTCTTTAATTCAGTATTCTTCATTTTATTTAATGGTTGGCGTTTCTTGGGACTTTCTCTTGTCATGGTATGTTTATATTACATTATTGATTTTAAATGGTTATCAATTTTATTATATAATACAAAAAAAAAGTTATTTGGATGTGATTGAGAAACGCTTTCAATGTGAATTAAGTTAATTAATAAGTGTTTGTATATGATTTAATTCTTACTATCCGTATATTTGCCTAAATCGTTCTCAATTTTTTACGCATTTAGAGAGAATATGAAAAAAAATTGATATATGAAAACAATTTAAATCTATGTTCATATATTATAAGAGATGTCCAATTCCAATTTCAACTCTATGAATGTTTCGAAGGTGGTCGGAATTCAATTTAGTATTCTGTCGCCTGACGAAATTAGAAAAGGTTCCGTTGCCGAAATTACTAGTAGAGACACCTATATCAATAACAAACCTGTAATTGGAGGGTTATTTGATCCTAGAATGGGTGTTTTAGAACCTGGACTGATCTGTCCGACAGATGGTTTGGATCATATTCAAACACCAGGTTATGCTGGGCATATTGAGTTAGCGAGACCAGTGTATTATATTCAATATTTAAATGTGATTCAAAAAGTCATGAGATGTATTTGTTTCAAGTGCAGTAAGTTACTAATTAGCAAAGAAAAATATAAACAAGTTACCAAATTACAAGGTGATGCGAGGTGGAAATATGTATTCTCGGTTGCAAGTAAAATTAAACGTTGTGGTGAAGATACAGAAGATGGTTGTGGATGTCTGCAACCTCAAAAAATTCGAAAGGAAGGTCTTGCCACCATTTACGCCGAATGGAAAAGTGATAATCCAGAGACTGAACCGCCGATGGTTGTCAAAATCACTCCTGAAATGATGTTGAAAATATTCAAACGCATTTCGGATGAAGATGTTACCTTCATGGGATTCAGTCCTATCTTCTCTAGACCGGATTGGATGATTTGTCAAGTGATGCAAGTTCCTCCGCCTGCAGTAAGACCGTCTGTAAAAATGGATTCGCAGCAACGTTCAGAAGATGATTTAAGTCATATTTTAGTCAATATAATCAAAACCAATAAAACGCTTCAAGAAAAAATCCAAAACAATGCGCCTCCCAATACTATTGAAGCATGGACAACTGTGTTACAATATTATGTTGCTACTCAAGTGGATAATAAAATATCAGGTGTGGCGTCTGTTGCACAAAGATCCGGCAGACCATTGAAATCCATCAAGGATCGATTAAATGGTAAAGGCGGAAGAATGAGAGGTAATCTGATGGCAAAACGTGTAGATTTTAGTGCGCGTTCAGTCATTACAGCAGACCCTAATATTTCGGTGCGAGAATTAGGTATCCCTATGAAAATTGCTAAAAATATTACCAAACCAGTTACCGTCAATAAAATCAATAAAGCATTTCTGACGAAATTGGTGAGAAATGGTCCTGATGTGTGGCCTGGAGCGAAAATGTTGCAAAAAAAGAATGGCGAAGAATTCACCTTGCGATATTGCTCAGATAGACATTCGATTGTGCTTGAAGAGGGAGATATTGTGCATCGTCATATGATGGATGGTGATGCCATTTTGTTTAATAGACAACCCACTCTTCATAGAATGAGTATGATGTGTCATATTGCGCGCATTATGAAACGTGGAGACACTTTCAGAATGAATGTCGCCGATAGACTTTGTGTCGGCAACAGGGGGCGTTAAAAGCGTGTTACCCCCTAGTGAATAAATCAATAATACAATTTGGGCAAAAATACTTAAAGACAATAAATAAAATATAATATGGAAGTGACAGATACTAAACCTCTTGAAAAAAGTTGTTCAAAATGCGGAATAATAAAAGATATTCATATGTTTATTCTTAAACGAAACATTTGCAAAGAATGTAGGAATAAACGTTGTCGTGAAAAATATTCCAACCAAACTAACTCTATTGAAGAATTACAGAAATGTAATCATTGTATGGAATATAAGCAAGTTGGTGATTTTATAAAAAACCGTAAAATTTGCCGAGAATGCAACAACGACAAAAGAAGAACAAAATATCTCACTAATGAAGAGCATAGACAGAAAACAATTAAGCAATCATCTCATTATAAGAAAAACAAAATTATTCAAAAGAATATCTTGAATGAATTGGAAATTGGTGAAGGCAATAAAAAATGCAAATATTGTCAAGTGATTAAACCAAAACAAAGGTTTAGACATAATCGATTGAAATGCAAAGATTGCGAACGAGAAGAACCAATTTCTAAAATAATACGAAATGTTAGAAGTAGAATATTATCTGCAATTAAAACTAAAAATAAACATACAATTGAATATTTAGGATGCAATTGCAGTAATTATTTGAAATGGCTTTCAACAATTGATGATAGATATTCTTATGAAAATCATGGAAACATTTGGCACATTGACCATGTGATTCCTGTATCTAAATTTAACTTGTTAGATGAAAATGAACAAATGGTTGCTTTTAATTGGAGGAATACTATGCCTTTATCTGTGGAAGAAAATCTTAAAAAGAATAACAAAATAATTAAATCGCAAGTTGAACAACACTATAAAACCTTATTAAAATATCATAAAGATAATAATATCATATTGCCTCAAGTATTTATTGATTTATTTGCAACGTCATCAAATTGACCGGAAGTTCCTTAGAGCCTTTACTACCACTCATTTATGGAAACATTTATGAGGACCACGATTAATAGTCGTACCCAATGGTAATAAAGTAAAGGATTGGATAATCGGCAGCCAAGTCCCTAACCTCGTTATGGTAAGAGTATGGGAAAGGTTCAGAGAGTAGACGGTGACGAGTCCTAAATGAAAACTTAACCAGTTGGATAGGGCGCAAGGTGTATTCCACCCTTACCAGAAATGGTAAGGAAAGGTTGACAAAGCCTTACAATGCGGATTTCGATGGAGATAAAATTCATCTTGTCTCCAACAGAGAGCGTGAAAAGCGTGTTACTCTCTAGTCATAATATAATTATGGCAACACAACCAAATTGCTGGAAGTTCCTTAGAGTCTTTGCTACCACCTCATTTTGGAAACAAATTGAGGGAACTCGGTTAATTGCCGAACCCAATGGTAATAATGTAAAGAATTGGATAATCAGCAGCCATGTCCCTAACCTCGCTATGGTAAAGAGTATGGGAAAGGTTCAACGACTAGATGATTGTGGGTCTCAAATGACAGTCTAACCAACTGGATGAGGCATAAGGTATAGTCTGGCCCTATGGGAAACTATAGGGGTATTTCCTTTACCGGAGATGAATTTACACATGCCACAAGATGCAGAATCGGAGGCAGAATTAAAGAATTTAGCAGCAGTTCCATACCAAATTATTAGTCCTGCTAATAACTCGTCGATTATTGGCATTTATCAAGATTCGATGCTTGGTTCGTATTTGTTTTCGAGAGACAATGTTCGATTTACGCCAAGACAAGCAATGAATTTATTGATGATGTTCAATGGCGTGAATGAAGAAAAATTATTACAAGATTTAAATAAACCCAATGGTATTACCAGTTATGACATTTTAAGTCAGATTATTCCGCCATTATCTATGAAAGTGAAAGGCGTTGAAATTGCTAATGGCAAATATGTTTCTGGACAAATGGATAAAGGTGTTTTGGGTGGAAGAACCAAGGGATTACTACAACGCATTTGCAATGAATTTGGTAATATGGCATCTGCCAAGTTTGTGGATGATTTACAGAATATTGTTACGGAATATATGAAAATGGCAGGTTTCAGTTGTGGTATCAGCGACCTTATTTCCAATCAACATACTAATGACGAAATTGTAAAAGTCATCACCACTAAAAAAACCGAAGTGAAGAATTTAATTGATCAAGTGCAATTAGGTGTCTTTGAAAACAATACTGGAAAAACCAATGAAGAAGAGTTTGAAACACAAGTCAATAGTATTCTAAATCAAGCAACCTCGGAAGCAGGTAAGATTGGATTAAAGAATTTATCACAAGGCAATCGATTTGTCACCATGGTGCAGGCAGGTTCCAAAGGTTCTGATTTGAATATTTCCTTTATGATTTCTTGTCTTGGACAACAAAACGTGGATGGTAAGCGTATTCCATATGGATTTGAACATAGAACTCTACCTCATTTCACTAAATACGACGATTCTCCAGGCGCTCGTGGATTTGTGGAAAGTTCTTATATTAATGGATTATCGCCTCAAGAATTGTTTATGCATGCGATGGGTGGTCGTGTAGGTTTAATTGATACTGCAGTCAAGACATCTACTACAGGTTATATCCAAAGAAGACTGATTAAGGCACTAGAAGATTTAAAGGTCGAGTATGACATGACGGTAAGAAATAATAAAAACAAAATAGTGCAATTTCTATATGGCGATGACGGTATTGACACTACGAAAATGGAAGACCAAGAATTACCGATTGTGGAAATGAGTAGTCAAGATATTTATAACCATTATTTGATTCCAGAAGAGTCTGGCAAGGTCAAGACGTTGAGTAACATATTCCTGAAAAATACAATGACGCGAGTGAAGAAACAATATGAAGAATTTTCCGTCCAAATGAATAAATTGGTGGAAGATATGATTGAGAAGAGAGATGTCATTGTGAAACATGTATTCAACCATAAGAGCGAGAAAACAGTAAGTTCGCCGGTCGCATTTCATTATATTATCAATACAGTAAAGGGACAATGTGGCATTTCATCATCCTCTATCGTGGATATTACTCCTATGGAAGCATATCAGATGATTCAGTATGCATTTGAAAAATTAAATAAATTATATTATTCCAAACCAACTGAATTATTCAAAGTGTTGTATTATTACTATTTATCACCAAAAGAATTGTTAGTGGTTAAGCGTTTTAATAAGGCGGCGCTTACTTTATTATTAGATACCATTCTTCTCAGTTATAAAAGATCGATTGTTGCACCTGGAGAAATGGTTGGAATGATTGCTGGTCAGAGCATAGGTGAGGTGTCGACACAGATGTCTGTCTCGTATGATACACAACATAAATTAATAATTCGAAATAAGGTTACTGGACACACTGAAATGAAAAGCGTTGTAGTAGGTGCATTTATTGATCAATTGATGGAACAATATAAAAACTTCACATTTGGCACCGGACATAAAGATAGTTACGAAACAATGTTAGAAGGTCTCGACAATGAATATTATATTCAAAGTGTGAATGAAGTGGAACAAACATCATGGACAAAATTATCACATGTCAGTCGTCATCCAGTGAATGGTAGTATGATTCGTGTCTATACAAAGAGTGGACGATGTGTTGAAACTACCCCAAGTCATAGTCATCTTATTCGTCAAAATTCACGAGTTGTTCCAATTACAGGCGACGAATTGAAAGAAGGTATGCGTATTCCAGTCTGCAGACGCATTGCTAACTTATATACTAATAATATCATGGAATTGGATAACAATATCAAAATCAATTTAGATAAACAATTTGGTTGGTTTATTGGAGCATATTTATCAGAAGGAAATATTAATTATAATGAAATTTGCATTACAAATATTAGCGAACAATATATTACACAAGTTCAAGAATTTGCTACAAAATTTGGAAAGAAATGTCGTATTGCAAGAAAACAAGGAGAATATGGTTTGTCGGTAAGTACAAAATTTATATTCCCTGAATTAGCAACATTATTACGCAATACATGTGGCAATGGAAGTTATGAAAAACATGTACCAGATTTTGCATTTATGGCACCAGATGAATTTAAATCATCTTTATTTCAAGGATATTTTGACGGAGACGGTAATATTCAATCCGATTTAAAACATCACCAAATGCGTTGTTGCAGTAGAAGTAAACAATTAATTAAAGATTTAGCATTATTATTGAATTATTTTGGAATTATTGGGTATGTAAAGACTGAAATAAATAAAGGCAAATCATTATATCATTTAAATATTCCATCCAAATATGCAGTTGTATATAATGAATATATTGGAACACAGTTGCACAATGATAAATTAACTGATTTAGTTCAGTTTGTTACTAGAAATGATGCTACTTATGTGTCTGAACAAATAGATAAAATTGATGGAGTTGGTGAAATTGTTGCTGCATGTGGAAAAGCATTAAAATTAGAAGGTCAAAGTCGAACATACGGTTTTTGGAAAAAACAGAAAAGCATTGGTCGTAGAACATTAGAAAAATATTTCAGTATTTTCGCAAATCATCCTTCTAATGAATGCATTAACAATGAATTGCAATTATTAAAACAAGTTATAAATGCTGACGTTATGTGGGATGAAATTGCTCGCATTGAATATTATACTCCAAATCCAGATGAATATGTGTATGATTTTACTGTTCCTGGAACTCAGACATTTATGACAGACGAAGGCATTTTCGTGCACAATACGCTCAACACTTTCCATTTTGCAGGTGTGGCATCTAAATCGAATGTTACTCGTGGTGTTCCAAGAATTGAAGAGATATTATCATTATCAAGCGAAATCAAGAATCCATCATTAAGTGTATATTTGAAACCAGAAGACGAGAGACAAAAAGAAAAGGCACGTGCCATTATGTATATGTTGGAACATACCAAACTGGAAGAAATCGTTAAATCCACTGAAATTTGCTTTGATCCTGACGATTTGAATACATTGATTTCAGAAGATAAAGATTGTATTGAACAATATAAAGCGTTTGAACAATTAATGCAAGAATGTAGCGGAACAACACTTGAATCCAACGATTCCGAAAAGTCGAAATGGATTGTCAGAATGATACTTGATCCAGAAGTGATGCTTGAGAAAAACATTACTATGGACGATGTCAACTTCACTCTGAAAAGTTGTTATGATACTCAAATTGATTGTGTGTATTCAGACTTTAATTCGGATAAGTTATTATTCAGAATTCGAATGGTTGATGTCTTAAAGGCGTCTAGCACTAGAGGAGGTCAAAAGAAGACAAAGGTGGATCCACTTGACCAGTCAGATCAAATTTATATTTTGAAGAATTTCCAAGACCAATTATTGCAAAAGGTTGTGTTGCGAGGAATCGAAGGAATCAATAAGGTCATTCTCCGAAAGATTTTAGATAATGTGGTCGAAGAGAACGGCATCTATAAAAAGCAGGACATTTGGGTATTAGATACCGTTGGGACCAATTTAGTGGATGTATTAGGTCTTGATTTTATTGATAATACCAGAACCATTAGTAACGATATTCTCGAAATTTATAATGTGCTTGGCATTGAAGCGGCAAGACAGGCGATTTACAATGAATTGGTTGAAGTCGTTGAATTTGACGGCACCTATATTAATTATCATAATTATAGTGTGTTGGTTGATAGAATGACCTATACTCATAAACTGATTTCCATCTTCAGACATGGAATCAATAATGATAATATTGGACCTATTGCAAAGGCATCATTCGAAGAGACACCAGAAATGTTTTTGAAAGCTGCCAGACATGCTGAATTGGATACACTGCGTGGCATTTCTGCCAATGTTATGTGTGGTCAAGAAGGTCATTTTGGAACAGCAGCATTTCAAGTTGTGCTGGATATTGATGAAATGCAAAAGTTGGATGCCGCCAGTGAGTATAAATACGTAAATGCAGAAGAGGAAATTGAACGATTCTTTGGAGCAGTGGATAATCCAGATGATCCTTGCGGTCCAACGAAAATCGCGGTTCAGAACAATGTCGCGTCTATTCAGGCAGAAAATATGGGTGGCGATAATTTATATAATCCTGGATTTTAATTGAATTGAATTGAACCCTTATTGGTAACATTATAATACAATGTGAAATAGTCTATTATAACGTTATACAAAGAAATTTCTGAGAATTTTCTCGGACAAGTTTATATTTTTTTTGTGACATTATGTTTTTCGCCGCGCAAGACCAATTTGATTTTCTTTGTCTTTCCTTTATTTTGCGGTTTTTCCTTTACTATGTCATCCTTTACAATGTCATCCTGAATTGTTTCTTTATTCAAAACAGTGGTATCTTTCAATACCAATTTCTTTTTTTTCGGTTCCGTTTCTTTATTTAATACAGTTGTATCTTTCAATACCAATTTCTTTTTTCTCGGTTTCACAGTGGCACTCGATTCATGCACAACAAATTCAGGCGATAAACATTTTTGTTTTTCATGTTTCAATGCATGAGTCAGTTTAAATTGATCCAAAAATGTTGGAATACTTATTTTGCGTTCAATCGATCTCTCTATTTTTTGAATACAAGAACTGTCCAATTCGTCCAAATGAATAAATAGATCGTCTCTATTCGATTGTATGAGTTTGAAATTCGGAATAATTTGAGGTCGGAGTCCAGGAATAAGAATAAATATAAACCGATCTGTTTTCTCTCCATATGCGACAAACTCTTGGTAATCATAATGGGTTTCCAAGATACACTTTTGGCAAATGAATATGGTCGGTATTTTATGTCGATGGATTAATAACCATAGATCAAAGGTGGTCAAGAAATAATTGGTTGAATGAATAAAACTGGAGAAAGACATTATTTTGTCGGCACGCAATTGATCTCCGAGCGTCTTTTTTCCTTCTGCAATCAAAATATCTATAATTTTCTCAAGATTGTTGGGGATAATCTTTTTATACTCTTCGTATAATTGATTTTTGATTTCGGTTATATTATATCGGTCCCCTGTTTTTTTCTCTATGATATCAATAATAATCTGAAAGGTGCATGCATGATTTTTACCATATTCCAATTCTTTATAATCGCTGGGAAAACATTTTTTCCATAATCCAGATGTTATATGGTCATTCATGGTTGGCGTGCAGAATGTGTCAATCACCTTGGTAGTGGCTTTATTATCATATGTTTGGGTATGGATGGGTTGAGTATTATCGAATGTATTATATTGGATGTATTGATTGGTTATTGCAGGGATCAGATTTTCGAAATATTCTTGTGTCAAGGACGACTGGATTAATAAGATTTCATCATCCCTCAAATTATAATTTACATTTCCAAATGATAAATAGGTCTGTGGTTGCATCATAAAGGATTTGATTCTGTTATATCGAATGAATTCATCCGACATTCTACCATAATATATGGGTTCGTTCAATTTATCGGTGATTAAATTTCTCTCTGGTAAAATGAGGTTACATTTTCCTTGTTCGGTTACAACACATAAATTGGGAGTATCCTTGCATTTAGCAGCATCTTTCACGATGCATGAGGTCACTTCACGAATCAGTTTATAATAATTGACATCACCTATAAATTGAATTTTATCCTTCACTAAATCCCTCAAATACTTATTTATATTATCCAATTTGTCAGAGTAAATGACATATGGATTAGTCATTTCATGCTCAATCTTTTCTCTCACCTTGATGTTTTCATATTTATTCAGCAATACTCGAATTGTGTTTCGAAATACATTGTAAAAACTGGTTTCGAGTTTGATTTTTTTAATATAATCTTCTCTCTCCACATCCACCCCTTGTTCTGTCATAATGATGGCATCCACCGATTTCATACCATCGCGTTTATCTTTTGAAGGAATCATATAATCGGAATCAAGAATCGACGGCAAATCATTTTTACTGCTGATATCAGTTTCATGTATAGGTTCAGATATTTGTATAAATTGATTGGTTTCTGTTAGAATGCCCACAATCAATTCATCTTCCACTATTTTAAATGATGGTTTACATGGAATCGTAGACTCTTCTCTTCGTTTTTTTGCCCTTTTATAAAGTTTGGTTAAAAAATCAACGGTATCGTCATAAGTATTCCAAATGTCCAAATTGTTCATAAATACATAATCCAAGTTCTTTTTCATATTTTCAATATATGCAGATGGATAACATGGAATAAATCCCTTTTTCGATGTGCTTGGTTCTTCTGCAACCACGCCAATGATTTTATTATTGAAATTCATGACTAACGTTTTTGTGGTATACTTACATATATCTAACTGCTGAATCAAGTCATATAATAATAATGGTCGTTTTGCTTTATAGACAGTTGGCATACTTTCTAATGGACGACAAATCATCTCGAAAAACGGTTTTATCAGTTCATTGAATACTTTTCTCATCGTTTCAGATAAATGAGGATCTTTTTCCTTGAATTCTTTGGCAATTTTCAAATTGGTTCCGTCAATCAAATAAGAATAAATGGGTTCGTAATATCCATCCTCTTTCATAAGGATGACGGTTGGTTTATGAGCTTGATAGAATTCGCTGGAATAATGATTGGTGGGACATAATAGTTGAACATTATTGGTTATATCATCATGAGGTAATTGAAAAATGACCAGATTGACCCCATTCACAAACAATTGTTCATTTGGTTTGCTTACTATATCCCATAAATAAGTGTGATCAATCAATACATCATCATCCCTTAAATATTGTTGAAAGTTTTCATACGCAGTAACCACTTTTGTGAAATAGGCAGTTTCTTCCGCATTTTCAAAATGTATTTTAGAGTATAATGTTGAGTTTTTATATTGATCAAATTCGATATTCTCTCGATGATTTTGTTGAAAGTGAAGAACCAAATTTCCATTTTGATATGTGATAAAAGAATCAATTGTTACCGCTTTTATGATTCTCTCTTTCATTTCTCGAATACTTAATATACTCGCCATTTGATTATTACTTGTTTTTTTACCGAAAAACAATAGATCGGCAATGGCGGCGACAAAGGATTGATTTTTACTGACTTCGATTCCGTGTCTCAACAAACATGGATGGTTTTCTTTGATCGCAGTATTGGTTTTGCTCACTTGACAATCAACATTCATTTCGCGTAACATAACTTGCATTTCTCCAGGCAAATATCCCCATCTTCCAGCACTTAATGGGAATTTTTCAGGTCCTAATACGTAATCATTTTGCACATTTTTGTCTTCTCTCTTTTTGTCCGTTGCATCTTTTTTATCAAGACATTGTTGTTTTGCAGATATTCTACCTTGAGTATTATAGTTTTTGAAACAGCAGGGAAGACAATAACCTTTTGGATGTTTATCCGGAATCAATCCTGGATATCCTTCGTCATTGGATTCATATATATAATATCCTGGTTTGACTGAATTGACTGTCTTCCATTTTTTATCGACCATTTCTCGTTTTGGAAGCACTTTTCCACATGAAGGTCCTTTTAATGGTTTATGCACTAATTCGATTTTTCCATTGGGTCCCTTCACTTCATATAAGTCCTTTGGGTCTACTATAGTAGTGTTTTTCAGACACCAATAACGTGGACATATATAATTGAATTGATGTTTTTCATCTGACCCATATTTTAATACATCTTGTTCTCTCAAAAACCCTGGATTATCTTTGTTTATTTTCTCAAGTTGGGAGTCTGTCAATATAACAGGTTGTCGTCGTTTATCTGATAAACATGTTCTGGAATATGAATTAAATTCTGGCGTTTCTTCCTTGATGATTAACACTGGGTCTTTTTTTTCAATCATGGTTGAAAAGTTGATTTTCATTCCATCAATGTTTTTAATTTCTTCTTCCTCTTCCTCTTCTGATGGAGTTTCTTCTTCTAAAGGGGTTTCATCTTCTTCAGATTGTTCTGATGGGATAGATACAGATTTTTCTGATGGGACAGATACAGATTTTTCTGATGGGACAGATACAGATTTTTCTGATGGGACAGATACAGATTTTTCTGATGGGACAGATACAGATTTTTCTGATGGGACAGATACAGATTTTTCTGATGGAACAGATACAGTTTTTTCTGAAGGGATAGATACAGTTTTTTCTGAAGGGATAGATACAGTTTTTTCTGAAGGGATAGATACAGTTTTTTCTGAAGGGATAGATACAGTTTTTTCTGAAGGGATAGATACAGTTTTTTCTGAAGGGATAGATACA
>Ga0194129_10001529_pt1 | contig 37776 bp, 47 predicted proteins | sample TA2KigCa35mmetaG_FD_150862 | JGI IMG/M metagenome (GOLD analysis project Ga0194129, IMG submission 150862) | Freshwater microbial communities from Lake Tanganyika, Tanzania - TA2015038 Kigoma Deep Cast 35m | ecosystem: Environmental > Aquatic > Freshwater > Lake | place: Tanzania: Lake...
TCACCTGACCAGTCAGCGTACCGGCGACTGCGGCCACCTCAAGCGAAGTCAAGTTCGCGATGGGGCTCGCGGAGAACGAGTTGCCGCCGTTCTCGACGAGTGTCTGGAACGTGATCGGCCCCTGGAACCGCGTGATTGCCTGCCACTGGAAGAGCTGCTGGAGCGTCGCTCCTCGAGATTCGGCGTCAATCCTGCACCAGAAGGCGACGCGCGAGGTACCCGTCAGCGTCGTCGAGGCAGGATACAATATCTGGTTTGTTGCCGCGCTTGCAGGAGGCGCTCCCGAGGAGTTGAGCGCCAAATAGGTGCCAGCGCAGACAGCGCCCGCGTTCCCGTTCGGATAGAGCGCGACCTGCGAACCCGCCGAAAGCGTGATCTCGCCCTCGACCCAGTAGATTTTGTCGGTGTCTCCATCGAGACCCGAGAAGGTGCTCGACGCTGCGGCAGCCAGCGTCTTCGTCTCAATCAGGGTCCAAGGGCCACCACCTCCGCCGCCGCCGCCGCCGCCGCTGTCACCGCGGGGAAAGAAACGATTGCTGCCGTACTTGACTGACATGCGTCACCTCATCACGGCGCCGAGCCGGCCATGACGTAAACGCCAACGTCGGGGATTTGAATCGCCGGCGGGAAGGCCGTGGGATCTCCGAGGTAAAGGCGCACCTGCCAGTCGTTCAAGAGCGGGGTGTTGAAGTCCCAGTTTGCCGTGACGTCGGTAGCACGAGTCAGGCCAATCAGAAGCTCGTCTCCGCAGGCTTGCACCTCGTGCAGCTGGTAGATGGGACGGGAGATTGCAGGGAAAATGTTCGGGTCGCCAAGGCCCTGCTGGATGATTCCAGTGAGGCCTCCAGGCAAGAGCGGGCTCGCGAGCGGCGTTGCCCCGGTCGTGACGGCCTCGTTTCGCAAGTTCGTCGAGACGTTGGAGGTGGCCCCAGCGGGCTCGGGCGCTTCCGAATAGGGAAGCGTCTGAGTCGCCGCAGGAATGATCACTCGAGGGCCCGCGTCCGTTCCGGTCTCGCCCGCGCCGGCGGCCTGCTTGGGGAAGTGGTACGGCGTCCGAGCGTTGCGATAGTCGTAGACGTTTCGCATGCGCCAAATGAACGTCCAATGGTATCGCGCAATCGTCGAAGGAGCGGTCACCAGGGCGCTGATCTGAGGGAGCCAGACAAGGACGCGGCTTCCCATCGGGACGTCGAGGCCTCGGACGAGTCGAGGGCTGTAACCGGTATCGCGCGTGCTTGCCGACGGATCGAGAGGGTCGCCGCCCGGCGGGTCGACGACCTCCGAAAGCATGATTGGCGTCGACGCAGGCTGTCCTTGATAGACCGATTCGAATCCGTTGTAGGGGCGGAGGATTCGGGCGGTTCCGAATTGAGCATCGGCGAGAACAGTGCTTGCGGTCATCTGGCGATCCTTCTGGGCGGGGAGTCTACCTCAGGTCGCCCGGAGCGTGCCTCATTTCTTCGCGACGAGCGCCGTCAACTTGGGCGCCGTCGCTCGAACCTGAGCCGGAGAAACTGCGAATTGGAACTGCGAGCGTCCAAACAGATCGAGGAACTTGAAGATCCAAGGATGCACCTCGACCGATCCTGGCCTCACGATGATCATGTTCCACTCATGCTGCACGTTGAGGTCGTCGGCCGAACCTGGGACTTCTGCGATGAGCGCGTGAGCCTTGGCGTACCAAGCGTCCACCATGGCTTGAGTCCGGAGGCCAAGGTACCGCTTCGCGTCCTCGTAGGCCTTCGTCACCGCTGGCGACGAGATGCGCCAGTCGGAAGTGGCCGGCTCAAAAAAATGAAAGAATCGGCCGAGAACCGCGCCAATGCCAAATTCGTCTATGGCCTTGCGCTGGTCTAGGAAGACCCTATTGGCCGGATGGATGAGTCCCTTCTGAAGCCTCCACCTCGGCCGCTCGGGATACATGGCGCTGAACACATCGAATGCCCGCTTGAGCCAAGCCGGATTGACGATCCGCGCTGACCGCGGGACCCTGGCGGCGTCCATCATAGCCTCCAGCTTGGTGTACTTGCCAAACGCCGGATCGGTCCAGAACTCAAGGTTCCTGCGAATGCGACGCTCGTTCCAGAACTGAAGATAGGGCGCACCAAGCGCCCGCTTCCACGTGCCATTGGTCCACGTATCGGACGGACACGGCTGGCCATACTCGTTGTTGACAAGAGAACCCTGGCATCCGGGTCGCATCGAACCAATCGTCTTTGAGAAGCTGCCCGTCCAGCTCGCGCGCGAATGGAAAAAATTCATCGGACGCCCCTCGCCCTTCCTCGAAGAGCCATCCAAGTTGGGATGCCTCCATCGCTGAGAACCGACGTCCAAGGCATTGTTCCATCTGCAAGCCGGTCCCGAAGCTCTGGGCCCATGGAGTCGCCAAGCGACTTGACCGAGGCAACCTTCATGTAGCCCTTGATGATGGTCTGGGCTGCACCCGCGCGGACAACGAGCTGGCCTTTGGGTTTTTTGCCGCCCATCAGCCGAGCGTCGAACTGCCACTTGCCGTTGCTGTAAAAGTTTTTCTTCCCATCCTTCGTTTCAATGGTCTGGTTAAGAGCAGCCAGGGAGAACTTTTGCAGCTCGTCGAGGAATTGTTTGTCTAGCCGCACACCAGCGTCGCGGCAGCTAGCGGCTCCCGGGTAGGAAATGCTAAAACTCTTCATGCCGCCCGTTTCATATCGAGTCACCAGAAAATTGCCTTCAACAAATCCGTGCTTGGAAACGATGTCGTTGTTCAGAGCCAACAACAACTCCTCGTTGATTCGACCGGCGAGATACTCGTTGTAGCAAATCTGCTGCAAAGTCGAGTAAAGCGTCTTTCCATCGTCTTTCGCGGAGGCGGAAAGGCCAGCGAGCATCGGAGTCTTAACGCAGCCAAGCAAAGCTTGGATGATCTTCCACATCAGTTTTCTGGTCTGAAGTGGAATCCCGAAGTTCTTTCCGTACTTAGGTTGGAGGCGAGCAACCGAAGCGGTGTAGCAGTCGCCCGGATCGCGCATGTATCGGTGGTTTCTCCACCCACTTTGATAGTTCCACGCGCCGCAAGTCGAACCTCGCAGCATCGGCGGAACAGCGTCTCCGCAAAGCGAAACGTAAAGGAACACCGGTGTCATCGGTGGCGGAGGAAATTTCGGCTCGTTGTAAAAGCCACGCCCGCCGAACGGGTTTCGGTAGCCGCCGCTTCCTTTGGTGTATGCCTCCGAGCAAGCGTAAACCCAGTATGAAACGGGCCGAAACAGATCAGCAGGACCGGCGAAAGCCTGCTGCTTGGACGAGTCGTAAGAGGTCGCGACGGGCCGGGTGTCTCTGACGACGTAGGATTTGCATAGGTCGTCAATGCGCTTCCCTGCCTCCTGGTCTGCTTTGAGCATATTTTGCTCAACCGCCGCCCGAGGGTAGGTCAGGTACTCGATCAGCATCGCGACGCCTTGCGCGATGAACGATGCAACAGCGCCGCAAAATGGGATCGCGGCGAAAGCATCGGCAACGAGTTCCTTTGCGTAGTTAAGAGCTTTGCCGAGGTCCGCAACGACCGTTGCGACGTTGTTGACCAAGTCGGAGACGCTTTGAACAATGGTGCCGATGCTCAGATCCTTCTGAAGCTTGTCGACAAGCGCCAGCACGTCACCAGCGACCGCGATTCCGGTCTTTGCAAGAGATGCGATGTTGCCAAACTGGCCTAGCTGTTTTGCGCCGTTTGATATTTCACCGAACGCCTTGTTCGCGACAGCCTCAACAGCGGCAACGAGGCTCGATGACTCAAGCGCCATCGGCAGCCAGAGTCCTCCGGTCGATGCAATGTCGCTAGCCCACTTCGGGATTTCGATCCCCTGCATCCAACCCTGGACTGTCCCCGTCGCTCCGCCGATGAGATTCTGCGGCAAGTTTTTGTACTGCTCGATGGCGTCAATTCCGCTAATGAGCGTTGACGCGTACTGGGACGTGTCTGGCGGGAGCCATCCCGCCGGCATGAGTCCAGTTTCAGAGCCGCCTCCAGCGACGGACTTGTCGATGAGCGTCTGTAGGTTAGCCATTGGACTGCTTCCGCTGCGAGTACAAGAGGGCGACTACGCCAGCCACAAGGACAGAGCCCCCAACGGCCAGCGCTGCTCGCTTGGCCTTCGCGGCCTCCTCTTTCGTCTTCAGCTTTTTCGCCTCGAGAGCCTTCTGCTCGTCAGCGGCCTTCTTCGCCGCCTGTTTTGCAGCGAGGATAGCCGAAGGGGAGTAGGCGCTGATCCTCCCAGCGTCAAGCTTGGACACTGCCTTGGCGCGGATGCTGCCGCGCCATCCTGGCGCCCACTTGTCGAGGTAGTCGGCAAGAGGCTTCTTCGGTCGAATCCGGTTCTTCTCGTCGACGTAGTAGAGCCTGCTAATTCTTGGGAAAGGCAGTTGAACCGAGTCGGCGCCCTGTTCTCCCCAGCCTTCCTGCCAACCGCTGCCCATGTAGTTGGGCTCAAGAAGCTCCTCAAGAACTGACCAGTAGGGCGAAAATCGGCTCGACGGTGGGATGTTATCAGTTTGAACCGATCCAGGAGGCGCTCCCCAGACATCAAGGAATTTCGCCTTCATGTCCGACAGGAAAGTCTTCATGCCCGGGGTTTCGGATGGAACGGTATGGACAGTCATTCCTCCACAACTTCGCAACGCGTCGCGTTTTTTGCCAACCGTTTCCCAGCCTGCTTCGGCGGTGCCGGGGATTTTCTTGTAACGGAACAGCGCGTCCGCATACATTGAACGGACGTTTTGAGCGGCCTTCTCAAGGGCGCTGTAAACGTTAGGCTCGAACTCCGGTAGCGGAGCTTCCGCCGTTGAGTCCATCAGAGTACGAGCGTACTCTTGCGCGCCTTGCCCACCCTGAAAACGCTTGAACACGAAGTGGTCAAAGAGCTGCTGCTGAGCGTCGGTTGCCAAGTATTGGGCAAGCAGCGGCAAGTGGGCCCGAAGGACCGCTTCTTGCCGTTGCCGGAGTGCAAGGTAGCCGCACTCCGTCCAGAGCGCGTGGTCCGAGAACGTGCCACGATCGCAGCCGTCGTAGTCGTCAGCAAAAAGCTTCGACTCGAGCGGCGAGCCCCAGCAGATTGATCTCTCGGTCCACATCGTGATGGCTTAGCGAAAACTACCTCGACTCAACGGTCACTTGCCAAAAATCTCGTCGCTGAAGATGGCCCCAACGGCGGCGACTCCCAAAAGGCCCACCAAGAGCAGCGCCTTTGTCCGAGTCGGAAGGCCCGCCGGCTCGCCCTCGTACTGCTTCTCTTCGCTCTCACGGCCGAAGAGGCGTGCCGGCGTCCAGTTGTATCCGGTCGACCGCTGGTACTGGTCGATCTCTTTCACGGTGTTGGGGTTCCAGTACACCGGATCGTCCCAGATGCGGACTTCAGGCTTGGCCTCCACCGCGCCGACGCCGACCATTCGAGGGCCAGCCATCACTTGGCGCGCGCCCCACCCTGGCACCGGCTCCGACCGCCAGTCTGCGTAGAATGGATCAGGGTAGTTTCGGAAATATGTCATCGGAGTCATGAGGACTTGCCCTTTCGAAACACGAAGAGAACCGCCAGAATTGCTACCGTCACTCCGCCAGCAACAAGACCCGCAGTGCGCGTCGTCTGCTTGGCAGCCGACTGAACTTTTGCGATCTCTTTGTCGATGAGAGGTCGAACAATCTGCGGATAGAAGCGCTGGGTCGCGTAGGTCTCGAGCGCCGGAGCAACCGCGTTGACGATGGCGGGAGCGTTCTTCTTGAGCGCGTCGATGGCGGGAGGAACGGCAGCATTGACAAGCTCGGGGATCCTCGGCTTGAGCTGATTCACCGCCTGATCGACGATCGCCTTGGAGATGGCGCTCGTGTCAAACGGCAAAGAGATCTGACCGAGGGGCGCGTACATCGCTCAACCCTTCTTGTAGAGGATGGCGGCCATGAGAGACGCCCAGGCGAGTCCGCCGATGACGCCCGCGATGACCATTTTCTCGTTGATGGTGGTGTTCAGACGCTGCTCGACCGCAGGCCACGTCGCCTCGAGCGCTGCCTCCGCGATCGGCCTCAGCTGAGCCTGAAGCTGCTGCTGGCCAACACCGAGAATATCCAGCGGACCGGCCCCAAAGCCAGCGGTTGGATGCTGATAGTAGCCGACAATTTTGGGCATTACGCAGCCTTCTTCGTAAGATTGTTGAGCAGCCAGTCTCGAGCTTCGCCAAGAGCCACGAATTTCTCATGCGCCTTGTCGCGCTGATCCAAGGGAGCGCGATCTGGGTGAGCCTTCGCCGCCTCACGCTTGAACGCCGAGCGAATCTCTTCAGCCGTGGGCTCTCCGGTCAGCTTCAGCCGCCGCATGAACTTCTTCCGAAGCTTCTGGTCGTCCTCGGCTGCTCGAGGCTCGGCGCGCGAGGACTTCTGCTTTGCATCTTGCGGCTCGGCGTAATCCTTGGATCCGCGCTGGCTGTCCGAGCGGGCGACCTTCTGCGCAGCGCCGATGCAAGCGAAGCAAAGCAGGTCTCCGTTCTCAGGGACGAGGGCGCAGTGGTGCAAGCACACCGGCCGACGGCAGGCGACACAGGTGCCGCTCATCGGCTCCACGCACCTTAGCTGCTCCCCGAACGGACTCCGAACCTGCTGCTCGCAGTGCATGCCCATGTGCTGGGCCTGACGCCACTTGCCCTGTAGATGCATTTGCATCTTCGACATCATCCGAACGGCCTGCGCGACCTCAGGATTGTCGATGGGAATGTGATCGGCCGCCTGACCGAAAATCTGCGAGAAGATGCCGGAGAAGTTCATCGTCATGGGTCCTGACTCGGCATTCTACCCGGCAGGGCGGAATCCATCTACGCTTTCCTCAGCGCTTCTTGTCTTTCGGTCTGCGTCGACCACGGTGACCGTTCGGAGTCGCCCGGCGGTCGTCGCTGAGCGCTCCGACAAGACCCACCGCGGCCTGACCCGCAGCCTTTCCAAGCTCGTACTGCGCGAGCGCCTTGCCGCCGCCTTGCTTTACGATCTCCATCTTCAGCTGCATCTCCTTGTAGACCATCCAGACAATGCCGCCGATGAGAAGGCCACCCACCCCGAAGACGAGCGCTTTGGTGGCGAACGGAACGTCGCTCCAGCTCATGGCAACCGGCTGCGGCTCCGCCTGAATGACGGGCGGAGCAGCGCTCGGTTTCGCCGCCGCGGGCCGGACTGGCTCGGTACCAGCGCCAAAGCCCGAGATGGGCGCAAACTGCGTCAGCCCCATCCCTGCAATCGGCGGAACGCTCAGCTGCACCGATTCAATCGAAGAAGGGAAAGCCGACATCGCCAGATGAGGCGGGATGCGATACATGATCAGGCCTGCTTCTTTTGAGAGGTAAAGTAGTAGGCCGCCGCGGCAACCACGCCAATCCCGAGCACGACAATCGGCCTCATGCCGAAGATGGTCATGCCAGCGGTCGCCACAGGCCCACGCGGCGGCTCAACCAGGGCCTCCTCGTCGGTCTGGAGCGCCGGAGCCGGCAGAGCAGGCGGCTCAGGGAGCGTCGGCGGAAGCGCCGGAGGCTTCGCCAAGAGTTGCGCAACTTCGTCGCGGAGGAGCTGGTTTTCAGCTTGCGCCTTCGCGAGCGAATCGGCCGCCTTCTTGGCTGCTTCGTCCGCAACCGCCTTGGCCTTTTTCTCAGCCTCGGAAGCCGCATCCACAGCAACCCTGCCTGAAGCGCCCTTCTTTGCGATGGCCGCACTATACGCGAGGGCAACCTTTTTCTGCTTCTGCTGAAGCTGGAAGGTGCTCACCGCGCTTGCAAAATCGGCCTTGAATGCGTCGTCAAACGCAAGCTTTTGCGACAGCGGCCAAGACGAGAAGGTCTCAATCTTCCAGTGCGGACCCGTCTTATAGTACACCTCCTCGGGCCGCTGCTTTGAGAACACGGTGCAGAATGGCTTAGGCTTCTTCACCATCCCCATTTGCGCCCCCATCCCGCCCTTGCTCGTATCCACATGCTGGCACACGGGAGTCAGGTTTGAAGCTTCTGCTGCCGACTCGTAAAGCTTCGGCGTGCTCTGAGCGCGGGCCAAAAGCCGCGTTGTGTCAGCGGCATAAGCGGCTGGAGTGCCGGGAAAGCTCTGAGGAAGACCCATGACAACGGTCTCCGGCGCCGCGTCGTTGAAAGCCGCGATAGCTTTCAGGCGCTGCTCGGTGACATACCGGTTGGCCCCGACGGCCGAGACCATCGGATCGAGCGCAGTGCCCGTGACCTTCGGACGGAAAGCGACGCCAGAAGTCGACTTCTCGAGCTTCGCAAGCGTCCGCGTTGCAATGGCTTGAACACCCTCCTCTTTGAATGTCTTCAGGAGCTTCAGAAGATGCTCTCGGAAGGCCTTCCTCCACGCCGAATTTGGGTCGGCGATGAGTGCGTTCGCGGTCGAAATCCGCTTCGCAAAAGCAGGCTGAGCTTGATACCCCCAGGTGCGCTGATCGGGACCTAGGAGCGCAAAGTTGACGTCGACCCAGAGAAGACCAGCAAGGTAGGTAGCCTGATCTTCAATGTCCTTCTCGGTCGCCTTCTGCTGCTTCTCCTGAAGGCCCACCGGTGGCGTACGGTCTTTAGAACCGCCGAACCTGGGAGCGCCGCCAATTTTCGTCGGTCCAGCGTCGCCACGAGGCGCAGAAGAGGACGTTTTCGACGTGGGAGACGACGGGGCGCTTGAGCCGGGGAGAGCCCCCGCCAGCTTGGCGCCCGGAAGAGCGCCGAAGCCCATCATCGAATCCTTGTAAGGAGCCCGGAAGTGGGAAATCTCGGTGTACGAAGGGACTTTATACATGGTCGTCACTCGCGCCTCGGTCAACGGTCAGCGGTCAGCGGTCAACGGTCAACGGTCAACGGTCAACGGTCAACGGTCAGCGTTTCCTCGCCTTGCGGGGCCTGCGCACGATAGGTGCCTTTCGAGCCCTCAAACGAATTCCTGGGTCGACCTCTTTTCCGCCAATGCCGAACTTTTCCTTCGCGTCATTGAGGCGCTTCGCGATCGTCAGGCGCACCTTGGTCGGGTAGCGGTCCTTGAATCGCGCGAAGTAGCTGAGGGCCGCCCGGACCTGCTTGTAGGTCTTGATCGGGTACTTGAAGTGCTCGGGGTCGGCGTAGTCTTTCGCCTTGGTAGCACCCTTGCGCCGATGACGCTTTGGAGGCGTCGCATGGCCGTAAGCTCGAACTTTCCGGCCCACCTTGATGTCGATGATGTGCTTCGACTGATGGTGGACGCGCTTTTTCGCTTTCGCGCGTCGACGCCCGCTCGCCCTCAGCTTCTTCGCCTTCGATTTGCGGCGAAAGTTCGGCGAGTAGCCATCGGACTCCTTCTTGCCACCGAAGAACAGGAGCGCCGCCACGAGGCCTGCGACGGCCACTCCGCCAACGCCAAGCGCAATCTTAGCGTTCCGGGTCAGCCCTTTCTTCGCCGCTGGCTTCGAAGTCGGCGGCGAGGGAGGAGGCTCAATCTGCGGCTTCTGCGCGGGAAGAATTCCAGGAGGAAGGCAGGCCGGGAACGTTCCCGTAAACCCAGGAGGGCAGCTCACTGGCTGACCGGGCTGGCCGGGGGTCGGGGCCGGCCAAGAGTAGCAGAACGGCGGAACACCATACTCCCCCGGCTTGCACGCTGTCGGTCCGGCAGGCTGCTGCGTCGCAGGCTGTTGCGTAGCGGGCGTGGTGACGCCAGGAATGGAAGGGATCGGCACACAGGCGCCCATCACCCGCTGCTGACCCGGCGGGCAAGTGCCCGGCGGGGCGGACTCCACAAGGGCATACTCCTCCCAGAGCGTCTTGCAGATGTTTCCCTGAGCGGTAGTTCCGAGGAACCCAAGACCGCGGGCAACAGAGAACTTACCGAGCGCCTCGGAAGACCTTGAGCCCCATTGGCCGTCAACGACAATCGGCTTGCCAGAACCATCCGTGAAGCCAAGCGCATTCAGCGCGCGCTGGCTTCTTCGAACGTCCTCGGCCGTGGTTCCGCATCCCGGTTTTACCGGGTCGAAGGCACCAAAGCTCTCCATGGATCGGTAGGTCATGGCTTCTCCTGCTTCTTAGAGGTAACGAAGTAAGCGATGCCACCAAGAGCCACGACCGCGGCAGCAATGCCCACGTAGAGCATCATGTTCGAATCGCCGCCCTCCGATGCATCTGCGGTCATCATGGCAGAAGGCTGCTGACCATCGAGCATCGGCCCGCCCGACGGCGGAAGAGCGGCGCCCGCGGGCTTCTGCATCGAGGCCAGCCGGCGTCCACCCGCGAGCAATGACCGCGAGGCGGCTGGGAAGATGACCTTCGGCGGGGGCGGAGGCGCGACCGGCATCGCCGGCGGAGGAGCGGCCTGTGCCGCAGCAACCTCCGGAGGAGGCGCAACGGGAGCCGTTTGCGGAGGGGGAGCCGTTTGCGGAGGGGGAGCCGTTTGCGGAGGGGGAGGCGATGCCGGAGCGCCGCCTCCGCCAATCAAGGCTTGGCCCTGCTTATAGTAATCCTGGCCCTGCTTGACGAGGTCGCCGCCCTGCTTTGCGAGATCGGATAAGAGTGAGCCGTATGCCGTGTACATGGTGAACTCCCGATGAGTGAGCCGTCAGACCCCTACTACCTTACCAACTTGCTCCGGGAAGCGACGTTGTATCGCGATCCCCGCTGCAATCCCCACCGCGGCTCCAAGCGCGAAAATGCTCCAACGGGGAAACTCCCCGCGAACAAGCGCCTTCTGCTCGGCGTCTCCGAATCCGAAGAGCCTTCCGAACGAGCTGAGAAGCTCGGGAGATCCATTTGCGGCCACTTGGGCCATCAAATGCGGCGGAATGCTCATCATCGGCTGCCCCGCTTGGATGAGATCATGGCAGCCGCAAGCCCCAAGGCCGCGACTGCAGCAAGATACCACGCAAAGCCCTGCGGCTGCGAGGGCGCCGCTGCTGCCGTTGCAGCTCCGCCCGGCGGCTGCGTCGTCGTCGCAGGAGGAGTGGCTGAGGGTGGCGCGATCTCAGGCTGCTTCCGAGGCTGCAATTCATACTGCGTGCGGGACGCCGTGCTGTTCAGCCACACTCCGCGGCCGTCGAGATAGGCTTTCGTGTACCCAGCCCCGATGCTCGATTTGCCCGCTGCGTCGAAGGCTGCGTAGGACCAGATGGGAGCTTGCGAGAACCAAAGCGAGTAAGCCGGCCGGTTGTCCTCGTTGAGCGTCGCCAACGCGGGCTTGTCGATGCGTACCGAGGACCCTTCGTCGTAGAAGGACTTGTTCATGTACAGGGCGGTCACCTCGGCGCTGTTGCCGTTAAGGTGGATTCCGCCTGCGTCCGTGACGACGATTTCAACTTGATACTCGCCCGCCGCACCCAGCGGCATCAGCGTGATTCCGCGAACGTCCTGGTTTCGATCTCCGGTCGCCAACGACTGAACGTAGGCCTTCACCAGCGGGTACACCTGCGAGGTGCTCTCGATTTGCGCCGGCATTCCCTTGGCGCGAAAACGGTAGACGTAGACTTCGCTCGTGCTCCACTTAAGAGCCAGGAAGTTATGGTAAGGGGCCGACCATCCAATGTCTGGCCAATCGCCCGATGCTCCGAAAGAGCCTCCGGTGTAGCTCATGATTAAAGACCCCCAACATCGGCATGGGTCGCCCGCTTGGATGCGACTAGGAGCGTCGCCCACAACAGCGGGGCTAGCTCGGAATTTTGGTCCGAGCGGGCGACCCATGCCGACGTAACCTTCACCGCGGCCTCACTCGCTCGATGAGCGCCTGCGCGGTGTTTGCATGAATGGTGTAGCCGCTCATCGAGGCTTGAATGCCAGCGAGCGGCGCCGTGACACGACGGAAGATGACGCACGACAGCGCAACCGTGCTGTTCGGGCCAGCAAGCAACGTGAACGGCAAACCTCGAGCGCCTTGAACGTTGCGCCGAACAGGGAGCAGCGATGTGCCCTCACCTGAAACGCTGCCGAACGAGTTTGCGGCAGCCGAATTGAACGCCCTCTGACCTCGAAAGCCGATGGTCGGCTCAAAGCTTGAACGCTGAAACGTCACCGGCGCCGGGTCGAGCTGATAGAAAAGGTTCGAGAGTCGACGTCCGCTGACCGTGATGTCGAACCCCATGAAACCGCTAAACCGACCGTCCTCCGCATAGCTGAAGTCGTAGGGATCGATCCCGCTCTGACGGAGCGGAGTAAACTCATAGTCCATCAGCAAGAAGAAGCTGTTTGCGGGAACCGTGAACGACCCAAACTCGAACTTGATGGGACGCTTCGGGTTGAGCCCAGGCCCAAACCATCCTTGCTCCGGGAGGACCCGGAAAAGACGCTCAAGGACATCGAAACCGGGGTGCTGGATTCGGTTGAGGATGTCTCCGCCCGGCTGCTGTACAACCAGCGGCTCAGGGCCGAATCCAGGCGGGCCCGCCTGCTGACCGGCGAGTCCCTGCCGCACGAGGCGCGCCTCGGCCTCGATGTCTCGAAGGAACTCGGTTGGGGACCGCCGGTCAACAATAGGCTTCATGGACTCTCCTCAGCTTCGGATGCTACCACAACATCGTCAGCCCGGAACGCCCGGCGGCTGAATGATGCGGTAGCCTTCGAAGGCGCATGTGAGAATGCCATCGGGAAGGCGCGTGACCAAGTCGTTCGCGACGATGATCGGGGCCAACGGAGCCGCCGCGGGGTCCTCGAGCTGATTGGACCCAGGCGCTGCGATGCCCTCATGCGCGTCATACTGGCCCTCGACGAAGGGGTAGCCGCCGCTGCCGAAGAGAGGCGAGCCTGAGCGAACGGGGAAGATGGCGTCGCCATCAACGTTGCCCGCGGGGGCGTTGTTGACGTGGTTCGGCTGAACCCTGACGGTGATGACCTCTCCACGCTCGAAGAAGTCAAGCGCGCCCAGGGCGACCGGCGTGTTGTTCTCGGCCGACCAGAAGGCGCTCGGCACCGAAACGTTCTGCCGCGGGTAAGAGGAGCCAGCGTTGATGACCGAGATCCGACCGTCAAACTCCATCGTGCGGAAGCTCGACATATTGCTCGCGAGACCGAGCGACCCGGTGGGAAGCTCCGAGCCTCCAGCCGCGGAGGGGTTTGCGAAGAATGCAAGCCACCACTGGCTCGTGATGCCGTAGCTGTTGTGCTGGCTGTCGTTGATGTCGCAAACGGAGTGAACGGGTCGGTAACGGCCGAACGAGCGACCGGTAAACCGAGCGAGCGCGCCAGCAGGCGTCGTCACCTGATACTCCAGGACGCTCTGGAAGGTCGCCATGCGGCGGGTGCAGATGAACGGACCCTCCTGCGAGATGGTGACCGATGCCTCGCGAATGCTGGTCGTGTCGGCGCTGATGGGGATGTCGACCACGAGGACGTACGGAACGCGCCGTCCCGGGATGTCTTCGATCGTGGTGAGCCGACCCTGCCAGACACGCCCCGAGCGCTTGGCGCTCATCGAGGTCGTGATCCGCGACAGCTCGTCGATGCGTCCGGAAATCTGCGAAAGCTGCTTGTCGTTGTAGTTTCGAAGGCCACCCGCGACGCGGTTTAGCCCATCCTTGAACTCACCGCGCAGCTGCTCGACAGCTCGCGAGAAACCCGAAACGTCGTACTGGTTCATGACATGATCCTTTCGGCCGGGAGGCGCCATGTCGAAGCGCCCGCGGCGACACCGTGGGAAACGGAGACATTGAAAGCGGAACGCCCGGACCGGACCGTGGAGGCCGGGCCGGGCGCCGTCGGTTTTACCCGATTTGAAACGCTGAATGATTCCGCGGCCTAGTTGCCTAAGTGCGCGTAATCATTCAGTTTTTCATTGCACGTCGCGGCTGAACAAACCATCGAACGTCAGGCTCACGACCTTGTTAATGAGGTCGGGGGCGTTGAGGTTGTCACGGAGCGACAGCGTGTTGCGCGAGCCCTGGGTCGAACCCACGGTCGCGGCGTTGGGTCCGGCCGACAGCGGGCTGATCTGGCACTCGGCCTTGATGTTCTGGCGCGGGGGGATGAGGACGGCGCGCGCGAGACGAAGGATACCCTCGTGGCTCGGCTGACCGTTGCTCCAGTAGATGAGATCCGTCTGGAACATCTGGCCCTGGGCGAGACCCCCCCCGTAAGGAAAATATGCCGACGGCATGGATGTGATACTAAACTTGTCTCCGGCCCCGAAGCTCCAGAGAGCCTGATCCTGAGCCTGCCACCAGAGGCGGAAGCAGTCCTGCGGCTCGCCAACGGCGTTGCCGTTGAGAAGCGACGCGAACGCCGCGCCCGTGGTCGCATCCGACGGGTAGATGAAGTCGCCGTTGTGGTTGAGGATGGGGTTCGCGCCCGGGAGGACGATCGTACCCGTGCCGCGCTGGATCGAGTTGCGGAAGTGCGTGAACACGCGGAGCGCGAGCACGACCATCGACTGATCGCTGGGCAGCGTCGAGCCGTTCGGCAGGTTGGTCTCACCCTCGGGCTTGCCGGCCACGGTGAAGAGACGAGTCACGTCGGTGAGGGCACCGGTAAACATACCGGAGGTGCGGACGAGCGAGTCGCGAAAGGGCTGATGAACACGCTCGCGGACGTTGGTAAGCTTCGGCATTGTCGTAGTTCCTTGCTGTAACTGGCTACCGTTTTTTTTCGGGGTGGCAGGTTACCCCTGGGGGTCTGGTTCCCCCCTGCCAGGACCTCGTTGGGTTAGATCGCGGCGCCGGTGAGGTCCATCCCGGCGCCGCAATCGTAATCACTCAGTTCACGGACCGAAGACGCCGTTGCCGCCGTAGAACACGCCAGCGCGCGAACCGCCCGGCTGGTCATCGACGTCGAGCGCCTGACCGCGGGGGTACACAATCTGCTGGAGCGACGCGTCAACGTTGCCCATGCCCATGCCGTTCACGCCCGCCGCCGCCTCAGCGATCGACAGAGCCTGCTCGGCCGCGGAAAGCGACGGGTGGATCCCCTCGCTGAGAGCCGCGGGCGCAGTGTACTCCGGGGCAACCTGCTCGTACTCGCCGATGCCCTGAGCACCGGTCACGATGTACTCGCCCACGCCAGCCGCCGCCTGCATCAGCTCCGGCGAGCCAAAGCCCGCAGCCGCCTGCATCACGTCGCCCATGCCGGCTGCTGCCTGCATGTAGTCACCGAAGCCACTGGCACCGGTCTCGATGTACTCGCCCACGCCGGCGTAGGTCTGGCCGGGGCTGAACTCGTAGTAGCTGCCGTAGCCAGCCGCCGGAAGGGGCTTGTCTGCCTCAGTGTAATCACCGAGGTAGCTGGCCGCATCCGACTGGCCCATCTTCGAGAGCACGTCGACGAGGACGGTGTGGACGAGCGAGGCGCCCATACCGACCGCGAGCTGCGAGCCCATGCCGGCGACGAACTTCGCCGAGACAGGCACGCCCACCGCCGCAACCGCGAGGGCTGCAACCGACTTGCCGTAGGGCATCGTCTTGAAGAAATCGACGTTGTTGGCGACGAGGTTGGTCAGAACCTTGTGCGCCGCGAGGCCGCCCGCGATGATGGCGCCCTGCTTGATCACGGCCACCAGCTGATCGGCCGTCTGGCCAACGCCGAGGTTCGAGATGTAGCTGGTCACGCCGCCGTTCCGTCGCATGCGACGCTTCCCGCCGCGCTTGTGCCGGGCGGCCGAGGCGAGTTTGGCCTTAACCGAGGCGCTCATGCGCTTCTTGCCCTTGCGGCGGCGCACAACCTTCTTCGAGGCGGCCTTCGCAGACGCCTTCCGGCGGCGCGGAGCCGCGCTCATCCTCACCGTGCCGGTCCGGGTCTTGCGGGCACGCTTCGGACGACGCGCGACCTTCTTCGAGGTCTTCGCCTTCCGCGCGCTCTTGGCCTTCTTGCGACGCAGTGCCTTCTCGTGGGCCGCCTTGGCTGCCCCGTAGAGCTTCTTGCCGCTCTTCTTCTTTGCCTTCTTCTTGCTCTTCTTCATGTTTGCAGCCCACTGTGAAAAGGTGACGTTTGGCGTGAACGGATATGTCCCCGCCCGAATCCGCTTTGAAATGCGCTTCGCGATTTCGCTGCGACGCTTCGCAAGGCGCTTGCGCTGCGCATCCGAAATCTTTCGGGGCGCCGAGGCCCCCGCGATAACCCAGTCCGGGATCTTCCTCGCACGACCGCGGTCACCCGGGTGGTAAAGGTACGTTCGGAACTTCCGACCACCGGCTTGAGCCATCAACGGACGATGAGCCGAGGGACGTCGCGAAGCAGCGCGCTTCGGGGCAGCCTTGCGCGAAGAGGCCTTTTTCGAAGCAGCCTTCTTTGGCGAAAGCTTCATCTCGACCGTCTTGGGAGCGTAGACGCGCGTTTTAGCGCCCGCCCTCTTCTTCTTCGGCTTGTAGACGCGGGTCTTCCCGGCAGCGCGACCGCGTCGCTTGAAGCGACGAGTCTCAGCGTCCTGGAATTCCCGGTCTGCCTGCGCGGCGGCCCGAAGCGACTCGATCGACGGCGTTCCGCCAATGCGCTGAGTCGCGGCTTGGCGCGCAGCGAACTTCTCCATCGACGGCAGACGGACCGTCCCCTTGTTCGGCATCACTGGCCGGTATCGAAAGCCGGCCGCAACAGGGCGTCGTTTCATGGAACCATCCTTGTTCTTCTTTGCCGCAGGTGCAGTTGCCTGAAGAACCTGGAGCGTTTGCTCGTATCGGTTCCTCTGGAACTCGGAGTACGAGCCGCGGCCATTGACGGCGCTGATGGCGGTCACGCCGATGCCGTTCGGGATCGTTCGGTTGTAGCTAAGCGCCTGCGATCGAGTGATTTTCTTCACTCGAAACGCGCTACGCTTCACTTTCTGACTTACCTTTCGACCCATGGAGACGCACTCGTGCTCTTCAGCACAGTGGCCTGCCCCCAGTTGCGAAAGCTCCAGGCAGACGAACCGTTACTTCGGCGAACAGAGAATCATGCCGAAGCCGTAGGGTCAAGAACTTTTTTTGCGCTCGACTGGCAGGCCTACTCATCTCCGACACGGGCTGCGATTTTCGAGCGCTCAGCCTTGCCATCGGTCTGCTGCCTCGCGCTCTCAGCAAGCTTTCGAATCTTCTGGCCATAATCGCCAGGAACGTCGGTAGGTACTTCGTCCAGCATCTTAGGGTGAGCTACGGGCGCAAGGTCGGCGCCCTTCCGAAAGAAGTTCAGCTGAGAAATCGCCGCTCGCAGGTGTCCCGAGCAGTCAGCGAGGTACTTCTGCAGCAAGGACTGAGCGTTCTGGTGCTCGGACGACTGGGTAAAAAACATTTCCTTCCACTCATCGCGCTCCTTTTCGATTCGCTCGATGACGTCGAAGTATTCCCTTCCGATACGCTCTTCAACCTTCAGCCGGTGCTCCAGAAGCGCGACCTCTTTTTCGAGCTTCTCCAGCTTTTCATCGACGACGCTCTCTTCCAGATCCGGCAACTCCGGGTCGGTCAGAGCCTCAACGACAGCGCGCTTCAAAGCGGAACGGATCCCCATCCCGCATGTGTCGCGCATCGTTGCCAAAGTGTCAACAAGCGGCGTACATTGCCCTCCGATGAGCCGTGAAATCGCTTCCGGAGTTCGCGTTCGAGCCTACGAGGTCATCCGACGCGCGGTCGAGGATGGCGCCTGCCGCGGGGTTGCTCGCGCGTTCAAGCACACCGAGCAGCCTAGCCGAGACCTTCTCATCGACAGCGTGGAAGAGGCCATCATGGGAGAGCTTTCTGACGTCCTTGCGTTTGAGGAGCCGGCATGAGCCTCTCGGTTGCCTCTCTGTTTTCCGGACTGGGCGGTTTCGACGTTGCCGCAGAGCACCTTGGTTTGAAGGTTTCACTTCAGGCGGAGACGGACCGCTCGGCGAGAAAGATTCTGAGGGAGCGCTTTCCTGACGTTCATCTGGAAGCCGATGCTCGAGGGGTCGATCTGAGAGGCGTCGACGTCGTCACTGCGGGATTCCCGTGCCAGGGCATGTCGAGGGCGGCAGCGACGAGGCGGCACGCTGGGCTCATGGACGAGCGCAGCAAAAGCTTCGTCATCTGGGAAGCTCTGAGGCGGGTCAGCGAAGCGAAAGTCCCTTTTCTTTTGCTTGAGAACTCCAACTCGCTGAAGACCGAGGAGTTTCGGGCGGACATGCAGATGCTGCTCGAAGTGGTCTCTCAGCTTGGCTACTTCGTTCATGTTCTGACGTTGAATTCAGGATGCTACGGCTCGGCGATGCGACGAGAACGAACGTTCGTCCTGGGCCGCCGAAAGACGTGGCTTCTTCCAAGCCAAGCTGGCCTGATTCGCTACCGGTGCGAAGCTGAGGCGGTTGGCGTGAACAATCAGCAAGGCGGGGCAGTTTTTTGTGCGCAGCCCTCGGTGACCTTGAAAGCCCGAAGCTACAACATGATGGTGACGCGGGACGAAGTTCGCTCGCTTCAGCCTGAGGCAATCGAGATCTTGTTTGGCCTTGAGCCAGGGTGGACCCAATCAGCGGGCTCGACAACGGCTCGCTACGAGAAGCTTGGCAACGCAGTCTCGGTTGATGCCGCTCGCGCGGCACTGCAACTCCTGCTGTCCGGCGAAGCCCCGATGCGACGACCGACCTACTCGTATGCAGACCTCTATCAGCACAGCGAGCCCGCTGGCGGAGGGGCGGCAGGTTCGGCCATCGGGCGGATCGTCAGGGACGTCCAGAAGCTTCGGGGCGGAGTCAACCAGATCGAGTGGCGCTACTGCTTGCCGGTCTACCTGAGGTGGATTGAAGAGCATCAAGAGGACCTGAAGCCTCAGATGTGGGGTTATCTTGACCAGCTTCGGACCTTGTCGAGGAAGTACGAGCCGAAAGAATGGCCAACTTCCGCAACCGTGACGATGGAGCAGAGATGAGAAAGACGCTTGCGCAGTCGAAGAGCCGCGAAACGGCCCGCAATGGAAAGTCTCGGAAGCCCCGTGGTGAACCGACCGATCTGAACATCGAGGTGCTGAACGATTACCTGTATGGCAGGCAGGCTCACCTTGCTCCAGGGGGAGTCCTTGAGCGCGTCCAGCCGACCGACTCTTCACACCTCCGGAGGCTGATCGACGCGAAATGGCTTGTGCCGTTTCCTGGCTCAAGGGGTCGATGGGTCCTATCCCCGCTGGGTCGGGATGGGCTTTTCGAGTGGCGCCGTGGGCGGGGGCTTGAGACCACGCCCAACCCGACCAAAAAGGGCAGATACGGCGACCTCAGCCTTTACGAGCTGACCTACCGAGACAAGTTCGATGACGCTGCTCCCGTCGAGTCAGTGCGTCTGTGGGCCTACCGGAAAGAACACGCCGAGCTTCGATTCGACGAAGATCCCTTCAGCGAATATTTTGAGATCGTTTCCATTCGAAAGGTTTGACGATGCCGACGTATGAGTACCGGTGCAGCAGCTGCGCGTGCGAGTGGGAAGCAGAACAGCGTATCAGCGAGGCAGCCATGACGCGTTGCAGCGCCTGCGGGCAGGAAACAGCGAAGAGGCTCATCTCCTTCGGTGGAGGTTTCACACTGAAGGGCGGCGGATGGGCCGCGGACAAGTACGGCTCTACTCGCCCTCGGTGAAGGGCAAGCTGGGAGACAGCAGATGCAGCTTGGGATTGGCGCCTTCTTCCGATTCCTCCTGAGCGAGAGCTAGGAAAACCTCATCGCGCGATGCGACGCAGCGACCGCAACCAACCTTGCCCGTGTTTAACAGCCAGTGCTCGGTCGTTGGCTTGCTGCACGTGAGGCAATCCATCAGCTGCAGGTCGGCTCCGTTCGGTGATTCGATTGCTCCGAACGGAACGATGACGTCCCGGAGTCGCTTTTTCTCCGACTTCTTGAACTTTTGACGCTTCTTCCACGAGCGGGCGCTCATAGCCTCCTCCGTATCGCATCGGCCGGTATCATCCGACGGATCCCGTGGAACATAACCACGATGTGCTGCCGTACGTTTTCGGGTGATCCCGATCTGAGAAGGCCGATTCTCTCCCGTTCGTTCTCATTCGGCTCGAGCCAATCAAGGACCTCGCCGCACGGGATGCTCATCTCGCGAAAGCAAAGCTCGCGAAGGACTTCAACCTGCCCCTTCACGACAGGGGCCTGAGCGGCTTTTCGTTCAAGAGAGAGGTCGTCATCTTTTTTCGGCGTCTCCGGTGAGCGAATCCATACCGGGTACATCCGCTCACCGCGGAACTCCTCGTAGGTCCTACGCGTTGCCTTTGCCAACATATCCTCGAAGTTTTTGAGGCTGTAGGCTGTCTGGTCTTGGAAGAACGCCCACTTACGATAGTGAGCGTAGATGCACGAAAGCCGGGTGCTCTCGGACTCATGCAAGGCCGGTCGAAGCCGGGAGCGGACAAACCCCTCAACCTTCGCCATCGGTTTTCGCCGCTCCCATGGCTTCGACTCGCCACTCATGCCGCCGCAGCCTTCGTTCGCAGGTAGGCGAAAGCCTCCTCATGATCTTCGAAACAAGCCTCGGCCAATTCCGAAAACACCGTCCTTCGGCAGAGAGGTCCGCTTAAAACGACGCGCTTCTTCTGAGCAAGCGCTAGCCCAAGTTCGACCCACATGCCGCATCCCTGGTGCTTATGAGCAGGGGTCAACACCCAAACGGTGTCGGCGTCTTCAACCCCGCGAGCATCCATCCGAGCGATGAACCTTCGCACGACTGGCGTGAGGTCTACGTCGGCTCGAAAGCCGTTCTCGCGAACGTCGTTCGTCCACTCGTAGGTCACCTCAAAAAATGCTTCTTTCAGCCGAGCCACGTAGTGCTCAACCAGAACAAGCTGCTCAACCGCGGATGCAACGTAAATCCGGTTCATACTCGTCATTCAGGCATTTCTCCCATTGGTTCTTCGGAATCGGAGCCTCGTGCCCATCCGGGCGACCACATGTGGGCATTCATCAGAATGATGGCAACCCTGCGGGCAACGGAGCATCGGACTCTTGTGCTCCATGCGAACCCAAGCGCCCGTAGATGGGCGTCGACAAGCCTCGGCGTGACTTGCGCGGCCGGCTCGTCGCGTAGTTGCCGCGCCTGATAATCGCTGAGGAGGATCGTCTGCGCGTGGACGTTGCAGATCGAAGGAATGGTTTCCTGGGCGAGCGCAAACGACCTCTCAATCTCTCGCTCAACGACCGCGCGCACCGTCGTCGAGGCTGAATCGAAGTTTTGAGACCAGAACGCCTCTGCCTCGTCGACCAAGTCGGTTGGTTCCTCGGATTCAAGCTCGCTTGTGGTCTGCCTGAGATACCTGTCGATAAACGCGTCCTTTCGGCGGTCTCCCGAACGGTTGATGATTCTGGCGCCGGAAGACATCAGCTTGGCATCCTCGAGGTTTTCAAGATCAATCTTGGCCTGAAGCGCCATCCGCTCCGCAGCGTCAAACGGCGTCTTGACGCGCCGCTTCGCATCAGGCGCTGGCAAGAGTCACCTCAAAGCCGCGCAAGCTCGATGCCGCTTCCTGCAGGCAGGCGAGAAAGTCCTCCCTCCGCCAGCCCGCGAGCAACGCGTCGTTGGCGTCCTTAAGAAGAACTCCGTCCTTGACCCAGCGAACCCTGGCGACCTGAAGCGCCAGCGCAGTCGACCGGAAGTAAAGCTCGCGGCTCGCCGCGTCGCCCCTCTCGTCGCTATCAACAGCGTTCAGAACCATCGACGCCTTGCCGAGGAGCGGCTTCAGGTCAACCGCTCCAGCTGAACTGCTGCCGTCAGGAAGCGAAACCACGTTCGGAATTCCAAGCGACAGCAGCGTCAGCGCGTCAACCTCACCCTCGACGACAGTCACCGCCGACAGCAGCCCCTTTGGAGTGCTCAGCCGATGCGCCATGTAAAGCGGGCTCAAGGCAACGCCATCCTCGCCCTTCGGCGCTCTTGGCTCGATCCAAAATGACTTCCTGTCGACGCTCCTAGCCTTGATGCGGCACGGGCTACCGTTTGAAGGATCTCGGTAGCCGAACCCAACCGCGTCGTTTCCCATGTCCACGACATCGAGCGACCTCAGGCTTGCCGCAATCAGGCCCCGCTTCTCCGCAAACTGCTCAACCGCCCCCATGCGGAGCGCTGCAAGCTCCTCCCACCGAGCCTCCGCGAGCTGGATGATCTTTTTCGGTGACGGCGGTCGTCCCTCGATCGTCGGAAGAGCGCGACGCAGCATAGGCTTTCTTCGCGACGAATCATCCTCTGTCGCCCCGGGAACGGCAAAGCCCTGGTCTTTAAGCTCTTTCCACGCCGAGCGATTGTCGATTCCAGCCATCACCGCGTAAAGCTTGATCGCGTCACCAGCATCGTTCGGCGGGTCGCAGCTGTGACACTTCCAGAGAGGCTTGCCCTCCGAGGAGTTGAAGATCACAAACGACTTGTCTTTCCGCTTGTGTTTGCGAATCGGGCAAAAGCTTCTTGCGCCTAAGGCGGCGACGGACCGCCCGAAAAGCTTTGCAACTTCCTGGATCGTCAAATCACGCATCGTAGTTCTCCACCCATTCCTTGTGGCAACCGGTGATCGGGTTCACTGGAATTGTGTACTTCAATGACTTCGCTCGGCTCCATTTGACCTTCGGAAGCTTCACATGCAGGTTGTCTTCCGAGTCCTTCCACATGAAGGCAAGGATTTCAGCTTCGTTCTCGATGTCCCCGGCGTACTTCGCCGCGTTGATTGAAGGCTCTTCGCCGTCCTTGTACTCCTGACGCGAATACTGCGTCAGCACGACCCCGGCGACGCCGCACTCGGTGAAGCACTTCTTCAGGTTGCTGATGACCAGCGCCGTGTCGTTTACCTTGCTGTTCGTCGGCTCATCTGGTGTCACGGCCTGCAGGTAGTCAACGATCACCATGTCGACGTTTCTGGCGTAGCGGTAGTAGCGGACCATGTTGCAGACCTGCGTCAGCGTTGGCTTCTTGTGCTCCACCACCGTCACGAACTCCCCAAGCTCGTGCGACATCCTCGCCACAGCCTGATCGACGACCTCTGGGTCAGCCGTTCGCATTCGAATTTCTTTCGGCGAAACGGATGGCTCGCAGAAGTCGGCAATCATTCGGCACTGCATCAGCTCAAGCGCGTCCTCGCAGCTGATGTAAAGGACGCTCTGCCGCAACCGCGCCTGATTCCGAAGTAGGCGTTGAGCCGCGAAGCTCTTGCCGTGGGATGTTCCTCCGCCCCAAACCAGAAGCTCGCCGCGCCCATGGCCGCCGCCTGAAGCTCGGTCAATCGCGTCGATTCCGGTTCTGACGACCGAGACCTTTGAACGGTCGCGGGAGTCCCAGCCGACAGACGCCAGAGGACTGGCGGGCGTCCCCTCTCCCTCGTACTCGAAGAGCATTGCTCGCGAGGTGTTGATGACCTCGGCCTGCAACTTCGCGACGTTCGTCTCCTTTCTGAATCGAGAGACGTACCCCTGCTGCACCGAACTCCATCGCCTGAGCCTGGAGTGGTTGAAAATGTCCTTGACGACTAGATCGAGACCGATCCTCGGATCAACCGGAAGGTCCGCTACGACGACTCGGACCCAATCCATCGCCAACGCGGCAATCGCGCTGTCGACGTCCGTCATCGCAGTGGCGACCGAGCCAGCATCAAGCTGGTCAAGACCTGGGAAGCCTTCCATTAACTTGGTGACGGCGTTCCAAGCAACGCGATGCATCGGAGCTTCGAGCTGCTCCGGAATGACTCCGCACCGTGCGTATTGCTGCGGAAAGGCAATCGCAGATCGAATCAACTCCTCTTCACGGCGCCAAAGAAAGAACTGGTAGTCGTCGACGACGAACCCATTCTGCTTTGCCATCAAGAGATCGCGAAAGCTCTTGTTTGGACGTGGCGGTGTCTCGTCCGTCATGGCTCCCTCCGGATGACGAGCGAGCCTGCCTCAAGCTCGCGGCGAACGCGGCCGAACGCAGCCCACAAGTTGGCGCAATTGTCAACCCCCTCAAAGCAGCTGAGCTTCGGACGAAGCCTTTGCCGTGGTACGCCAACGAGGCATCGCGCGACTACCCGGTCTAGGTCGGTGGCAGGCGGGAATGCCTGCAGAGCCTCCGACAGCGTCCTGGTCAGCGCCGGCGCAAACGGGATGCTTTCCAGCGCAGCGTCAAAACGGACGTCGTCGCCCATCGACGCCACGCTAATCGCGTCGCGCCACATGCTTTGCTCAACCTCGCCAAAGCGAGCAACGAGCATTTTCGAAGGGAAACCCTGTCTCGCACGTTCGACCCAACCAAGCCATAGCAGCATCTCCGCCGCTTCGCCAAGTGTCGGCAGGGACGCCGGCTGAGAATTTTTTTCTTCGCTGGCGTGTTCGCTGCTGCTGAAATCCCCGACGTCAGCAGCCCCGTTGACCGCCCTGCATATATACCCCTTAAGGGTTATATATGCAGGGTCACTTTCGGGGAGTGCAACGACCTGAAAAACATCTTGTGATTCCGGAGGTTTAGTTTCGATACGATGGTCATTTTCTGGAGCATGCTTCGTTTCCCGAAAATCCTCAATGATTTCGTGAACAAACTCTTCCGGTTGCGTGTTGTCGCAAAGGTCAATGATTTCGTGCCCCTTGGGGCGAATATCGACACCTACGCGACCCGGGACGCAACCGACGAGTTTTCGGGCACTTAGAGACGCCTCGAGCGCGGCTCGCTCGGCCCTCTCTCGTTCAAGCTGCTTGACAAGGGACGCGATTTGAGCGTCAGCCTGCTGGCGCTGCTTGGCCTGCTCGCCCAGGAACCGCTCGAGCACATTGCTGCCACCCGTGTCAATAGCCGAAGACTCAGGAGGCATCGCCGCCTTGCGCTGCTTGGAGCGTTCGCGGCAGGCGCGCTGAGAATCGAGCCTAGCGATGCGTTTCGCGTAGGCCTCGTCGGTCTCTCCTCGGCGTCTTTTGCGCGCTTTTTTACTGTCAACCGAATTCAGGTTCTTTGGCATTTTTACCCTGCCGAGTGACGCTACATGACACTACGTTAAAGTGCCTTGACGTCCAAAATCGCGCAGGGTAGCTTTGGTTTGGGTTCCGTAGCACCCTGCGCCTCTAGGCGTACGCGAGCGTCCGTAGCAGCGGGCGCTCGCGCCGTTTGTGGATGTCCGAGGCGCGGGCCTCGGGCGGACAGGAAGACTGACCCATTCGGACGTCTTCGGTCAACGATCGAATTGCTATCCGTTCAAGGTCTGCCTGGAAAGGTTAGCAAAAACCGATTGTTATCGTCATTCGATGGCGTTGCGTTTTGCCGTCTGCGGACGTTGTTTGTCCGACCTTGCTCTTTGCTCTCGTCGTCCCTACCTTACGCCCTCGTGGAGAAACACGAGAAAGACCGGAAGGACCAGGAAGATGAACCTCTTGAGGAAGTCGACGCGGAGGGATGTCAAGTAACGCCGGACGAATGCGAGTTTTCCGCTGCGGAGCGCGACGGTACAGCGCCAGAAGCTGAGTTCTCGCTCCGAGAGGAGATCTTCGAGACGTTCAAGCCCGTCACCGAGATCCTCGTCGAGAGCCCGATCGATGGGATGCCAATCCCGGCGAACGAGCGTTCGGACTGCGCGAGAGCGCATCCCTTCACGCGGGAAACGGTTGTCTGCGTTGAGGACGACACAGCCTACGTTGAGCTTTGGCAGGAAGAGCTTTCGGGTCGCGGCTGGGCTGAGAAGCGCGGGCTTCTTGGATTCGGCGCAACAACCTTTGCGCCGGCCGCTGATTCCGCCCGAACAATTCTGGCTTCGGCTCGGCCGCAGTTTGACCGCGCTGGAGAAGCCAAAGAGCGAAAGTCTTTTGATCCAAAGGACGCTGTCCATGCTTTCGGCGTCTCGTTCATCCGCGGGGAGGACGGCTACGTGACGCCGGTGCGAATGCGCCGCGAGCGATGCAAGCACTGGATGCGTCAGGTCATGGCGAACGACGACCAGCCTGAGCCGACAGAGCCGGGTCATCTGATCCGATACAGCAACTGCTCAGCCAGAAGGAGTGTCGGCGGTGCGCTCATGACGATGCGCGACGAGGCGATGTACGCCTGCGACTACCGCGACCCTTACGACGCCGTAACTTCTGAGAAGTACCTCGATAAGTTCGACCGAGAGCGCTTGAACTCGAAGCGCCATTTGGAAATGATCCGACCCTTCAACCTCGCGAAGTGAGAGCCCGATGACCCAGCAAAACGACGTTGCGGAACAAGATTCGTTGATGACCCTTTGGGCGGACGTCCAGCAGCAGCGCGTTCGCCTCGCAAAGATTGCCGAGCCAACCCCGAAGAAGGCTCTGTCAGAGCTGAGCGATACCGGTCTCAGCGTGATGGAAGACCTTCTCTCGTACTTGGTTAGCTTCAGGGCCTACGTTGGCGCGAGCCTTGAGGACGTGGATGCTCGATTGAGCGTACTCGAGGAGGACTCCGGTGGCTCTCCGCCGCTCCTCTCGGCGGACGAAGCGTCCATGATTCTCGCTCTTGCCTCAACCTGCGAGGCGTTCACGATCGTCATTCGCGACAGCAGCGTCAGCATCAACGACGAGGCAAAGCAGAAGCTCGACGAGACCATGGCGCTCATCGTAAAGGTGCGAGCATGGGTCGCAGACAGCGTCGACGATGACGACGATGACGACAATGATGCTGAGGATGACCACCAAGAGGCCGCCGACGAGGCGAGCTGAGGTGACCCATGTCTGAATCCCAGGATGACGCAGCCGCGGAGCTTGCGAGGCAGCAAGCTGCGCAGGCCTTCGACCTGCCCGACGTTCCCATCTTTGATGATGTCGGAGAGTCTCCGGCGTTTGTCCCGCCTCGTGAGCGATCGAGGCGGGACGAGGCGTCGGACGCCCCTGAGCGCGAGCGTTCGCGCGGCCCTGGCAGGTCGATCGTCACACTCGAAGACCTCTACGGGCACCACGCAGAAATCGGGAAGGGCGAATGGAAGCTTCGGGTGTCTCGCGTTGAGCCCAAAGCATTCCAGGGTCATCCGATTGCGGGGTTTCTTTGCGAAATCTATGAGAAGATCAGCATGGAGGAGTTTCGCCGCCGTTTCGGCGGTGGTGTGTTCTCGATCCTTGTGATGCGGCCGACGCAGAGCGAAGCGTCGATGAGCGATTTCAAGACGGTCACCGAGGTGCGTTTTCGCGTCTCGGGCGATCCGGTCATTGCGTCGAGCGGGAACAGTCCAGCGGCCTACGCCGAGGGGAGCAGCAGCGTGAATAGCCAAGTCGAAGTCCACCGTTTGCAGTACGAAGAGCGCGAGCGAGAGCGTCTTCACGCGGAGCGCATCCGCGCGCAGGAGAAGGCCGAGCGCATTCAGCTCGAGGCGATTCCGAACATCTACGAAACGACCAAGCGCGTCGTAGAGGACAACCAGAGGCTCTCCAGCGCCCAGGTTGAGTTCTGGAAAGAGGAAGCCGACCGGCTTCGAAGTGAGGCCTTGACGGTCCGGAACGAGGCGCAGCGAGAGCTGAACGGTCGCGACGCCGAGATTCGGAAGCTCCACGAAGAAATCATGGGGCTGAAGGAGCGCGCCACGACGAACCAGCTGAACCTTGAGACGAAGGTCATCAGCGAACTTCGCGCTCAGCATGATGCCCGAGTGAGCGAGCTGAAGGACCAGACCGGAATTCAGGTGCGCGAGTTGCGCGACCGGTTCGACGAGGAGCGTCGCCGGATGCAGGAGGAGCACTCCAAGAAGCTCGCTGACCTTTCCGAAGATCACCGAAAGACGCTTGATTCTCTTACGCGACGCCACGACGAAGAGCGGCGCAACTACGAGTCTGGTCAGGCGCTGGAGCGCGAGCGCCTGCGCGAGGATTCGCGGTATCGCATCGACCAGACTGCAAGCGCGAAGGAAGCCGAGATTCGGCAGCTGCGAGAGACCTACGACCAGCGGATCGCCGACTTGCGCTTGGCAACTGACCGCGAGCTGCAGAGCCTTCGCGACGCGACGGCTCGGGAGATCGAGAGCATCCGGCAGAGCGAACGCGCGCAGTCGACCCTTGCTCGCGAGTCGGCTGAGATGCGCAAGGAAGCGCTGAAGGCCGAAGAGATCCGCTTGCGCCAAGAGTTGGCCGATCTTCGCCGTGAGACAATGGAGTTGAGAGACCGGCTCGACCATGAGCGGGCAAAGCAGCACAAGGATCTGCCGACCGCGATCCGAGAGGCGCGAGAGATGGCAGGCCACCTTGGCCTTGTTGACGCTGCAGAGCTTGAGCGCCCTGAACCAGAGCAGTCCACGACGTCTCAGCTTCTTGGGCTCGCCCGGCAAGCGTTCGATGCGGCCCCGCAAGTGCTCGACAAGATCATGCAAGCGCGGCGCGAGCAGACAGACGCCGTCATGCAGGCTCAGCGGGTGCAGCAAGCCCAGGCTGCGCAAATGCAGCAAGCTCAGATGCAGCAAGCTCAGATGCAGGCTGCCCAGCGCGCTCCCCGGCAGCTTGGGGCGCCGCAGCAGGCGCCCTCTCAGCCCGCACGGCCGCCGGCAGGGCGCTACTCTCCGCCAGCCGCGGCCCCTCGGCCTCCGGCCCCTCGGCCTCCGGCTCCTCAAGCCGCGGCGCCGTTTGGAGCGGCGTACGTTCCGCAAGCATCAGCTCCGGTGCCCTTCCAGCCCCCGGCGGCCGTCGCGGCGTCGCCGCTTCAGCCAGCTCCGCAAGCGGCATCTCCGGAGATGGTCTCAGCGCAAACGGAAAGTCAGCCTGAGCCCGTGCCTTCCGCTCCGCCGGCGGGTGAGCCCTCGGTGCAGCCTGACTCGGCCGCGCTCATCATCAAGTTCTTCGAGAAGCTCGATGGTGCCATTCGGAACAAGGTGCTCAGCCCGGAGACGTTTGCGATCGGAGTCATCGACGAAATCGGGCCCGAGCAGACCGCAATGCTGCTTCAGAAATTCAGCCCAAGCGAGATCGTCGATACGGCGCAGCAGCTTTCGGGCGACTCGGTTATTCCGACGCGTGATGGCCAGAAGTTCGTCGTGGAGCTTTGGCGGGCCGCGACTGCCAAGGTGCAGGAGCGCGGCGTGGCACTGGGATGAGGGCTCGCGCGCTACCGTCGAAACTGCCGAGCACCCACGACGTTGAGTGCGGCAGGCAGATGATCGACGCGATGCGCGCGATGCTCGGCCTCGGTCCGCTTTACAGCACCGAGAGGCCCAGCGTTCCGTTCGCAAACGTGCAGTTCATGGATCAGTTCAACCTCGGGAACGGCAATAGGCGCGCTTCTCCGGGTGGGCGGTCTGGGATGTTTTAGGGGCTGGACGGCGCCCGCGGACTGCGATAGGTTGCTTGCCGACCCTGCGGAGTGCGGCTGGAGCGGGGTTGCCGTACACGTGCGCGCCCATGCCGCCCTCCAACCGCAGTTTTCTTGGCGAATTGCCGACCGCTACGCTGAAGCCATTCCGCGGAGCGAAGGATACGCTGCGTCTGATGAGTGCGCTTGCCCTGGGCGACCGAGGCGAGCGAAGCGTCGTCGTTCGGCGCTTTACCGAGTGGGTCGTCCGGGACATCCAGCCCAAGGATTACCTGGGCGAAATCCTTGCCATTCGACACGCTCTTGTTCAGCCGAGTCCGACGCGTCAAGGAACGCCGATGTTTCGTTACGTCAACGATCCACGGCACGTCGAATTCGTAAAGGACCCCCAGCGCATGGTCGAGGAGATCATGGCAAACGGGACGACAGCGGTCGACTGCGACGAACAGGCTCTGATGGTGGCCACGATGGCGATGCAGGTTGGCCGTAGGCCCCAATTCATCGCTCTCGGATTTGCGCCGAACTTGCTCACTCACGTCGCGTGCCGCGTGCAGGAGCCGAAAAGCAATCAGTGGATTTGGATGGATTCTGTGGCCGGGCCTCGGGAGCGCGAAGCTGCTGAGAAGGCCAAGCAAATTTTGGTTTGGGATCTCGACTGAAAGGCAAACCGATGACGCTTCGAGGATTTTCCGGCTTTGGCGACGACCGAATTGAGGCAGAGCGAGACATGTACGCCGACTGGTGGGGTCAGGTGCCCGGCCAGCAGCTCACCGAGCAGGTGCGACCCGAAATCCAACAGGCCGAGGCAATGCAGGCGGCAGCGGCTCCGGGAGTTCAGTTTGTGGCTCAGCCGCAGACGATCATGGCGAAACAGCCGGTGGCTCGGGCAGCTGCAACGAAGCCTGCGATGCCGGGCCTCGCGAAACGCGTTTTTCTTCCGCTGCTTGTCATCGGTGGGCTTGGAGCAATCCTGATGCTCGCCACCTCGTCCAAAAAGAGCAAATGAATGTGTTTGGACACCTAGGCCGCAACGTGGTCTACTGAGCTGGAAACAAGCTGGAGAATTTAAGATGAACCACTACTCTGGACGCGGTGGGATTTTTGAGGGACAGCTCGACTCGGGCCATATCCCAGACGTGAGCCAATTCCCAACGGTCAGGTCGGCTTCTTGGCCTCCGGGTGCTCGGTCGGTGGTTGGCCAGACGCCGCGTTCGGCACCCATCGGATTCAAGAACATCGGAATGGGAAACTCGGACTTGATGGCCCCGAAGCCGGTAGTTCCCCGGTCAACCGTCGTTGGCCACGTTTCGGCGTACGACTACGGCAACGGGATGAGGCCTCCGAGCGGCTACACATCGCGAGGTGGCGTTCTCGATGGTTCGACCGTGGAAACCGGTCAGCCCGGCCGCGGCAGATTCTTTGAGGAAGCGTCGCCTCGCTACGTTGGCACGGGCATCGAGGCTCGATCGATTCCCGACCGTGCGGCGCCGCTGACGAACATCTCTCAAGCCAACATTACGTTGGCGCCCAGGCCCCTCGCGGGCTTCGGTCAGGCCACGATGCCAAGCCGTTCGATTCCTGTGTCCGTCAGCTTTGCCCGTCCGCGCATGCTCGGACGAAGCATCTTCGAGGGACCTGTTCTTCGCGACGCGATCCCGCAGGCGATCACGACTCCAGCGCCGTCCTCGATTGCTGGGATCGGTGCTGGCCCTGATGGGCTTGGCTCAAGCTGCGGCTGCGGCGGCTGGAAGTCGTACTGAACTTGAACGGAGCGACCGATGATCACTGATGAGGAATTGAACGCGCTTCTGGCGCCGTCGAACCAGCCCTACACGGGGCGTATCGACAACCCTGATCCGATGAGTCGTTCGCTCGCTCTTCTCGGTCAGGAAAATCCCGTTGTCGCCCAGCAGCACGCTGCGGAGCACGGACGTTTTTTGAGCGGAGTTGGCGCAGCCGAAGCTTCGAAGCAGGCGCTCCAGGCTCCTCGGAAGGACGACGAGGTTGCGGATTACGCAGACGTCGCCGACATGGAGGCTCAAGACGACGTTCTTGGCTCCGGCATCTTCGATCCGATGGGCAGGCCGGCCACCGTCAACGCGGACATGGGCGTTTTCGAAGCTCGCTACTCGCTTCCAGGCTATCACGCACGAGAAGTTCCTTTCACTGTCAACCACGAGATCCGAGACATCTCGAGCGGGGCTGACGTCGTCGGGATCCCGTCGGGTGGTCTCAACTACGTTGAGCATGGCAACGCGCTTCCTTACCTCGATCCGACGGGGCGTTACGAGCCGTATGCTCGCCCTGGGGTCGGTGGCAAGGCCTGGGACACCGACAGCACGCTCGCACCGGCTGAGGCGCTTCTCGATGGGCACACTCCAACCGGGGCGAGAAACGGCCAGCCGATCCCGTTTGTCGGCGATCCGAAGCTTCTTGCTCGCCATGCTCAGGAACGAGTTCCGGGACGGCCCGCTCGCCAGCCGATGTTCACAACCTCGCAGGTGGCATCGTCTCAGGCGCAGCAGCACGTTGCGGCCTATCCGCAGTTGACCAGGGCGCCGTCGACGCCAACCGTCTACGCTGCGCAGCGACCGGTTCCCGCGACCATGAGAATGGTAAGCGCGCCTGCCGCCCCATACGGAAGCGGTGCGGCTCACGGATTTGGGGCTACGGAAGGTGGCGGATTCGGCAAGTATGCAGCCCTCCTCGTCGCCGGTGTTGCCCTCGGCGTCGCTGGCAGGCTCCTTCTTAAGAAGGACGGTTGATATGCCAGTCGATCGCGCACCGCAGCTTCTCACAAGCTTTTCTCCGCCGACGATGGTGCGTCCCATGAGCGTGATGCCCGAGCGGAACAGCATTTTCGGGAACACGTACAACGGCGTTCCGAACCCGATGGTGCCTCACAAGCACCCCTACCCGACCCGTTATCACGGTCCGGTGTTCAATTATCCGACGCCGTCCTACGGCTACGATATTTCGCCCTACGCAAGGTCGCCCTTTGCCGGGACGGTTGATGTCGACCAGCTCGGGAAAAAGGTCCGAGAGGCCGCGGTCCGCGTTGGAATAATGGCCAGCTTGGGCATCATTTACTTGCTTCTTAAAAGCGAGGGAAGTGCGCGATGAGATCGCTGCAAGGTTGGGGATGGGACGACGTTGCGACTGCCGCTGCTGCGGTCGTTGCGCTTCCGGTGAGTCCGATCATCGGCGGATACTTGGCTTACGAGGCCTGGAAGGGGGCTCAGGTTCCCGAGCCTGTGCCTCCGCCGCCAGCATCTGGAGAGCCTGCCTACGTCCCGGTTAACCCTCCGCCGCCGCCAGTTGCGCCGCCGCCAGTTGCGCCACCACCATCCTCGCCGCCCCCGGCTCAGTCAGCTTATTTTCCGCCGGCTCCACAGAGCGTTGCGCCTTCCTCTGGTGAGTCGGCAGCGAAGTCGGGGATCATTGCTGGCGTTCCCAATGGCGCCCTGCTGCTCGGCGTCGGCGCTTTGGCTCTCGTCGCATACGCGATGACCTCGAAGGAAGATTGATTCGGAGATTGACATGTACAAGTCTTTGCACGCCTACGACCGCGACAAGGCAATGGCTGAGGATGCGCAGACGACGGCGGCTCAGGCGCAGGACCGCATCATGGATCCCGCGGTCAAGAAGTGCCCGCCGGCGGCGGCCCTCTTGCCGAGCTTGAAGGCAAATCGAAGTGCTCTCATCACTGAGGCGGAAAAGATCCCGCCTAATGCGGACATGATCATTTCGAAGCGAGAGCCGCTCGTTGCTTTCATTCGTTTTATCGACGACGCGAAGGCCAACTGTCAGGGGAAGGAATCCCCTTACGCGGTTGCCGAGCGGCAGCAGGCGGAGGCCAAGATGAACGTTATGTCAGGAAGCGTGAGCGCTGAAGCGGGGCCAAGTTCCTCGAAGGCTCAGATTACTGCGTGGCAGCAGTTCTTGGCCTCAAAGGGCTGCAATCCTGGCCCGGTCGATGGCGCGTGGGGGTCGATGACCGCGGCAGCGACTCAGCGATACAAGCAGGGGACCTGCACAGGGGCGGATGGCGCGCCGAAGCCGGGTGGAACGGTCGGCTACAAACCGCCGCCCGCGCAGCCGGTGGTTGCGCCGCCGTCGCCGTCGCCGTCGCCGTCGCCGGTTCCTCCGGTCGATTCTGGACGATCGTCCCGCGCCGAAATCATCAGCGGGGTTCCCAACTCAGCCCTTGCGGTTGGCGGCCTCGCCATCGTCGCGCTTGGGATCGCGGTCGTGGTTAAGAAGCGACGCAGGGGCGGCGGACCGGACTCGATTCCGAAGACGCGCTATCAGGAGCCCGTTGAGTTCGCTCCGGTCACGCTGCCGATGAGCCGTTCAACCAAATCTTCGCGCCGTCCAGCGCCGTCGACGCGGCGATCGTCGCCTTCTACGCGACGAGCAGGGTCCTCGGGCGCCAAGACGAAGCGAAGCCGCTGAGGTGCGAAATGATGCAGCTCGCTGCGCCTCGTCACTCGTTCGGACTCGTTGCCTTTTCCGGTCTTGAGGAGATCAACCGCCAAGAGTACGTTGACCGGGCTGGTCTGCAGCCGATCATTGACTCTTTTGGCGGAGCGACTCTCAACGAGCGCCTTGTCAATGGGTCCATTCAAGCCGCCCGGATTCTGTCCAAGTACGTTGGCGCGCTCACTTACGACAAGCTGGCTGCAAAAGAGCTGTTTAACAAGATCGAGACGTGGCAGGCAAACCACGGCGCGCAGCTGCAGCAGTATATTCGATCGGGCGCTGAGACGATCCCGGAGCAGATTCGCCTCGCGTTTGACTCGAAGACATCGCAGCAGTTCATCGTTGCGTCGTTCGCTACCGCGGCCGAGGGGCTACCGGCTTGGCAAGGCACCGCGATCTCGAACGCGATTCGAAAGGACCCCTCCCTGACTCAAGACCGGGCGATGGGGGATGGCCGATCGCGGCTGATTACGTTTTCGACGATCGTTTTGCTTGATCGGCAAGGCGTTCTTCACGAAATCTTTAACCCTCCTCCTGGTGCCAACGGCTTTGGAGCTTTGCCGGTAGCGCTTGCTGCAGCGCTGCCTTGGATTGTCGGGGTTACCGCTCTCGCGGCGGTGTGTGGGCTTGTCTATCTAGCGCTCAGCTATAAGGACCAGCAGCAGCTGAACCACTGGGTCGAGGAAAAGTGCAAGCTGAGCCCCCAAGAGTGCAGCGCGGCCATCGACCGAGTGATTGAGGCAGAGGTCGCTCGTCAAGGAAAGCCCCCTCTTGCCCAGGTTTCCGAGGCGTTTGGCTTGAAGTATTTGGGAGCCGCGGTTGGTGTCGGAATCCTCGCCTATGTGGGCGCAAAGTACGTCCTCCCTGCGGCATTGGACGCAAGGAGCAGAAGGTGATGATTTACTCCTGCTTTGACCAGAAAAGCGGACACTACCGCTACTTTGAGGGACCTGAGCAGATTCCGATAAACGGGGACCTGCCGGTGCCAAACTACCTTAAAGGCCGGGCGACGAAACTTGGCGTCCCCGCCCTGGAGGCAGGTCGTCCGTTGCCATCTCAGGCAAAAGCTGTAGGCCAAGGTCTTCAAGCTCGCGGAATGATCGTCAACTGCCACGCTCCGGCGGCGGTGGGATTTTCCGGACCTATCGACATCGACACCAAAACGGCGTTGGTTTTAGCGGGCGTGTTTGGTACGACAGCGCTTCTTTGGTACACTGACCAGAAGTTCTCCGCTGTGACGATCGGCGGAATCACGCTTGCGGCCCTTGTTCTCTGAGGTTCCAAGATGAACCAGCCGAAATATGCGCAGTCGACCGCCGGATTCGGGGACGCATTCCCCGGAAGCGCGGGCCCATTTGTGACCCCCGGAAATTCGCCCTATCAACACTCGGGCTCTGCCGCGTCGTTGACTGGTTTCGGTACGGTCGTCAATCATCCAAGCGAGTTAAACGCGGACAGGTGCCCGTACACAGACGCCTCGGCCTGCGCTCGATGGGAAAGCGAGCAAGCCTCGAAAAGGGCCAAGGCTGATATGGACCGCGTCAGGGCCGATCTTGAGCGAAGTCGAGAAGCTCGTGAAAAGAGCCCGCTAAACATGCTCGGCACGGCTCTTGGCTGGACTGGATCCGTTGCCGGCGTCTATCACGGCTACAAGCGCAACAATGGATCGGTTGGTTGGGCCCTCGCCTGGGGTTTGATCGGCGGAATTTGGCCGATTTCTATCCCCCTCATGCTGGCCCAGGGCTTCGGCAAGCCGCTGCCCAAGGTTGCCGCCGCGAACCGTCGCAAGGCAAAGCGGAACGGTTTCAAGATCCGCACGGGAGATCTCGTGCCGCTCGGCCGCCTCGTTGACATCGACGACTCGCAGCGCGACATGGTCGCCTATCGCAGCACGAGCGGTTGGGACTTTGAGGTGAGGAAATTTGCGAGCCGACAGTCGATGAAGGATTTCCTCAAGAAGGAAGCCCGCAGGTCCGACTACCACGGCTTCGGCAGGCGTGAATGGGAAGCTCTCGTCAAGGATGTCGTCGGCAAGAACATGGTGGCCTACCCGTCGTTCGAGACGGACCCGTCGTTCATCGCCGCCATCGCGTCGAGCTGGAAGGAAAGCTGACCGCTGATGGCACCGCGTAGCCGCATTAAGGTCTTCGACGCCGAGGACATCGCCCGTGGGATCAGCGAGACGTTCAAGGACCGCCCAGTCGAGAGAAGCGAGACGCTGAAGTTCGGATGGCCCGACAAGCTACAGATGGTCGGCCAGAACTTGGGGGTCGCGTACGACTCGAACAATGAGAGAGGTCAGCCATGGCTCGCTCACGCGTGAAGGTGTTTGAGGCGGATACGATTGCCAAAAACATTGCGCAGACCTTCAAGGACAGGCCCATCGAGGCTGAAGAGGTCCTGGACTTTGATTGGCCTGACGTGATCCAAGAGGTCGGCGAGTCTCTTGGCGTTGCGTACGACAGCGACAAGTGGAAGCCAAGAGGGTCCGACGGCAAGAGGGACTCGGAGATTTACAAGCACATCGCTGAGTCTCGGAACCGAATCTACGCAGAGCCAAGCCTCATCAGGCCTGGAGACGACACCGGTCTTGAGCTAAAACCCACCGGTCCGCGTCTGTCCTTGGCCGCTGCAAGCCGCTCTGGCGAAATCATCATGCCGGAAAGCTTCGCGGTCCTGGGTCGCTTCATGGAGGCCAACGTGGTTCTGCACACAGGCGGAACTGACGAGAGCCCGAAGAGAGCTGTCCGCGGCGACAAGGGCGTCGTCACCTTCAGCGTCAAGCATGGAATGCTAGGGGCTAGTAAGATGAAGAGGAACGGACGACTGCAGCCTTTTTTGTTCGTCTACCGCCGAGATTTCGGAGTCTACTTCATCATCACTGGCGACACGTTAGACATTGAGAGGGACGGAATCGTAGGTTGAACCATGGCCCGCAAGAAAATTGATGCGCAGTATTTGCTTGAACATCCGTTTCCGATTTCTGTGGTCAGCGGTCTTGCCAACGGTCTCATCTACAAGCTTCGCGGCAAGAAGGTCCCCCTCAAGACTGCGACGACCCTCGCGGCAGTTCAGGGCTTCGGAGAGGCCATCCTCGTGATGTACGAAAAGCCCGAGGAGCGCGGTCCGGTTCTCAAGGAGATGAGCTTGTTCTCGATTAGCGTCTGGTCTGCGCTCGGTTCGTTGATTGGGCTCGCGCCCTTTCTCGAGACCGAGCCGGAGTCGGCTGCTGTCAAGCCGGCCCTTCCGGCCGCTGAGCCCTTGCCGGCCCTTCCTGCCGCTGAGCCCTTGCCGGCTTTGCCGAATCCGCCGGCTGTGGCCGGATTCGGAAGTCACGCCTCTCGGTCTCGTCGGCGCAAGTAATTGGCGATGCGAGGCGCTTCTGCCAGACGCACCAAGCCTGGGCTTTGGAAGCGGATCGTCGCCGAGGTGACGCGGGGCTCCAAGGGCGGAAAGCCGGGGCAGTGGAGCGCTCGGAAAGCGCAGTTTGCGGTGCGTCGGTACAAGGATGCTGGCGGAGGCTACGTCGGCCGCAAGGATCCAAAGCTTGGCCTCGTTAAGTGGACGCGACAGCGCTGGCAAACTCGCAGCGGCAAGCCATCGCTCGAAACTGGTGAGCGCTATCTTCCGGCGAAGGCCATTCAGGCCCTCTCTCGTAAGGAGTACGCCGCCACGACTCGCGAGAAGCGCCGCTCGATGAAAGCCGGCAAGCAGTTTTCCAAGCAGCCAAAGAAGGTTGCCGCGAAGGTGAAGAAGTTTCGAAGAAACCCGCAGCTGCCATGGGTGGTGCAAGTCTTTGCAGCCGCGTCCGCGTACGAGCTTGTCCGGCGTCTCTTCGGATGGCCGCTGCGCTAGCTGAGCGGCCTTGGTTTGGTGTAGGCTTAGGACGCCGAGGAGAGCTTTGCGTGAAAGGAAGTGACATCGTTGCGTCTTTACCTCCTGGTCCAACCGACCAGCGAGAGCAGGCCATCTTGCAGCTCGTCAAGAGCGGCGCTGCGATCGTTCATTGGGCTCCCATTACGGTAGACCTCGGTTCGACGCGGGCGACGTTCTTCGTCACGAGCGAGCCCATCATGTTTGGCGAGAGCTGGGAGGACGCTGTCTACCTCCCTGTGAAGCCGAAGACTATGCAGCTCATCGCGGATTGGTATGGAGCGTCGATGCTCACGCCAAAGCTCGTCGATGAGATTTGGCGACAAGCCGATGTTCG